>Ga0105158_1001193_pt1 | contig 10189 bp, 7 predicted proteins | sample LHCtaG_FD_81567 | JGI IMG/M metagenome (GOLD analysis project Ga0105158, IMG submission 81567) | Hot spring microbial communities from Little Hot Creek, USA to study Microbial Dark Matter (Phase II) - LHC4sed_matched | ecosystem: Environmental > Aquatic > Thermal springs > Hot (42-90C) > Sediment... | reverse complement strand
TTTCCACCACCGTCTTTTCCTCCACCAGATTTTCCAGTCGGAACCTCAGGTTGATTTCCCTTCCTGAAATCGCAAAGTTCTCCCCCACAAGCTCGAAGTTCTGCAAGTATACGAGGTTCTCCACCCTCTTGACGGCAAGAGCGGCCGGGGGAAAAAGCACAATCTCCCCTTCCTCCTGCACGAGGAGGATGGCCCCATTTTCGTAAACGAGCTGCAGGTTGGGGTATTCGTAGTTCTGGGAGCGGAAGATCAGCCTCCCGCCGGCGGAGTTGTCAAAGGCCAGCTCACCCGCACCCGGCGAGGTTCCGCCGATGATGAGGGGCAAAAAGGGCACGATGTTCGGAACAGGACTTCGGCCCAAAGGCAGCGTTGCCACCACTTCCTCCCCTAGGCTCAGTCTCTCGGCGGCGGACTTCAGTTCAAAGAAGGCCGTTTTAATTTTCTCCATATGTTCAGCCTCCGTCGCGTGCAGGGCGTGCCTAGTGTAGGCCACCGAAAAAAAGAGGAGGGTGGGGATCAGAACCGCCAGCACCAGGCTGGCTTCCACTACCACCGAGATTCCCCGCTCCCCTAGCATACCGTCCTCACCGAGAGTTCGACAATCCGGTGGGTGTATACATTATCTCCCCCTAGCCAAATCCTCCACCCTCTCTCCCACTTTTCCAGCCGGATGTTCTCGTAGATGGGTTTGAGGTTCTCCACCACCCGACTGAGGTACCTCTCCCAAGCCGAGGGATAGGAGGATCGAATGTAGATATTTTCCGCTTCCGTCTTTTCGGACACGTTCTCGACGAAGAGGATGAGGGTGGTTCTCCCCGTCCCCGCCAGTTTGGGCACGGGATCTTTTAATCTTACCTCCCTGTAAACCAGGCCGCTATTTTCAAGGGAGAAGGCCCGAGGCTCGAACTTCATGGTGGCACTCGACCCCTGCTGAATGAGAACCGCACCGCTTTCGTATATGTAAGTGTACTTGGAATAGATCACATTCCCCATCTCCAGGCAGACCAAGCCTGGTGAGCTGTCGGATTCGTTTTCCACCCAGAACATGCTCGCCCTGTTCGGGGAGGGGACCCCAACTACCGGGGCGGGGGACATCCGGAATTCCGCCGTGCCAAGGCCGTTTTCCCGCATGCTCAAGATTAGGGATTGTAGGCGTCTGAAGTCCTCCGCCACCGTCTGTATATGCTCGAGTTCCGCCTTCTTGGTGGAGCTTTGGGTGAAGTTGACGTACCAGACCGAAAAGAGCATCAGGATGACCATGGTCATCATGACGGCAAAAACCACCACCGAAACGCCGCCATGCTCCATCATTAATACCGAGAGAATTCTTCCGGGTTTGTGGGGTGAGGAAACTCGTTTCGCCTCAAAAGGCTCTGGGAAGGTTGGGTGTTACTATGGTAACATCCGCCATCACAATTTCAGGAGGCTGAGAACGCACTTCTCCCCGTCCAGGTCGAACTCTTTCCTGAATCCAGGGAGCTGGGGTGCGGGGGAGAAGTGGAGAGTTCTGATCCTTGCTTCCTGCTTGATATAGTCCTCCATCCTCCTGACAAGGTCCAGACTCTCCTTCCCCAGGCAGACCTCCCCATCCACCCTCTCCTCCATCCCCAGCGCCATCTCCTTTCGCATTACCTGGAACCTCCTAACTATCTCCTTGGCGAGAGCTTCGGCCTTCAGCTCGGTCGTGAGTTCGGTATCCACGGTTACCCTCCCATAAACCGATTCGCTGGTCGAGCGGCGGGAGGGCAGGGGTTTCTCCCCCGGTTCGCAGAGGACGAGCTCCTTGCAGTTCAGGGCGGAGGAGAGGATTTCCAAAAAGGGCTTTATTTTTTCCTGTATTTCCGGCACGACCTCCACCACGATGGTTTTCACGGGCCACCTGAGTTTGAGACCGGCGGTCTGCCTCGCCGAGATCCCCGCCTCCACCAGTTTCCTCACCATCTCCATGCCCTCCTCCAGTCCTCTGTTTATGAATCTCTCCTCGGGCTCGGGCCAATCGCAAAGGTGGACGCTCCCGGCCCCTCCCAGTCCGCCGTATATTTTCTCCGACAGGTGGGGGATGAAGGGGGCGAGGAGCTTGGAAAGGGTGATGAGGACTCTGTGGAGGGTGAAGTAGGCGGCCGTCTTGCTCGGATCCTCCACTTCCACCCAGGTCCTTCTCCGAATGAGCTTGATGTACCAGCGGCTCAGGTCCTCCTGGATGAAGGTGGCGAGGGCCCTCACGGCGGCGTGGAGCTCGTACCTCTCGAGGGAGGAAGTGACCGCAAGAATCAGGGTGTTGATACGCGAGAGGATCCACCGGTCCTCTATCTTCAGTTGCTGGATGACCTCCTCTCCCACTTTGTCCGGGTCGAAGGAGTCTAGGGACATGTAGGTTGTGGCGAAGACTTGGACGTTCCAGAGGGTGTTCAGCAGCCTCTGGACATTCGTGAGCTCCCTCATGCTGAACTTCAGGTCTTCCCAAGGCGGGGAGGAGAGGACGTAGAACCTCAGGGCATCCGCCCCGTACTTCTCGACCACCTCCAGCGGTTCGATTACATTTCCTAGCGATTTGGACATCTTCCTCCCCTTCTCGTCCAGCGCGAAGCCGTGCATGAGAACCTGGCGGTACGGAACCTCGCCAAAGGCGACCACCGAGGAGACCTGCTGGGCGTAGAACCACTTGGTCACCTGATCCTCCCCCTCGGTGATGAAGTCGCTGGGCCAGGGGAAGAGCTTGGAGCTCAGGGCTGGGTATCCCAGAGAGGCCCAGGAGGCGATGCTGGAGTCGAACCAGACGTCCAGAACATCCGGTATCCTCCTCATCTCCCCACCGCATTTCTCGCACCTCAGGAGGATCTCATCGACCGCGGGGCGGTGGAGGGTCTTGGGCTTCCCCCCTCTCTCCTCAAGCTCCCGGCGGCTCCCCACCAAGAGTTCGTTCCCGCATTTTCCGCAGACCCAGATGGGCATGGGGATCCCCCAGTACCTCTGCCTCGAGAGGCACCAGTCGCCCACCGACTTCACCCCGTTTATGTACCTCTCCCTCACCCAGTCAGGAAACCACTCAACTGCCGAGTTCTTTTCCAGGAGGAGTTCTTTTATCTTGGAGGTGCGGAGGAACCACTGCTCGGTGGCCCTGAAGAGGAGGGGGGTGTGGCAGCGCCAGCAGTGAGGATAGGAGTGGACGATGGTTCCCTCCTTCACCAGCAGGCCCTTCCCCTTGAGGTCCGAAAGGATGATCTTGTCCGCGTCCTTCACGTAGAGGCCGGCGTACTTTCCCGCCTCCGATGTGAATCTCCCCCTCGCATCCACGGGGCAGAAGGCCGGCAGCCCGTACCTCTTCCCAACCTCAAAGTCCTCCTCTCCGTGTCCGGGCGCGGTGTGGACGCAGCCCGTTCCCTCCTCCAGCGTCACGTGCTCGCCGAGGATGACGCGGTGTCTGAACTCCTTCTGCTTTGGTACCTCCTCCAGAAGCGGATGCTCATATTCCAGTCCCTCCAGCTCCGCTCCCCTCTTCCTTTCCACGATCCGGTAGTCCCACTTCAGTTCCGCGGCGACCCTTTCCACCAGCCCCTCCGCCAAAATGTATCGATCCTCCCCCACCTGGATCTCCACGTACGTGAAATCCGGATGGAGGCAAACGGCCAGATCGGCGGGGAGCGTCCAAGGGGTGGTGGTCCAGACCAGCAGATACCTGCGCTCTTCCCCCTTGAGCCTGAACCTGATATAGACGGAGGGATCCGCTCTGTCTTGATACTCCCCCCGAACCTCGTGCTCAGCCAGGGCGGTTTCGCACCTGGGACACCAGTGAATCACCCTGAGCGACTTCTCCAGCAGCCCCTTCTCGTGGGCCCTCTTGAGCGTCCACCAGGCGCACTCCACGTACTCATCCGTCAGGGTCAGGTAGGGGTTCTCCCAGTCCATCCAGACCCCCAACCTCTTGAACTCCTCCGTCATGGTGGCCACATGCTTGAGCGCCCAATTCCTGCATTCCTCCACGAACTTCTCGATTCCGATCCTCTCCTCAATCTCCTTCTTGGAACGGATTCCCAGCAGCTCCTCCACCTTGACCTCGATGGGCAAACCGTGGCAGTCCCAGCCAGGTTGCCTTCTCACCCTGTAGCCTCGCATGCCCTTGTATCTCAGGACGGCGTCCTTGATGATCTTGTTCCAGGCGGTTCCAAGGTGAATGGATCCGCTCGCATACGGCGGACCGTCCAAAAAGTACCAGAGCTGCTTCCCCTTGCTCTTAACTTTTTCGTATATCCTTTCCTCCTCCCACCATCTCTGGATTTCCCTCTCGCTCTCGGGTATCTTGTAAGAACCTGGGGGTTCGATCTTCATTTGCTACTTTTGCAAATACTCTTAAACTGAACCCTCGAGGGGCGCCCGAGCGTGACGATTTCCAAGGAAAACGTGGTTGGCATAGTCACGTTTTTCTAGAACCCGGCGATTCCCATTTTTACCTCCCAACGGAGCTTGAGATGCTAGATCTCTGGGTGGAGGCCTACCGTCCCAAAACTCTGAAAGAGATGGTGGGGCAGGAGGAGGTGGTGAGGAGGCTGGAGGGATTCTTGCAGAAGAAGTCCCTGCCAAATATGATCTTCGCCGGCCCGCCGGGAGTGGGCAAAACCACGGCCGCCCTCTGTCTAGCGAGGGAACTGTATGGGGACGGTTGGAGGGACAACCTGCTGGAGCTCAACGCCAGCGACGAGCGGAAGATAGAGACCATAAGAACCAAGGTCAAGGAATACGCGCGCTCTAGGCCCGTTGGCGGGGCTCCCTACAAGCTCCTCCTCTTGGACGAGGCCGATGCCCTTACCAACGATGCCCAGCATGCCTTGCGCAGGATGATGGAGATGTACGCCTCCACCTGCAGGTTCATCCTCGACTGCAACTACCTCAGCAGGATCATAGAGCCCATCCAATCAAGGTGCGCGGTTTTCAGGTTCAGCAGGCTGACGGACGGGGATATAAAGGAGATGCTCCAGAGGATCGCGAAGGCTGAGAAGCTCACCCTGCAGCCGGAGGCCCTTCAGGCCATCATCTACGTCAGTGAGGGGGACATGAGGAGGGCCATCAACATCCTGCAGGCCGCTGCCTCCGTCTCCCCCAAGATCACCGAGAAATCCGTTTACGAGGTGACCTCAAGGGCGAGGCCTGAGGAGGTGAGGGAGATGGCCAAGCTCGCCCTCTCGGGGAAGTTCGAGGAGGCAAGGAACAAGCTTTACCAGCTTCTGATGGAGAGAGGCCTCGCCGGGGAGGACATCCTTGACCAGCTGCACAGAGAGATCTTCAACCTCGATGTCCCAGAAACCGTCAAGATCAACCTCTTGGAGAAGCTGGGTGAAGCTGATTTCAGGCTCACGGAAGGGGGAAACGAGCGCATCCAGCTGGAGGCCCTCCTAGCCCATTTTGTGTTGGTTGGGTCTAGGCTGAGATGAAGTCCGCCCTTCTGAGCCAGCGGCCCTCGAGTGGAGTTTTCCTTCCCCTCTTCTCCCTCCCCTCCCCTTATGGGATAGGGGATCTGGGCCCGCCTGCCCACAGGTTCGTGGACTTCCTCTCCGAGGCGGGGCAAAGGTTCTGGCAGGTTCTGCCAATTTTCCGGCTTCCCGACGGAGGTGCCAACCCCTATGTACCCATCTCGAGCTTTGCGGGCAACGTCCTGCTCATAAGTCCCGAGTTCTTGGTGACCGAACGCCTGCTGGATCACCCCCCAAGCCCGCTCGGGGAGGGGAGGATCGATTACGGGAGGGTTTACCGGTACAAGCTGGAAATTTTCAGAAAGGCCTTCTCGAACTTCAGGATCACACCTGAGTACGAGGAGTTCTGTGCCGGGAATGTGGAATGGCTGGAGGACTACGCGAGCTTCGTGGTTCTGTGCCGCGTGTTCGGCACCCCTTGGAACCAATGGCCGGTTAGGCCCGGAGAGGAGGGAAGGAAGGAGGTGAAGGAGCGGTGGGAGAAAGAGATGGAATTCGAGAAGTTTCTGCAGTACCTCTTCTTCAGGCAGTGGTCCGAACTGAGGGAGCACTGTCGGTCTAAGGGAATACAGCTTGTGGGGGACCTTCCCTTCTACCTCCCCCACCAGAGCGTGGAGGTCTGGCTTCACCGGAGGCTTTTCAAACTCGACGGGCAGGGCAACCCCGCCTTCTTTTCGGGTGTTCCCCCCGATGTTTTCAGCACAGTGGGGCAGTTCTGGGGAACACCCGTCCATAACTGGGAGGAGCACAGGAGGGAGCGGTTCGAGTGGTGGGTGGGCAGGATCGGGTACGCCCTGAGGCTTTTCGACTGGTTAAGGCTGGATCACTTCAGGGGTTTTATCAGGTACTGGGAGATCCCGGCCGGCAGAAAGCTGGAGGAGGGAAGGTGGGAGCGTGCGGGGGGCGCGGACTTCTTTCTTGAGCTCGAGAGGAGGTTCGGCTGCCCTCCCCTGCTGGCGGAGGATCTGGGCGCGCTCCTTCCAGAGGAGATGGGTATTATCGACGGTCTAGGTATACCTACCATCAGGGTGCTTCTTTTCGCCATCTCGCAGGATGGGGTTTCCGGCAGGCATGCTCCGCACGAGTATCCGGAAAACTGTGTGGCCTACACCTCGACCCATGACAGCTCCACCCTCATGGGCTGGTTTGAGCGCGCTGGGCCTAGCTATCGGCAAAGCCTTTCCCGATACCTAGGAAGGGAGGTGGAGGCGCGGCAGGCACATCTAGAGTGCGTCAAGCTCCTCATGTCTTCTAGGGCCAGAGTCTGCATCTTCCCCCTCCAAGATCTTCTCGGCCTTGGGGATGAGGCTAGGATAAACCGCCCGGGGACGGTAGAGGGGAACTGGGAGTGGAGGGCGCTTCCGCAGCAGCTCTCGCCAGAACTTGTAAAAACCCTCCGAAGGCTCACGGTGGATTTTGGGAGAGCGTAGTCTCCGGTGGGTGCTCCCTTGGTTTCTCCTCCTTCTGCTTCACCCCCTGTACGCCCAAGTCGATGTCCTCCCCCCCGTGTTCGTGTTTGGGGAACCCGCTTCCGACCTGCTGACGAGCGAGAGGCTGCAGGTCAGGGTGAGGGTGGTGGATGAGTCTGGAATTAAGGTGGAATCCATCCGCCTGCAACTGGATAACGTGGACCTCTACCACCGCTGGGAAAATGGCTGTCTCGTTCTGGCGGAGGTCAGCGGGCTGGAGGAGGGATGGCACCTGCTCAGGATTTCCGCGGAGGACTCGGCAGGTAACTTGGGCTCGGCCACCTTTCGGTTTAGGGTGTTTTTCCCCGAGAGGACCGTGGAGATCCTGTCAGAGAATCTTGTGGTTGAGGGGGGGAAGGTGAGGGCAAGTCTGCTCGCACGCAACCCTAAGGCGGAGGTCTGGGAGGAGGAAATGCGAGCGAGGCTGGATGGGGTGGAAAATACTTTTTATATCTCGGTTCCCCCAGGCGGTAACCAGCCCCTCGAGATTTCTCTACCAGCGGGATCTCTGAGGCCCGGCACCTACACCCTGAGCGTTCTACGCCAGACCGGGGAGAATGTGGGTTCGCGCGCGGTTCACCTTTCCAAGGAAAGGGGGTTCCCCTTCCTCTTCCTGCTCCCGGCGGCAGCGGTAGCAGCTCTGGTCCTCCTAAAAGCGAGGAGAAGGAAACCCGCTCCCCTAGGGGAGGAGGGGACGGGCTCCTAAAATCCTGCCCCGAAGGATAATGTGAAGTTCTTCATAACCACGGCTATAGATTACCCCTCCACCGAGCCGCACTTAGGTCATGCCTACGAGAAGGTCTGTGCGGATGTTATAGCAAGGTACAAGAGGCTGAAGGGGTTCGAGGTCCACTTCTCAACGGGAACGGACGAGCACGGGCTGAAGATTCAGAGGTATGCGGAGGCGGCCGGGAAGACACCGCAAGAGTTCGTGGACGAGATGGCGGCCAAGTTCAGGGAGATGTGCGAGGCGCTGAACATCTCCTATGACGACTTCATCAGGACCACCGAACCCAGGCACGAGCGCGTGGCCAAGGAAATCTTCCGCAAGCTTTGGGAGGCCGGGGACATCTATCGGGGAAATTATGAGGGCTACTACTGCACGGAGTGCGAGACCTACTACAGCGAGGGGGAGCTAGTGGAGGGGAAGTGTCCCGTTCATGGAAAGCCGGCCGAGTGGATGAGCGAGGAGAGCTACTTCTTCAGGATGGGGAAGTACCGGGAGAGAATCCTAGAGCACATAAAGAGCCATCCGGATTTCATCCGCCCCCCCGAGAGGGCCCGCGAGATTCTCAAACGCTTGGAGGGGCCCCTGAGGGATCTCTGCGTCTCCAGAAGCACCTTCGACTGGGGTGTGAGGTTGCCCATCGATGAAAGGCACGTGATGTACGTCTGGGTGGACGCCCTGACCAACTACCTGACCACCGCGGGTTATCCGGAGGGCTGGTGGCCCGCCGACCTTCACCTGATAGGGAAGGACATAAGCTGGCACCACTGCGTCATCTGGCCGGCCCTCCTCCTCTCCGCCGGCCTCCCCCTCCCCAAACAGATTTTCGTCCACGGCTTCGTGACCATGGGAGGGGAGAAGCTCTCCAAAAGCAGGGGGGTGAGGGTGGACCCCACCGTTCTGGCCCGGAAGTATTCCCCGGATGCCCTGAGGTACTTTCTGATAAGGCACATCCCCTTCGGCTCCGACGGGGAGTTCACGGAGGAGGGGCTGGTCCGGAGGCTCCACGACGAGCTGGCGGACGTGCTGGGCAACTTCGCCCACAGGGTTCTCAGTTTCATCCATTCCAGATTCGGAGGGAGGGTGCCGGAGGGAAGGATGGACGAGGAGATGAGGAGGAAGATCCTCCAGGTCGTGGAGGAGGTGGAAAAGCTGATGGATGAGCTTGAGCTGACCAAGGCGCTTGAGAGGGCTTTTTCCCTCGCCTCCCTGGGCAACGAGTACTTCCAGTCCCGCGAGCCTTGGAGGGGCGGACCCGAGGCGGGCGAGTGCCTTCTGACCAGCATAAACCTGCTCAGGACCCTCTGCGTGCTCCTCTACCCCTTCATGCCCTCCTCCTGCACCAAGCTGGCCGAAATGGGGGGGTTCAGGGTGGAGAGCTGGGAACAGGCCAAGGCCCTCGACCTAGCGCCCGGGCACCAGATAGGAAAGCCCGAGCCACTCTTTCAGAAGGTCGCGCGCGGATCGGAGGAGGAGGAGATCTCGTACGGGGAATTCATGAAGCTGGATCTGAGGGTGGCTGAGGTCGAGACCGCGGAGAGGGTAGAGGGCTCGGACAAGCTCCTGAAGCTCACGGTGAGGCTGGGTGGGGAGAGGAGGACGGTGGTGGCCGGAATAGGGAGGAGGTACAGGCCGGAGGAGCTGATAGGGAAGCAGGTGGTTCTGGTTGCCAACCTGGAGCCGAGGACCATAATGGGCATCCCCTCTCAAGGCATGATATTGGCGGCGGGGGAGAGCGAGGAGGAAGTATCCCTCCTGGTGCCGGACAGAAAGGTCAAATCCAACACCAGGGTGAGGTGAGGGGATTCCCCGGAGGGTCCCCTCACCTCGGCTAGCAGGGGTGCAGCGTTAACCCGTGAGATAGCCCCTCTTCCGGGCGGCTTCCTTGAGACTAAGGAGATCCTTCTGATATCCCACCCTTTCCGGATGCTCGATAACCCACTGCTGGACGATGCTCCTCACCACCTCGCTCCTCGTGTTCCCCAGAACCCCGATGAGATCGTCGAGAATCATTAGGTAGAGACCTTCCATGAAAACCCTCACCTCGGCTTTCTTTCCTGGCATTTTCCTGCCAACTTACTGTAAGTTTACTGCTATTTATACCTTTTCATGAGTCATGAGTCCCCAATCCAGCCAGCGGCCTAGGCCTTCACCAGCACCCTTTCCGCCCAGAGATCTCTAATGACGATTTCCCCGTCTTCGGATTCGAAGCGGAATCCCTCAACTCTAAAGTTCTCGCTGAGCTGGAGCAGGAGGTTCTCATCGATGGGAAGCTTTTGATTCTCGTGGAGATTCGCCAAAAGCTGGGAAAGCAGGCGCAGGCGCCGGAAGCGGGGGAGGCCCGTCACCTCCAACCTGAGACCGCGAACCTCCGGCCCCATCACGTGCTTGGCCGAGGCGGGAAGGAAACCCCGGATGGTCAGACTGCCGTCGGGCAACCAGCACATGAGTTCCCGCAGGTTCTCGAAGGAAAGCGTGAGGTGGACGTTGGGGAAGATCCATCCGTTTTCCAGCCTCCTCGCCCCGTT
>Ga0105158_1001188_pt1 | contig 10205 bp, 11 predicted proteins | sample LHCtaG_FD_81567 | JGI IMG/M metagenome (GOLD analysis project Ga0105158, IMG submission 81567) | Hot spring microbial communities from Little Hot Creek, USA to study Microbial Dark Matter (Phase II) - LHC4sed_matched | ecosystem: Environmental > Aquatic > Thermal springs > Hot (42-90C) >... | reverse complement strand
ATCTGAAGAGCAATTATTAGCGACGATATTGCTGCAACCGGATAAAAAAGGAGCCAAGGGTGAAACGGGAGAAAAATCATGTTACATTCCTCTTAGAGTTTCAAAAATCTCCATTTTTTGAGTTGGAATAACTTTGAGGGGCTTAACTTGACCATAGGGAAGACCCATTTTTAATCTCGATTCCGAGTATCTCTTGAATGCCCCTCTTCTTAAGTATTCAACTTTAATCACATCCGTAGGCCTTCTTATTTTGAAGTCTCTTACAAAGTTTTTAAATTCTTCGCTTTCATCTAATAAAGCTCTAAATATTAATTCAGCTGCAGTTTCCTCATTATAATCGCGTTCTTTCTCCATTAGTATGCATATTTTCTCATTCGGCTCCATGATCTTTGCGAAACACCAGTCTTCGGAAGAAGTTAAGCCTGATTTAATCATGACTCTTGTAGCAAGACTTTCATCAATCCTAAAGTAACCGTATATATCAAAAGAGTATCCTTCCCTACCCTCCATAGAGAATATGGGCATTCCATCATCCCTAAAATCCTCAACCCTGAATACATCGCCAATCCTGTATCTGATAACGCAGCTTCCAAATGGTGTTGCTATCAGACTATACCTGCGTCCTTTCTTAAGTTCGTCGACCTCAAACACTTCACCATTCTCGACATCCAGAAATTCGAAAAATCCTGTCCTTAGATCTAAAATCATATTATACCTGTCCTCAATCGTACCGTACATTGGAAACCCTATTTCACTAGCTCCATATAGGTTTAATGGCTCTATTCCAAAACTACGCTTGAACAATTCAATATACATTTTAGAATCGAAGCCTGAACATATCAAGCCCTTAACCGGCAAAACTTCTCTGATATCCTTAGGTTTCCAAAACATTTTTGCATGAATGAATTTCAGAAGCATTAGTATTTTGGTTGCTCCAATACCTAATGATTCCCAGTATTCTTTATAAAAGAGTTCCCTATCTGTAATGTATTTTACGATTAGGAAGAGCAGTGAAGCAGTTGTGCCTATTAAAGCTATCTTCTCTTTTGCCTGGTCTATCTTTTTCAAAGCTATCCAGACTCTACGCTTAATGTCAGAAGTCCGGTCTGTAACTTCAAAGGGCGGGTACGCTTTAAACCGGAAGAGTTCGCATAGAAAGTGTAGGGTCCATCCTGAAAAATACGGTGGGGGTGCCCCCATGTTTAACACGGTGTCTCCTAAACGGAGACTAGTATCGCCTGTGTGCTCGCTACATGCCATAACTAGTGGAGAGATTCCAATTTCCAAGTAGGCATCGCGGAAGAGCCTTGTCCATATCAACCATTTGCTTCGGGCAGTTGTTCCACTAGTCTTAACACAGGATTGAAATTCTCCGGGCAAATATTCTAGGAGGGGTTCGGCTGCAATCCTACCAATTCGCATGTAATACTCGGCTAAAGTTTCATTCCTATCCTTAGTAGTCGCTGTCTCCAACCTTCCAATTCTTTCTTCAAACAACCTTAGGAAAGAGTAATCATCATAGGTTGTGACAGGTACTTGCCTTATGTTTTCAGCATCCCTAGCTCCTAATACTTCAAGGAGCCTTGTGTTCCTAATCTTCCTAAAATAGGAATCTGTCTTTTCACGATTGTACTCTAATTGCTTCTGAAAATCCTGATAGATAAAGCCGCAGTACTTGTCCCAGAGCTCCTTCCCCTCACCCACCAGAGGAAAACCTCCGCTTACATCTCTGGGTAAATGCTTAAAGTTATGCCCGAGTCTTTAGCAATCGTTAGCCTGTAGTATCTGGTGTCATGACTCGTAGCCCTCATCTTGAGTATCATTAGCCTTCTTTCAAGCCTGTTACCCACAACGATCGATTCCATGAGTATTATGCCATCGGCTATGAATTCTTCAATACCCATACCTATTCCCGTAGTCCCCCATGGACTTTCCGTGATCATTAGCGTTGTGCATCCCACGTGCTTCAACATTCTGGCAATCAGGTTTATCACTGCCCTGACCTCAGCCTTACTGCCCAGTGCCAGATTTAGAGCTGAGAGTGAGTCTACTACAAGCCTTTGCGCTTTAAACCTCTTAGCTTCTTCTAATATAAGGTTAGTCATATCCTCAGCCCTTATCTTAGCTACTGTGGGAAGCTCTACTATTCTCACCAAGCCTTTTTCCTCGAGCTTATTAAAGTCCCATCCTAGACCAAGCATATTGCTCTTAAAGTGCTCCTTGCTCTCGCTCAGACAAACGTACACACCCTTATCCTTATACAACATGGCACCATTGTAAACAAACTGGGCTGAAAGTATTGTTTTACCAGCTCCCGGACTGCCCGCGATTACGATGAGCCCCCCCTTGGGCAATCCCCCTTCAATAAGGCTGTCGAGCTCCGCTATGCCAAAGGGCGCTCTATCCTTCAAGGCTCAAATCCTCCAAGGGTCTTATTATGAGTGAACCATCCTCCTCCGTAAACAACAATGATTCAGGCTCTTCTCCAGTCATGTTCTTAATCATCTCTGCAATTATTCCCCGGAAGAAAGAAGGGTTTATTCTCAGACCTCTAAGATCAGCCTTTATCGAATTATCTTTCAACTTATCGAAACGAACATTCCCCCACCCTCTCACGTTGCATACTTTAGAAGAGAAGGATAGAACATCTTCTATGCTAAGCTTGCTCTTACCCATGCTCTTTACTATCGATTTGCCGATCCCTTTTCCAGCGTAGAAAAATATAACATCGGCTGCGGTGGAATACATTTGGCGAAGAGCCTCTTCGAAATTAGACCATTCCGCCACCGTGAACTTTATCTCGCTTAGATCGCTTGTGTCGAAAACGAGGCTCTTAGCATAATCGTTTAGAACAAGCTGGTATCCTAGTATAATGCCTTCCTTCTCCATTCTAGATACCCTGCGGGCCACCGTCCTGTCGGATACTTCAAGCTGCTTAGCTATTTCCCGACAGCTAAGCCTAGAATCACGGGAGAGAATACGGAGTATTTCTAGGTCTAACTTGTCAATTATGTTCTTTCTCTTCCCCATCTAGTATTGTTTTAACTGTTGTTAAATATATGCTTTTCGCAAAACGTACTTTTATTCGTTTTTTGACACGATAAAGCATCGCGAAAAGACGCTTAAGCATGCTTATGAGTATCCGAAAGTATGGAAAAAGAGGGACTGTTTACTGTCAGAAATGTCTTTCAGCCTCCTAACGCATGCGGCAGAACCGGGTAAAAGACACGTCGATATACTCATATCTTAATGTTTTTCATAAGGTCTCTTATCCATCCGACTAGTTTATAATAAGATTCAATACCCCTTTGAAGATAAGCAAACCTTTTCAACACCATCCTCGTCTTTGAACACGTTAACCAGCTCATGCTGAAGAAGCCATTCTAAGTATTCTATGAACCTCGGATAGTTGAGGCCTACAAGCATTTGGAGGCGAGTCTTACCTATAGGATTTCCATTAGAATACAGGATGTCGAGAAAGCGTGCAACTACGTATAGGTCGGGCTTCTCCATCAGAGGTCACAGGCTTTTCATAAAATCTTTCTTCTGCTCTTCAAAGCTTTTACGAATTTTCTTGAATCTTACTACTTCTTGCCTGTATTCTCTAATAGCCCTATCCCTAGTGTAAACCCATGTTATTATACCTACTGTCAAACTCGACAATAATAATAGGAGAACAACGGATAATAGTAGAGAGAAAAACATTAGAAGAAACATTAAGATTCCCGCAAGCACGCCCCAGCTTATTGCTTCATATTGTTTATTCTTCTTAACTTCAGGTAGGATGAGCGTCATCTTATCCAACAGATGCAACATAGCTTCAGACAAGTTTTGAGACTTCCCTGTGCTTACGTTGCGTAAAGCTTCAAATAATTCTAAGTAGCTGGGCTTCTGCGTTTTCTCCAACAAGTAGAAGCAGATATTGCTTAAGGCGCTGGCAAAAATTGCTGAAAGGATTAGTGGAACGTTTTGAAGCAATATGCCTATAGATATCAATAATAGGAGGATTGAAATGCCAAATAGGAGAGCGTTTAATTGCATATTGGTTTTTCTCTGTTGCTCCAAGTATCTACACCATTTTTCCGATATTAGAATGAGTTCGCGAACAGTGGAATTCAGACGTTCCTTAACTTCCGAGTCGGAGTTAGAGCTCATTGATAACTGACTTCTCATAACTGTATATAAAAGTGACGTATTATTAATACATATTAGATGCGCATTATTGAAGTGTGAAGCCACTTAGTTGAAGACCGATGCCTATTCTGTCTTTCTAACTATAAAGAGCTGAGGCAGTTTCTTCCTCCTATAAATATGGTATTCGTGAATAACTATGGCTAAAAGAATAATCATGATTATTGTTGCCACTATTAGGAGAAGGGTTTGTGAAAGGGTCATGGAGACGCCGAGCATCTTCGTAAATACATCCAGATCTACTCTTATGAAGCTGTCGGCAGTAAGCGTTACTGTAGTTTTCTTCTGGAACTGGTCGAAAGAAACCTCTATAACATACTCCCCGTCTGGAAGCTCAATCTCTACGTTGCCACTCTTATCCGTAATCCTTCTAAGCAGTTCAGCACCATCCCTCCAGACAGTGACGCCAGCTCCTTCAAGAGCCTGCCCCATAGCTCCCCTCACCATTATGGTTAGGCTATGTACATTGGAGGGTGTCAGGACTATCTCACCACTGGTTGTAACATTAATCTTTTGAAGAATAAGACTCGAGCCGAGCCATTTTGCTGAGACCCTATAGCTGCCTGCTGGAACTTGGGTTACTAATATCTTACCCTCTCCATTAGTTACACCCAAGTATATGTTCTCCAACCAAATATTAGCATTGGTTACTGGACTAGTTTTTGGAGTTAGCAATTGTAGAGTAACATCATAGACTGGCATAGTTATAACGGAGTCGCCTTTCACGAACGCCTTTGTAAAAGCTCTACTACCATACTTACTTACCCATTCCGCAGTAATCCTGTAGCTTATCCCCGGCATCTTTTCCAGCCTCAGGCTTCCCGACTTATCAGTATATCCTTCTATACCCCATTCATCGAGAACCATGTGAACATTTTCAAGCGGTCTGCCTTCAGAATCTGTGAAAAACAAGATCATGTCGCCTATGCCAACCTTAAACTTTTTAGATTGCGAAGGGCTGCAATCTGCATTAGAACCTTCAGGAACTATTCCAAGGTATGTGTAGCGGTACTGGATCTCATCTGTAAGGCTGTTGAAAACAAGCACATAGCCAGCGGGTCCTTTAAAATCCTCTTCGCAAGGCTCAATCCTAGAGTAATCAGATGCATTATCTAAACCTGCCAATAATACTCCATCATTCTCATCAGTAGCTAAAGCTGCAATAATATTCTCAGCGCATCCGTCAACGATGCAACCACCCGCTTTTCCCGGATATTGCCAATCAGTCTTCGAAGAACTGGAGGCACTTTTCAGCACAACAGTATTCAACGAAAGCATCATGATGAATATCAGTGGAAATACTGATGCTGCAAGTCTAATGAACCCCCGACTTCGCTTTACCCCCATCCGTAATCATAATTGAAAACAAGGCATTTTAAAAATTATTTTTTCCACTTCTTAAATAGCGGCTTCTCTTGGCAATTTAAACCCTCTTTAAAGGCCTGTTTAAATGAGTATGTGGTTTTTAAACGGGCATCTTTCTCCGTTTTTCTCCGGGATTTCTACTCCAGCTTCGATGAATTCGACTAGAATACGAAACTGCTCAACTGATGCGATACATCAAAATCGTCGCAAGAATACTTTGATAACCTTATAATGTCTACTATAAATGCTATAAAGGTTAAGAAAAGATGTTGGCGATAAATTGAAACAATTCTTTTATGCCCTGAGAAATATATTGAAAAACGTTTTCAACATGTGTGGAGCCCGCAGGCTCTTCTAATTCCTCACCTACTTGTTGAGTAGAAGTGTAGAACGAGGTTTCCATTTTAGAGGTAGAGGTATCGATCTGGTTCCGACGCGTCTCATAATCGGAGCCGTAAGGAGGTTTGGGGGGGGGAGTAGAGATAAGAATCTTCAAACCATGCTTCGCCACCTATTACCCAGAAAAGGGAAAGAACATTGGTTAAAATAGCCAATATCATCGAAAAAGCCAGGGCCCTCAGAAAGGCTTCCTTTAACTCTCTAATCTCTGAGGGCCTCATTCCCCCCACCCCTCCCCCGAGAAAAGGAGAACTTTTATCATTAAAGAAATTTGTTTCATAATTTAGTTTACAAACGGTTCGTTAAGTGAAAATGATGAAATGTTTGTAATAGGCTGTACTTACAGAAATCCATCGAAAAACCTATCTATTTCTTTAATGGTATGGAACTCGTTTCCTAAGATAATAAACAATGCAAATCTCAGCTCGAGTGATTAATGGTTTTTGGTAAAAACTTGAAAAAATGGGCACGTAATCCCTATTGCAGCAGAAAGTAATGTTAAAAACAATGGATAAAAAGTTACACAGGGATGGGAGGTTTACGGCTTGTTAATCATCTTCTACGGAATCTGTGACTCACATAAGCGGTAAAAAATATTAAAGGAGCATGTCTTCCGAAAAGAAGGTGATTAGGATTGAATGTTGTTGAAACAGAGATTAGTGTTAAGACTAAGGGAGAGCTGGATATCATCGACATAACGGATAGCGTTGAGAAGGCTGTTTCTAAGACAGGGATTAAAAACGGCATTGTTAACGTCTTTGTCCCGGGATCGACTGGAGCTGTAACAACTACTGAGTATGAGCCGGGCTTGCTGAAAGACTTACCCAATGCGTTGGAGAGAATAGCTCCTAGGAATGCTTACTACGAGCATGAGAAAATGTGGCATGATGGAAACGGGCATTCGCATGTTAGGGCGTCGATAATCGGACCAAGCATAACCATCCCTGTGAGAAACGGAAGGCTTAGACTAGGCACATGGCAGCAACTAGTATTCGTAGAGCTGGATGTGAGGCCGCGGGACAGGAGGATAGTTTTGACTTGCATCGGTGAGTAGACTAGAAACTTTTAAAAAGAGTTCTTAGAAACTCTGTTCGTGAAAATAAACTATCATATTCACACAGTGTTTAGCGATGGAAAATCCAGCGTAAGGGATTATTGTGAAGCTGCCATTCAGAAGGGCTTTGAAGAAATTGCTTTCACCGACCACTTGACGGTCTTCCCCGACGGTTCGACGGAGCACCATTCTCTAAACACGTTTAAGCTTGAGAACTATGTGAGAGAAATAGAGGCTGCTTCCGGAGAATACGGTGGCAGACTGACCGTGAGGCTCGGCTTGGAGGTTGACTACATACCTGGAAACGAGAAGATATTGGAGAAAATACTGGGAAAATACGAGTTTGACATTATAATAGGTAGTGTTCATTTCGTCGACAATATCTGCATAGATTCCTCGAAGCAAAAGGCTTTGATAGAGAACATGGTTAGGGAGAATGGTTTCGACAGCCTTTACTCTAAGTACTTGAATCTCGTTGGGGAAGCTGTAGAGACTGGTTTCTTTGACATCATCGGTCACATGGATCTTGTTAAAATATGGGGGTTTAACCCTACTGATGGCTTCGACGACGAGCTGAAGGTATTGAAGCTCATAGGAGAGAAGAAGCTTTGCCTAGAGGTTTCTTCAAGAGGATTAAGGCAACCGATAAACTCCATATACCCCTCCCCCAGAATATTGAAGAAGGCTTACGAACTAGGAGTACCCGTTACGCTAGGCACTGACGCACATTCTGTTAGCGAAATAGACTATTCCTACGACGCTTTGATGGAATACATAAAGACAGCGGGCTACGGGCACATAACTACTTTCAATAAACGTAAACCCTTGGAGAAAAAGATCGAATAGTCTGCTGTAGTAAGCTATGAAGATAGGTAATGTACTGCCGCAAGATTTCTACGCAAGGGATCCTGCACAGGTAGCAATGAGCCTCTTAGGCAAGGTTTTATGCAGAGTCTTGAAGAGAACAGTTCTAGCAGGAGTTATTGTTGAGACGGAAGCATACTATGGAAGGGAGGACCCGGCTTCAAGAGCACATAAGAGCAGTGGCGACGTTGCTACGACGCTGTATGGTGATGTGGGCAAAGCTTTAATATACGGTGTTCACGGCAAATGGCTCTTCAACGTTGTGGCTCATGAGCCAGACGGGGGAGGCGGCGTTTTGATTAGAGCACTCGAGCCAATCAGAGGCATAGAAACGATGAAAAAGCTCAGGGGGACGAGTGATTTACTTCAATTGACCAACGGCCCCGGGAGGCTTGCCAAAGCCCTGGGCATAGACAAAAACCTCCATAAGAAGCCTGTTTACCTAGATGATTCTGAAATCACGATAAGAGAGGGCCGGGGGGAGAAGAATATTGCAAAAAGTTTTCGAATAGGCGTTAGGAAGGATCTAAACATACCGTTAAGGTTCTACGTTAAAGATTCTAAATTCCTCTCCGTTAAGACTTGAGCTCCTTAAGTCTTTTAACGTTCTCTTCGTGTTTAGATTTTCTCCGAGTGTCCACGGGTATTCCAAGTCTTCGAGCCTCGGCAATAGTGAGGCCAGCCTCCTTCAACTCGCCTAAAGAGAAACCTCTAGCCGGCCTCCAGAAGGAGACGATTCCCCTTCTCCTCTTAGCTAAGGGAACTATCCTATTGCTCATTTTTTTTAAAAAAGTTCTTCCCAGCTATTTTTAAAATTTATTTCCGACTAGACGTTAACGTTTTTAAACTTGAAGATAAAGTTTTCTAAATAGCTAAAGGATAAAGCAATACTACCTGAGGTAACAATCATAGCGTTTTGGTGTGCACTATTCCAGATGGAAGTATAGTTCTCTCGGTTGGAGCTCTTTAAACTCATCCGTTTGTTGAACTATGTGCCTCCTTATGTCTATACAGAGATGGCATTTGGAAATATATCCTTCCTCCCTCTCCTTGTAGTTGAATTCTTTCACCGCAAACTCGTAGAGATTTTTGATGCTTGATACGAGTGCGCGTAGTATCGGCTTATCCTGTAGGTCTATCCCCTTCATTAAAGAACCCAGGTCTCTAGCGTCTCCGAGAGATATTCCGCCGCAATACCCCGTCATATAGTTGAAGTAATTGTCTATGTGGACATGCCAATTCCTAGTAAGCTCCGATAGACATGATTCGTTGAAAAAAGCCTTAGCAGGGTGTTTTGCGAATAAACGGTTCAGCTTATAGCATGCTCTCCCCATTGGGAGAAGCTCAGAATAGTGTAGTGTCCACGCATTCTCCTTCAAGTATTGATCGAAATCAAGAGTGTTCTTCAAACCCATTCTCCTAAACTGGTTGTAATAGATATCTTGATATATCATCGTATTATCGCCGAAGATCTTTTCACTTATCCTAACAGCCCTCTCAATCCTCTCAAAGGGGACTTGCTCGAGTATGAAAGGATTCACGCTGATCAGTATTCCTTTCAGCCCTGCCTGTTTCAAAGCCGTAAGCTTTTCATCAACCTGCTCGTCGTCGATACACCAGAAGCAATTGGTTTCAACGAAGGTTGATGGGATTTTAAGCTCATCAGCGATTTTAACAGCATCCAATAGAAGGTCATAGTTAAGGAATGGTTCTCCACCGGTGAAGTGTAACCCATAATTTACACCGACGCTTTCAGAGCCGTAGGGACTTGGCTTAATTCTAGTAGCTAATTGTCTCAGGATAAGCTCAACGTCTCCCCTGGTAAGCCAGTTGGATCTCCACCTGGGGGAGCAAGCATACATACAGTGTTTACACTCGCTACTACACTTGTAGGAAAGTATTACTCCAGCTGAAATCGGTTGGGGAATGTGAAGCTTATTAATATTCATAACCCTGTTTATCGAGCTGGAGGAAGTTATAAAAAGGTTGTTTCCAGCCATCTTTAAGAAAACTGTTCCAAACGATTTAAAATAACACTTAAGGTGGTTAAACAACAATCTTTAAAAAGAGTTTAAACATCAACGTAAAACATGGCTGATTATATTCAAGTTTTCACGACGACGGAGAAGAAAGAAGACGCTGTAAGAATTGCAAAAATATTGTTGGAAAAAAGGCTGGCAGGGTGTATTCAGATAATTGGGCCAGTGTCCAGCCTATACTGGTGGAAGGGAAAGATGGAAGAATCAGAAGAATGGCTGTGCATAATCAAGAGTGAGAAAAGCCTTTACAACGAGCTTGAGAAGACGATTAAAGATAACCATCCATACGAGGT
>Ga0105158_1001187_pt1 | contig 10205 bp, 8 predicted proteins | sample LHCtaG_FD_81567 | JGI IMG/M metagenome (GOLD analysis project Ga0105158, IMG submission 81567) | Hot spring microbial communities from Little Hot Creek, USA to study Microbial Dark Matter (Phase II) - LHC4sed_matched | ecosystem: Environmental > Aquatic > Thermal springs > Hot (42-90C) > Sediment... | reverse complement strand
TGGTTCTCCAAATGCATCTGGTTGAATTTGTATATCTACATTTGGAAGATCTTTTCCACCATCAATATTATAATATCTTACTCCACTTACAGTAGCAGTAAATGGCATTGTAAACCTATAAGAGATCCTTTGAGCAGTCGTAGAAAAGTTACCAGCAACATTCCCAGTACACATAAAGTCATTACCATAGTAATAATCTGCAAAACATTCTATACTACTTAAAGACAAAAATAATACATATACTAACAGAACAAACATTTTTGACTTCCTCAACTTTTTTATTATACAATTAGTTTCTATTTCCATTTTATTATTACTTCAGGGTTATATTGAGATATTGATGTTGTTTTCATCCTTATTTTGGCTTCTTCTTCTTCTTGTTTAGCTTCGTATTCCATACCTAAATCACGATATACACTTGCTAAATTTAATCGCGCTTCAATGAGATCAGGATTTAACTCTACTGCTTTTTTAAACAATACTGCTGCTTCTTTAAACCTTTTTTCTGAAACATAAATTAGACCTAAGTTAGTATAAACTTGTGCTGCAGTTGGATCGATTTTCAATGCTTGTTCATAAAACTTTTTCGCTTTTTCCTTGTCAGCTTTTAAAAAATAAATAGAACCTAAGTTAGTATAACTTTGAGCATCCCCACCTGATACTTCAACAGCTTTAAGAAAATATTTCTCTGCTTTATCTAAGTCTTTTTTGTTCATCGCTATGATACCTAAATTTGTATATGCAGCATCATTTGTTGGCCATAAAGTTATCAACTTTTCATAAATTTTTTCTGCTTGCTCAAAATAGCCCTTCCTAAACAACGCAGCTGCTAAATTATCCAACGCACGTAAATTATTCGGATTATCCTTTACTGCTTGCTGCCATAACAAAACTTCGTCTTGCCAGAGATGATTTCTGCTAATTATTTTTACTCCAAAAAATATAACTAACATAAAAATAAGTATATGTAATACCTTTGATAAAAAAATATCTTTCTGAGAGAATTCCTTCAGCAAGCCTGAAACTAAAATCATACCACCAAAAGATGCTACATATAAACGTTGTTCAGCAAAAACTCTACCTGATAACACAAATATGTTGCTTACAGGTAGCAAAAATAGAACCAACCAAGATATAGCAAAATAGTATTGGTTTTTAAATTTTGTTTTCGGCAATAAAATTACTGCTAATACAAATAAAACACCTAAAATTATTATTCGTAGATCAAAAAATGTTTTATAAATTGTCATTGTTTTGTCTACTTCTAACTTAACAGGCAAAAACAAAAGATAAAAATAGTTCACTAAAGTGCTTAAAATTAGTGATAAATGGTTTACACCAACAATATTTGGGTCAAAAACTAAAGCTTCTTTAGGCGTCTTTAAAATTGTAAACTTCATTATAAGAAAAAGTATTGCAAAAACAAAATACGGAACTAAACGAAATATCTTTTGTTTTTCCTCAAAAAGAAATGTATAAATTAGCAAAACTATTGGAAACATAACAGCAAACTCTTTTGCTAAGATCGCTAAAACATAACTCAAAATAGATAAAATATTTTTGTTTTTCATAAATAAATAAAAACTCAAAAGTATAAACAAAAGACAAAGTATATCAGAACGATTTTTAATATAATTAACATTTTCAATATGTGCAGGATGTACTGCAAAAAATGTCGCTGTCAAAAATGCTACACTTTCTGATAGAAAAATATTCTTTGTAGTAAATGCAACTAAAATCACTACAAAAATATTCAAAATATAATTCGTCAAATGATAACCAAACGGATTGTTATGCCATATTGAATAGTCAACAGTAAATGTAATATTTCTTAGTGGCCGATATTGTCCCTTTCTGCCAGGATGAATTTTTAACCAGTAGCGAGGAAGAAATGTTGAGAACGACTTTGACCAACTTTTTATTAAAGGATTTTCAAAGATCAAACCCCAATCGTCCCAGAAAAAAGTTCCTTTAAGGGAATTAAAATATATTATTGCTGAAAGCAAAGCAGGTAAAACCCAAAAGTAATGTTTTTTTATTTTTTCCATAATTCCTCCAAATTTTTCTTTGCCGGAACATATTCAGGATCAATTTTCAACGCTAATTGAAAAAGTTCCTCTGCTTTTTTCTTTTCTCCTTTTTTCCAAAACACTATACCCATGTTGTTGTAAAGATCAGGAAACGGTTGTTCTACAAGCTTCAAACACTTCTGATAATTTTCTAACGAACGATTATAATCACCTATCTGATCATAACAATAACCAAGACTGTAAAAAACTTCGGGCCTGTCGCAATCTTTAGCCGCAACTTCATAGTATTTTATAGCAGATATATAATCTTTCCTTTTTTGATATTCAGCAGCTAAGTTATAGTTCGCTCTAAAATGGGTAGGATTTTTTCTGACAACATCTTGCCAAAAAGTTAACGAATCTTTCCATACAAAATTATATTTAAATGTAACTACAGCAAAAGATATTAATATAACAGCAACAACAACTTCTTTTATTTTATTTGGAAAACCAGCATAAACTTGTCCTATTAAGAAACTCATGCCAGCAGAAACAATATAAAGTCTTTGTTCAGCAATTGGTCTTGCTTCTAAAAAAACAATATTGCTTACAGGAATTAGTGTCACAATAATCCACAACCAACAAAAAACTACATTACGATTCTTACGGTAAATAAAATATAAACCAATCAATATAAAAACTATCAAACTAAAATAACTACTTGTCTCTTCTAAAATAGCTCTATCAAACCTGTGTTCAACATTTAATTTAAATGGAAAAAATAATAAAGACAAATATTTATTTAAAGTATACATCACTATTCGCGTATGCAAATATGCATCTAATACAATGTTTGTTTGTGAAAAGATTTCTTTTCGCCACCAGTATTCTTTAGAAATATACCACAATATAACAATAAAAAATAAGATCACAGATAGTATGAATCCTTTTGTTTGTTGCGATTTTTCTCGAATTAACAAAAGAGTTATCACGAACATAACAAGTGGTAAAGTCATAGCCATTTCTTTTGCTAACATACTTAGGAACATACTTATAAAAACTAATGGGAGTAACATCTTACTTTTTTCTCTAAGATATCTCACAAACAAAATCAAACCTAAAAAATAAAATATTCCACAAAGAAGTTCAGAACGATTTTTCATCCATGCGACTGCCTCTACATGAATTGGATATACAGCAAAAATTAAACCGCTTACAAAACCTACCATTTTATTCATAAAAAGTTCTGTAGCCAGTATTGCTAATAATATTACATTAAGAGAATTTAATAATACATTTGTCAGGTGCCATCCAAAAGGATTTTCTTCACCATAAAGTGTTTTGTCTAACAAAAACATTAATGACCTTAAAGGACGAAACCTTCCCCGTTGTTCTTTAGCAATGTTTCGCCAATAAAATATTGATAACATTTCTTTTAAACTATTCGGTGTTAGGTTTTTATCTTTAATTAATGTAAAATCGTCCCATACAAAACTGTTAAAAAGTGTGTTAAAGTAAACTGCAACTGAAACCAAAAATAAAATCAATATATGTTTTTTATCCATTTTTTTCAGCAACTGTCAATTGATAAAATAAAGGAAATTTCATTTTTTTTGCTTCTAATATTTTAAAACCGAACTTTTTAACCATTTCATTTAGTTGAGGTAAAGTAAAATTTTGAAAATGGTCGTCCTTCTTTATACCTAACTTCACAACTAATCTTTCATACCATGGTATCACTGTTAACAAAACCAATTTTCCTTTTGGTTTTAATACTCTTGCGACTTCAATAAGACATTTCTGTGGGTCTCTTATATGTTCTAAAACCGAACTTAAAATTACTAAATCAAAACTGTTATCAAAAAAATCTATCTTTTCTGCACAACCAATATGTAAAGAAATCCTTGTATCTGTGTTTGCTTTTACAAACTCTTCAATAGGTTCTATACCATAACATTCAGCAGATGGTATCCGGTCTTTTATATAAGAAAGCATCTTGCCATCACAAGCCCCGACATCTAAAATTTTTACTCCACTATTATCAAAATACTTTTTTATAACTTTATACACTATCCCACACCTCTTTTTTAATTTCCACCGAGTAAAAAAATTTTTTTGCCTTCTATAAAGATAACCTAAATCCATAGTTTTACTCTCGTATAATTTCGCCAATATCAGGGTCGTTTCTATAACGTTCTAAAAATTCTTTTGCTGAGGGAACATTTTTTAATATCATCGCAGAATATTTCCTAACATTTACAGATTCTTTTGAATCAAGCAATTTCACTAATACTGATACTGAACTTGTACTTTTGTAAATATATTTCTCTATTGAGTTCATTATTGCTAATTTTACATTTTCAACATTTTCATTCTCTAACGCTTGATTTAATATTTCAAAAGTTTCTTCTGAAAAACCAAAGTCTGCAAGATACACTGCTGCTGATTGACGAACATCAGGATTTATATCTTTTAATGCTTGAATTATTAACTCTTTAGCTGCAGTGGATTTATAAACTTTTAGTCCTTCCAAAATTTGAATCTTTACATAAGGATCTTCCTCTTTTTTAAATTGCTCTATAAAAGCATTCTCTACTCGCATATCTTTCAGTGTAGATAAGGAACGTACTGCTTCCATCCTTACATTCCTGTCCTTACTTGATAAATTCTTTATCTTTGTTTCTACCTCTGCTTTGGGAATTTTAGCTTTATCTGCAGAATAAACTATATACGGATTAAAAATCAATAAAATAGAAATAACCAATGAATAAACTTTTACATTACTAACAGTTAAAACAAAAGTCCTTTTTGGCAAACTAAATATCCATAATAAAATACCAATAAATGCTGGAATTATGTGATGAATTAAACTAAGCAACATCCCTGCTGAAAAAATTAATGTTAAAGGAGCAACTCCTGATAAAACAAAAACGAATGTTGTCTCCCTTACACCTATACCTTGCACAGAAATAGGTAACGCACTTGCTAACATCGCTAAAGATGTGTAATAAATTATTTGTGGAAAACTTATTGGTATCCCTAAAGACTTAAAAATAAGAAATGAACTAATAATTTCACCAAACTGAAAAACAACAGAGTATCCTAACAACTTTATTTTTTGTAAATCAGAAGTTTTTCTAAAACAATAAATGAGTTCGTTCATACTTTCACCTAACCATAAAAAATTTTTTGGTAACCGACCAATGTTGAAAAAAATAATTAGGAATATAAACAAAACACTCCAAACTAACCACTCAGGAAAATGTCTTACTAAAGGATTTAATATCATCCCAATAATAAAAATGATAAATATAGCAATAGTTACTGATAAACGTAAAAACAAAGTTGAACTTAAAGTAACTGCAAAACTTGTCTGACCAAAAACTTTTAGTCCTGCAGAACGAATTAACTCACTTATTTTAAATGGCATAACAAACTTTAACGGTAAAGAAACTGCATTCACAGCTAATAAGTCAGAGTAGCTTACATTTAACTTGCTTGATAAAAAAACTTCTTGCCATAATAAAGGATAAACAAACAATCTTGTAAATATTGAAACTACAACTGCAGCAGAAATCAACCATATATTTGCTGAACTAAATGTCAAAACCGTTGATTTTATACCAGTATTTTTCAAAAGAAGATAAAGCAGGATTATACTTACAAAATAGTTAACAACAATAAAAATTTTATTTTTCATATATTTTGTGGTATTATAGAATTTGGAAAAAATTTTATTTTTAAATGGTACAAAATCTTTCTCGGATACTCATAAATATAAACTTTAAACCTTAAATCACGATTTTTTATCCCTATAATCAGCTGAGCCAAAATTATCAATGCTGTCGGGACAAAGCTAAACAACCTCCAATTATTCCTTTTAAGTAAAAAACTTACTATTCCACCGGGTAATAACGGTAAAACTTTAAAAATTTTTTCAAAATTTTTATTTACTTGTTTCATTTTACCTTCTCCAGCAACACCAGCAAAAAAATCTTTCACATCTGTTGAAGCAATAAACTCTCTAATTTTTGCTTGAGGATAAACAACTAAATTGTGACATTTTATTCTATTAAGATACTTTAAGCTTGAATAAAATTCTAATGCTTTTTTATGATCTTCTACTGTCTCTTCAGGTAACCCAAACATATGATCAATATCGTACCGTAACTGATACTTCTCACATATCTCTAACGCTTTTTTTATCTGAGCAAGCGTCTCTTTCCTACATAGGATTTTATAACGAATTCTCTCATTCAATGTCTGTATTCCAAATTCTACACAATAACATCCACTTGATTTTAGTAACTGTGCAATTTCTTCATCAAAAACATCAGCTTTGCCAAAACATTTATATGGAATATTTATCTCGCGACGATAAATTTCAAGAAACTTTTTTAACCAATTTTTATCCACAGTAAACACAGAGTCCTTAAAGATTACCTCACGACAACTATATTTTTCTTTTGCAAGTTTTAGTTCTGCAATAACATTTTCTACTTTTCTACGACGATAGTATTCTACTCCATATTCGTTTTTATAAATCGTCTCTTCACAATAAGAACAACTTCCAACACAACCCTTACTTGTGTAAACCATGTAGCTTAAAGAAAAATCTATATATTCAGCAAATAAATCTTTATCCGGCAATGGTAAAGTGTCCATATTAGCGACTCCTTTTAGTTCTTTTCCTGTTAGGAAGCCTCTAAAAACTTGTTCAGGCTCGCCAACAAAATAATAGTCACATTCTGTAAAACAAACCCCGTCGTTTATTGGAGAAATTACTACAATTTTTATATTCGACTCAATTCTTCGCAATATCTGACAAAGATTTTTAATCCAGTCGGAATTGTTAAAATTCTTTAAGAACACAACATACTTTGGTTTATCCATAACTATTCTTTTTATAACATAATTTCGAGAATTAAACACACGATTTAATAATGGTTGATACAAAATATTATCACTTATACCAAACAAATCTTGATCATAAGCAAGGCTTGTAGTATAACCACAGCTTTTGGCTATTGCTGAAAGATATGAAATTGTTTCTGTGTCACGGACAAAGTATCGACCTTTATAGACAAAAGTTATTTTATTCATACATACTTTTTTCTCCACTGAAGTTTTTTTATTAATACCTTGAAAATATTCTCAGAATAAGCTACGAAATTCTTAGCTGGTTTACTGATCCTTTCCTGAAATAATACCATCTCTATATACGCAAATAATTTTCTTAGAAACTCACTTAATGAACGACATCTAAATGTATGACGTAACAAAAATCCTAATCTAGAATGATATTTGACATATGCCCAATGTGCTAATTTGTCAACGTCTTCATTCTTCATAGTAGTAAGCCAAGGACGAGGTAAGACTCGATCTTTTTCTTTACCTAAAACCCAATCACGCCAGTAATCTTTACCAGTTTGCTGAACCATTTGTCTCCATAATGGTGTTAATGGTTTTGCTAAAAGTTTTGAAAATTGCACATAATCAAGATCAAGTTTTTTTGCAAACTCCAATGTCTGTCTTACCGTCTGCTTTGTTTCGCCAGGTGCTCCTACCAAAAAAAACCCTAAGTTCTGTATCCCAATTTTTTTTGATATTCTAATTGTCTCAACAACCTGCTCTAAAGTTATACCTTTATTTAGACGATCCAATATTTCTTGAGAACCACTTTCAATACCCCAATAAATTCTTCTACAACCAGCAGAATACATCTCTTTTAATAACTCTTCATCTACAGTATCAACTCGTGACCGACATGCCCATGTTACATCCAAATTATTTTCTTTTATTAGTCTACAAATTTCCATCACCCTCGACCTTATCGCTGTAAATTCATAATCAAAAATGTCAATCTCATGAATATCATATTTTTCTACACATTCCTTTATTTCATTAACAACTGTCTTAGGACTTCTCGGATTATACATATATCCCCCAGCTTCACAAAATTTACATCTGTATGGACATCCTAAAGAAGTAACCATTACTGTAAAATTCTTTCTCTGTGTTGGGAATTCTGCGTAAAGTTCATTAGGTAATAAATCACGTGCGGGATTTGGAAACTTATCAAAGACAATTTTTTGTGGATGCGGGTTAATAATTACCTCACCATCCTTTTTCCACACCAACCCTGGCACAGAATCAAAATCGTTTCGTCCACTCTCCAGTTCAGCAAGCAATGCAGGAACTGTATAATAAGCATGTTCCAGACAGCCAAAATCAATCTCTGGATGAATTACAGATTCTTTTGGATAAACTCGCAAGTTATAACCCCCAATTAAAACTTTTACTTTAATACCTGATTGATAAAGTTCTTCTTTTAAATACCTCAACCAGGAAAGTGTATCCGGAAACATATATGTTGTCATCATGGCACCAATTATGTCAGGTTTGTATTTTTTAAGTTGTTTTGCAACATCTTCCACAGTTAACCGTAATGTTCTTGCATCTATTATTATAACATCATGTCCCGCTTCACGAATAATACTGGCTACCCAACAAAGAGAAAGTGGTGGAAAAAGACCAAAATATCGCTGAACTATTCTCAAATTTTCTTCATGAACTTTGTATTTAAACGGATTAAAAATTAACGCTACTTTCATTTTATTACTACTCCAAACCTAAAATTCTGCTCGTGTAGAAAAACAAACTAAAAGCATACAGTATAAAATCTAACCTTTTACTATTGTTTTTCCCAAAAATTTTTCTTTTTTTCATATATTCTCACCAGTAGCCGCAGGCTTCAACCTGCGTTATATCACGCACCTTAAAGTGTGCAACTACCACATAAAGTTGTCTCAAACGCTCAATAAATTCTTTTAGTAGATTTTTTTCTTTTTCCGGTAAATTCTTCACCTTATTTCACACCTAATTTTTTCTTTATCTCGCTGACAAAATATTCTGCATCTTTTAAGACTTTCTCCGCTTCTTCTTTAGTTATCTCTGTCATATAATCGTAATCACCATTACATCTTACATCAAATGCTTTTATTAACATTCTATGCAACTCAGGATCAACTTCTTTTGACTTAGCAAAATATTGACCAAACGCAGAATGAACTGCTGAATGTTTTGAAAACCGTAAATTCTTTGTCAATAACAATGCTTCAGCACAATAAAACATCGCATAATATGCTCTTGAGACACATACATCGTACACTTCTCTGCTAAACTCGTCTTTTGCGACAGATAAATTATGCTCTGCTTTCTCTATTAATCTCTTTATCTCGTCTTGAACATTCATATTAATTCTATCCCTTCATTTAGTACATTATGAATAAAAATAGTCTTGTATGGCGCATCAAACCTTTCTTTTGGTTTAGGTATAACTGAAATTGCAATATCGTATTTAAGACAAATCGGTGCTGAAATTTTAGTAATTTTGTCAATCTCATCATACGAAGAAACCATTTGTTTTAGTACAACCACAATATCTAAATCTGAACCAGCTTCTGCATCACCTCTTGCTTTTGAACCATAAAGTATCACACGACAAAGATTATCACCATAAAGTTTTTTTAATCCTTCAATAAGTTCTTTTATTGCCTGCTTTTCTTTTTCTGTTAAATTCTTCATAAAATAGGGACGAAAGTAATTATTTTGCTAAAACTCTATTAAATTTCTTTTTTAAAGAAGCGCTTTTTTTTCAAGGTGCTGATTAACCCTTTAACCCTTTCATATACCTATAATCAGTCCCGCAGAAAGATACACTGCGAGACTTAGTTATAGGTATATGTTTTCTGGGTTAAGGGTTAAATCAACACCTTAAAACTATCGGGGCAAACCGATAAGTTTTAAGGTAGGTTTTGATATAGAAAAGAAAACATAAAGGAAGGATTGCTATTGACAAAAATTTTATAAAATATACAAAAACTTTTTTTGTCTCACAAATTATATAATCAATTTTTTTAATAACAAAATTTAATACTTCATTTATAATCCACAAAGATGAAAACTTTTTTGAAAGAATGTTTGTTATTGATATAAAGCTTGGTAGTTCTCCTTTAACATAATCTCTGAAAATACTTTCAACGAACAATGTTGATAAAACTTGTTGTAAAGATTCGTTAGATGAATTTTGTGTATCTCGCGAATCAAACAATGTCAACGAAACTGAAACCAAAGAAAAATTGTTGAGGTTAAAATAGTTAAAAAAATCCTCATTCACAAAATAATTTGAACATA
>Ga0105158_1001186_pt1 | contig 10208 bp, 9 predicted proteins | sample LHCtaG_FD_81567 | JGI IMG/M metagenome (GOLD analysis project Ga0105158, IMG submission 81567) | Hot spring microbial communities from Little Hot Creek, USA to study Microbial Dark Matter (Phase II) - LHC4sed_matched | ecosystem: Environmental > Aquatic > Thermal springs > Hot (42-90C) > Sediment... | reverse complement strand
TTCTCCAGCCACATAATAGCTTGCTTCAAAAGTTTTGCAAATTCTCTCCTACGTAGTATGCTTGAACCACTTGTGTTAATGTTTATAATACTTGACCTAACACTTTGAACATGCTCCGCTAACGTTTTTACAACATCCAGCATGTATAGGGCATAACCAAGTCCATCCTGACTTCCTGGAGTGTAGGCTGTATTGTAGAGCAAGTGCATATGCCTATTGCAGAAACCTCTTGCGTTAACAACCTTAGCCCTAAAGTCAGGGTCCATGTTCACCTCGTTGGTGAGAAGATGCGGCATTAGCCTTTCTTCACTTTTTATCCAGAGATAGCATAGTGGGCAAGTTTGAACCTTCTGGAAAGCGTCTAAAATGTCCAATGTAGTAATGTCCTTCTTAACCAAATCACATCACCTAAGAATAAGCTTTTCAGCCTCCAAAGTTTTCAGCAGCGAAGTTGCGTAATACACGTTTTCTAGGTTGGATATTCCGAGAACTACTGTCCTCCTAAACCCTCCATCCCTATTCACACAATTTAGTACAAATTTTATGTGCTCAACTGGAAAGTTCACTTCTTCATCCAAAATCTTTAAGGCTTCAACACCATAGTACGTGTATTCAATGTAGGGTAGAATGTTTTCCGGCCTAGTAACAAAACCACCCTCAGGCCTTTCACAAGCCCTAACATATTTAAGAACACTCTTTCTCTCAACCAAATTAAGCCTGCCTAAAATGTTTAGAGCGTTAAGGGCGTAGTATGTTGATGTTAGTGTACTATGACCTTTAAGGCCGAAGCCGCCGTCCTCATTCTGGTGCCCAAGAATTGCTTCTACCAGTTTTTCTTCAAAAACTTGGCTCAAGGAATTTGAAAGTTTAGAAAGCTCTGAAATGTAGTTGAGCTTTTTAAACTCCTGTTCTATTTCGTAAACCTTTTGTACAGGTGATAGGAATGCGTTTTCTAAAACCATATAGATGTTTTCCAGTAGCCTTTTTCTTGCAATAGACTTCTGTTCGAGTAGGATTAAGCTTTTAACCACATAATATAGTGAGTATATGCTTTCGATTTTAAAGTTAGTCAGCCATGTAGTACACCTATCTTTTTCCTTAAAGCCTTTTCCAATATTCTCTAAAATTGAGATGGAGTAGTATGTTGCGGCAGGGTTGGGGTAGTCTACTGGTGACATCATAAACCCTCCTTCTCCAGAATATCTTTCCATTACAAAATCTTCTATCCTTTCATAGAGTTTCATAAGATACTGTGACTTCACATCAGACCCTAATCGATAAAACAATTTAAATGTAACTATGGTTACATGTATTATATTATTTCATGATTGGATAAAGTTATTTAAGAGAAGAACTATCATCTTTTGACATGGGAAGAAGGTGGATTTTTGTATTCTATGATGTACCGAATAGTCCGTCAAAGATCAGGGTTAAGCTTTGGAGGGAGTTTAAGGGAATAGGGGCAATATATCCCCCATATTCAGTATGTATACTACCAGACAATAGTAAAGTAAGGAGAAAGCTTGAGAATATTAGAAGGGATATAGAAAAACATGGTACAGCTGTAATTTTTACGGCTAGGGGAGAAAGGGATGAGGACGAGGCTAATGTCTTGAAAATGTTTGATGAGGAAAGGAGGAAAGAATTTGATGAAATTTTGGAGGAATGTGAGGAGTTCATGGAGGAAATCCAGCATAATATTGAAAGTGGTAACGTGACGGATGAAGAGGTTGAGGAACTGGAGGAGAGCCTTGAAGGCTTAAACAGATGGTACAAAAAGGTGATTTCAAGAGGAGTGAAGGCGTCCTCGGACTCGAAGGTTGAAGAAAGCTTAAGAAAATGTCGTGAAAGGTTAAACAGTTTCACTGAAATGGTACAAAAAAGGCAGGATGAGGAATGGAGAAAGAGGCAGCAGCTTAAATCCGAATCCAACACGACTTGAAACATATTTTGCTATCATATTCCAAATTCCTTTACGGTATTTTCAGTTAATCCAGTCAAGTAACCTCTTTTCTCCCTCCAGCTTCTTTATTTCAGTGACGTCTTGTGTAACCTCCATTGTTCCTAGGTACTTTCCGTTCTTATCCCTTACTGGAAAATATCTAATGTGTATTAGACGCCCATTCATTTGTATCCAGAATTCTGCCACATCCTTTTCACCTCTTCTAAATGATTCGAGTATTTTGTTTACTATGTGTATGCTTTTCTGTGGATGACACATTTGAACCTTTCTGCCTATAACTGATTTTGTCCTTACAAATATTCTATTTTCAGCCTTGTTAAAGTATTTTACTGAATCGTTTGCGTCAACGAATGTTATGTCGACTGGTAGTGTGTTCAATATTGCCTCAATCTCATCCCTAGATAGAGAGCCTGTTTCAAACATTATATCACCTTCACTTTTAGCCTCCCCTATAGGTGGAACCAGCTCTCTTCTCTCAATTTTTTGGGGAATAGGGGGTGTGAAACAGCAGTATCCAATTTCATCGAAGTCCTTTCTCGCGTTAGCCCATTCCCCCTCCGACAAGAGATTAAGTGAAGTTGGAAAGAGTATGCTATTTTCCTTGTAGAAGTGGCTTTGTAAGAGATCTTGGATTTCTTTTGAAACCCTTTTGAGAAAGTTTACAGTCTCTTTATCAAAAAACTCTGAATACTTTCCCACCAGACTATATAGTTCCTTCTTCTTTTCCCTTATCTGATCATGCTCCATCCACATTATGGCAGGAGGTTCAGTTACACCATGCTTTTCTAGAAGAGGAAATAGAACGTTTTCTTCTCTAAGATAATGCTTTTCTGAGTCGATAAAGTCTTCTGCAATATGCCCTACTTTATCAAGGATTTCCTTCACCTTATTAGATTCACTTTCTGATTCGAGCATGCTAACTAAAGCTACTAGATTCTCTGCCAATGATGTCATAATTTTATGTTCTTCCATTAGAATTGCTATAGGATGACCTTCTGGAAGCGCTCTTATCCCACCTTCTAAACTCTCCTTAAGAACAGCAAGATGCACGTCACACAGTCTTCTAATTTCTTCCCTTGGCAAACCCTCTTTAATTAGCTCCTCTTCAGCTAAAGCTACTTCTTCAGGCTTAAGTCCGGTTAAGAAGTTGGCAAACCTTTGTTTAAGCTCCTCCAGTGGAGAACCAGCATGAAGTTCTTTTATAATTTGTTTTAGAATTTCCTTTCTTTTTTCGAATTCTTTATCCATTTATCTTTTCACCTTCCTATTATATTGTCATATTACTATTGTAATAAACTATATTTATATGTTTCCCCTATAGTAAAGTGAGGGTTCATGTACACGCCATGTGAGGTTGCTGTTAAAACTGTGTTACCTAATATTAGAGCTCTAATTGTAAAAGAACTTTCAGAAAACTATCACATGCGACAGGCTGATGTGGCCAAACTTTTAGGAATCAGCCAGCCAGCTGTAAGCATGTACATTAGAAAAAACCGTGGAATTGCAATAGATTTAGAGAAGGAGAAGGATGTCCATGAACGAATAATTTGGCTAAGTGAAAGAATTTTTGATGGAAGTATAACTCAAGAAGAATACATTTCTAAAGTTTGCGAAATATGTAAGCTTGTTAGGTCGAAAGGTTTACTGTGTCCCTTGCATAAGAAGTATAAGAGATCGTTAAACCTTGATGCATGCTCACATTGTTTAATAAAATAATGAATTATTTTTATGATTTCTATTTCTATGTTAGTTTAAAATTTGCTTATATACTACCATAGTTTTGAGTTTAAGCATGCAGCTGGAAATTATCGAGGATATTCCGTTGAACGCTGATTTAAAAGAGTTTATCAATTTGAAGAAGATCAGAGGAGTTAGCGAGGATGAAGTTAAAAGGATTCTAGAAACTGGTTTAGCCCTAGCTAAGCCAAGAGCCCTTCTCGCGACCGTGAATATTGAGAAGATTAATGGAGTACAAGTGTACGTTGAAGGAGGATATGTCTTTGAAGGGAAAATTCTTTCAAGCAGATTGAATGTTGGGCAGCCCATAACAGTTTATGTTATAACATTAGGTGAAGAACTTGAAAAGGCTGCATCGGAGCTAGCTAAGGAGAGCGTTGTTAAGGCTTATGTTCTCGAAAGTGTTGGAGACTATCTTCTTTTTAAGGCTAGAGAGCATGTTAAAGGTTTGGTCGAAAAGAGGTTAGGCGGTACTGTTTCAAGTTTTGCTCCTGGGACGGGTAAGGGAGAGCTGTTCGATTTAAGGCAGCAGGAGGTAATCTTTAGGATGCTGGAGCCTTGGAAGCATATTGGTGTAAGCTTGACCAGCAGCCTTCTAATGGTGCCTAGAAAGTCTTCTTCAGGAATATTTGCACTTTCAGCTGAAGAGTATGTCGCTTGCATGTACTGTCCGAGAAAATGTGAGAGTAGGAGGAGGCCGTTTGTGGGAAATTTTAGAGAGGTTAAATGCGACCTTCACGTTTAGGCTAAAAAGTACTTTCTAATCCTTTCCGCCATGGCTTCTGGAGATTCATAGGCTTCACCCTCCATCATGAGAGTCTGAAGACCCCAAAGGTCGCTGACGTAGGGAAAACGGTATCCCGAGCGGCCTATAATCTTCATGCCTATTCTAAAGTATTCTTTGGAGTCTCCGGTTAATGGGCCTGAGTAGAAGACCATGTTGAATGATGAGAGGCCTTCGTCTTGGAAAAAGTTTAGAACACATTTAACACCTCTAATGAACTCTTTAATAATGTTATCATCTATTTCTAGAAAGTTTGAAAGACTTTTGCTTACGGCTGAAACTTCGTAAGTGTGCATTGGCGCGAATGGGGTTAGCCAGACTACGTTATCTGATTCGCTTAAGAAACGTTCACCATTTCTTTCAACGTTTATGAGGTCAAGCCAGTAGTTTGTTCCATTACTTTCATAGTAAATTCTACTTTTATCCAACAAATCTTTTAACATATTGAATGGTATTTCGCTTGCTAAAACTTGTATGTGTGGATGCACCACCGTGGAACCGGAGGGTGGAAAATAGTTTTCTATAAAGCATGCATATTTTATTTTATTATCATATTTGTGGAGACTTTTTATCCAAATCAGCCCAGCTCTAATGCCGTCGTATAATTTTTCAGGAATTTCTTTAAGTTTCAGGTAATGTTCTCTAGATATGACGCCTACAGCATTATAGTCCATGTGCGCGAATAGGCTGGGAAATAGTACAGTTTCTCCGACAAGAATCTGTCCATCTTCCACAATTTCTTTTGGAAACCTTGGTGTAGATGTTTGAACCTTTTCTGGACAGAATGGGCAGTTCGCTTTAGTTTTTTCTACAACATTATAAATGTCATTTTCATCTGATTCGAAAAGCCTTTTAACGTACTGGAAACGTCCAGGAGTTATTACAGTTTCACGTTGTAGGAGGGGGTCAAGTCTATGTTCAACGATTTGCTCATCATACTGGTAATCTTTTAGTGGGGAAAGAAGTTTAGCATATTTTATTTCCCTTTTAAACTGTATGCTCATTTTGGACACCCTAAAATTATAAATTTTTTCTAATATAAAAGCTTGGTTATTATATAGACCATTTTGGAGATGGAAGGAAAGTGATAGACCATAACTCTGTTAATATCGTTTGTATTATTACCGTGAAAATTACTGCGAGGATGGAGATTCCTATTGCCTTTAGCCATCCCACGCCAAATATTGACTTAAAAACCCAAATGTAGAAAAAGTATGCAATTATAAAGGATACTATAAATGAATGGAAAATTAGATGCGCTATTGCTAAGGTGACGACGTAAACTATAGAACCAAATAGTGTGGCGATCATGGACTGTAAGAGGGTCGATTTACCTGAAGTCAATATCTTTGCAGAAACATAAACCGGTATTGAGGCGACAGCCCAGACAATAAATAATAGCGCAAGACCTAAGACCAGTATTATAGGAATTAATGGAATCATGTAAACTATCTTTCTAAAGTACATTATTTATAGGTTTTCTAGAGGGTGGCCCCAAAAATTTCTATAAACGGAATCTTTCAAAGGCTTTCTAGGCTCCTTAGGCTTACTGTCTTCAGAATATCCTATTGGCATTATTGCTTCAAGCTTATAATATTCTGGTACACCAAAAATTGCTTTAACCCTTTCAGGATATGATGGAGTATAGGTTAAGGTTGAAAGTGAAACTTCTTCGAGAGAAAGAAGTATGTAGCCTATGGCAAGCCATGTGCTTTCTGTAGCATAAGGCTGCCTTTGGTCTGAGAAAACAGCTAATAGGAGGGGAGCTTCTGTTAAAAATGGTTTATTGTATGAAATATTTTTTGTTTTAAACCAGCTTTTTAGATTTCCGTCAACTTTTTCATGGAAAAGCTTTTCTTGTTCCTCACACATTCGTCTAATGTTTTCTTTTGTTATTTGATCATCCACTATTATAAATTTCCATGGCTGTCTATTTGCTCCAGAAGGTGCTTGCACCGCAACTTCTAGAGTATAAATTACCTTATCTATAGGAAAACTGCTTTTAGAAAAATGTCTCACACTTTTCCTTTTTTTCGCGAGAGTTAAAACATTTTGTGTACCATAATTTTCTAACAAATTGCATCCCACAAACTTTTTTCTTCATCATAATTAAAAGTTTTTGAACTAAAAGTATTTTTGAAAACTTTTTGTTATAGCTAAAGTTTATAAAAATTTTTTTATTAAAGATGAAGGTGGAGAAAAATAATGGCACTCCAATCCGACATAAAATGGCATTCACTTAAAGTGAATGATGTGTTAGAAAAGCTTGGCACATCAATGGAGGGTTTAAGTGAAGAGGAGGCTAAGAGGAGGCTTGCAGTATATGGTTTTAATGAAATTAAAAGAGAAAAGACTACACCCGCGTGGAGAATTTTTGTCGAACAGTTCGAGAACATTCTAATTCTACTTTTGATTGCTGCAACATGTTTTTCACTTTTAATCGGAGAAGTTCTTGATGCAATTGTAATATTTGCTATAGTTATAGCTTCTGCAGTCTTAGGTTTTGTGCAAGAATATCGTTCTGAAAAGGCAGTACAACTTTTGAAGAAGCTTGCTGCACCATCGGCAACAGTTGTAAGGGAGGGAAGAGAGAAGGTGATCTCTTCAAAGGATATTGTTCCAGGAGATATTGTTGTGCTAAGAGCTGGGGATAGGGTTCCAGCCGACATTAGGCTTATTGAAGTATATAACTTGAAAGTTGATGAAGCGCCTTTGACTGGAGAATCTGTTCCAGTTGAAAAGAATGTTGAGCCTTTACCTGAAGACACTATAGTTTCTGATAGAGTTAACATGGCATTCAGTGGGACTGTTGTAACCTATGGTAGGGGATTGGGTGCTGTTGTTGCAACTGGAATGAACACCGAATTTGGCAAGATAGCTAAGACCGTTCAAGAGGAAGAGAAGATTGAGACACCTTTGGAAAGAAGAATGAATGCTATAGGCAAGTGGTTGACAATTTTTGCTCTTAGCGTTTGTGCACTTGTTGCATTCCTAGGAATATTGAGGGGATATGAGATTATTGATATGATACTTTGGGGTATAAGTTTGGCTGTGGCAGCAGTTCCTGAAGCATTGCCTGCTGTTGTGACTGGTTCTCTTGCGATTGGAATGTACGAGATGGCTAAGAGAAAGGCTATCGTCAGAAGGCTTCCAGCTGTTGAAACCTTAGGAAGTACTTCAATAATATGCGCGGACAAGACTGGTACAATGACAAAGGGTGAGATGACTGTAAAAAAGATCTTTGTAGATGACAAGGTTGTTGAAGTAAGCGGTGTAGGTTATGAGCCTAAAGGCGAATTCTATGTTGAAGGCAAAAAGGTTGAGCCTTCAAAGATTGAGACACTCTATATGCTTTTGAAAGTTTCTGCCTTATGTAATGACGCTAAACTGTTTTATGAGGGGGGAAGGTGGTGCATAAGCGGAGATACAACAGAGGGGGCGCTTATCGTTGCTGCTAGGAAGGCTGGCATAGGTGAGGAGGAGCTCAGTAGATATCCGAGAGTCAACGAGATACCATTTACTTCTGAAAGGAAGAGGATGACAACTGTTCATAGGATGCCTGATTCTGATAAAATGCTTGCGGCAATGAAAGGTGCACCGGAGGTTGTCCTTGAAAGGTGCAAGTGGATTATGAGGGATGGAAAGCGTGTTAAGCTTACAGAAGAAGAGAAGAAGAAAATTTTAGAGGTTAACGAGAAAATGGCCTCTGAAGCCTTGAGAAACTTGGCTGTAGCTTTCAAGGAGGTTAAGGAGGTTCCAGAAAAGATTGATGAAATGAAGTTTGAAAAGGATTTTATATTTCTTGGTATTGAGGGCATGATCGACCCTCCAAGAGAAGAAGTTAAGGACGCTATAAAGCTTTGCAAGGAGGCTGGAATAAAGGTTGTTATGATCACTGGAGACCACAAGCTTACTGCAGTTGCTGTAGCTAGAGAGCTGGAGCTGTTGGGTGAAGGAGAAGATCTTGTGCTAACTGGGGTAGAGCTGGATAGTATGCCAGAAGAAAAGTTCAACGAGATCGTTGAAAAGGTTAAGGTTTATGCAAGAGTTTCTCCCGAGCATAAGACGAAGATTGTGAAGGCCTTAAAGAGTAAAGGCTACGTCGTGGCCATGACAGGAGATGGAATAAATGATGCGGCAGCATTGAAGATGGCGGATATAGGTGTGGCAATGGGTATAACAGGAACTGAGGTTACGAAAGAGACTTCAGACATGATATTGGCTGACGACAACTTTTCAACCATAGTTAACGCGGTCAAGGAGGGAAGAAGAATATTCGACAACATTAAAAAGTATCTTACGTACCTTCTTCAGTGCAATATTGCTGAAATTGCGATAATGCTTGTCGCTACATTGGCTGGTTTACCGTTGCCACTGACGGCTGTACAGATACTTTGGGTTAACCTTACAACGGACGGACTGCCTGCTCTAGCGCTTGGAATAGATCCACCAGAGGAGGATGTCATGAGAAGAAGACCTAGAGATCCTAAGTCAAGCTTAATGAACAGGAGAGAGTTTGCAATATTCTTCATAATGTTGCCGGCCCTTCTAACAGCAATACTGCTTTCAAACTTCCTTCTTACATTATCGACTGAAACAACATACTTTAGTACGTTTGAAGAAAGTGAGCTTATTGTGCCTAGGACAGAGCTTTTAACGGTCATGATAGCCTGCGAGCTTGCGATAGCAGTAGCATGCCATTCTCTAAGCAAGCCTATCGTGAAAGCTCAGCCGTTTTCGAACAAATATCTTTGGCTGGCTGTTGCAAGCTCACTAGCATTACAGCTTCTAGTACTATATGTGCCCTCATTACATGAAGCATTTGGTGTAACCTATCCAACGATAGAGGATTGGACACTTGGAATACTTTCTGCACTAGGAATATTTGCTGCACTCGAAATTGCAAAAGCAGTTTTTGGCAAAAATAGAAAACCATAAAAACGTTTAATATAAATAAATGGGGGAATGAAAATAAAACCAGTTTTCCTAATAGCATTCATACTAATTTTATTCTCAAACATAATATATGGAGTATTGGCATACGATAATTATCCAACTTGGTCAAAAAGTATAGAAAATTTTGCGAACGAAAAGCATAGGATCTCATTAACAGGCGACCAGAGCTTAGTTTACACTATAAACAGGTCCTTTGTTATAGGATTAAGTACATTTGATGGTAATACGAGAATAGAGTACCTTCCAGCAAGATACGGTGACATAGTAGATGGAGTAGTAGTACATAGCAGTGGAGGCTACATAGTTTCGATCGTTAATGGCACGTTTATAAGCGTCTACAATAGGACAAGCTATAAAATCACGATCTTTAAAGCAAATTCTACTATTGAAAACATTATTTTGCCTAAAAAAGTGGATAAAGAATATACGATAGTCTACACAACTTCAGATGGAAACATAACACGCGCAGATGTAAGGGTACCAGGAAATGTGGTAGTAAAATGGAGCACTAGAATGATCTCAAAAACAGTTGCAATAGACTGTGATGAACCCTTCTATAGAATACTTGCTGGATTAAATGATGGAACAGTAGCACTAGTAGACCCTATAGATGGAAAAATTATTAAGAGTATAAAATTAGGTGATTCTATAACATCATTAAAGGTTGCAAGCTTCGGATTCTTTGCGAGCGTAACAACAAAAAGCGAACTATATATTCTTAGAACAGACACATTATATGCTTTAGAAAGAATAGGTTTTTCGAACACA
>Ga0105158_1001185_pt1 | contig 10213 bp, 12 predicted proteins | sample LHCtaG_FD_81567 | JGI IMG/M metagenome (GOLD analysis project Ga0105158, IMG submission 81567) | Hot spring microbial communities from Little Hot Creek, USA to study Microbial Dark Matter (Phase II) - LHC4sed_matched | ecosystem: Environmental > Aquatic > Thermal springs > Hot (42-90C) >... | reverse complement strand
TAAAAATTGGAGTGTCTGCAAGAGCTACCACATAAAAGGTCAAATAATAAAGTCTAAAAACTGAATCTGAAGTTAAACCAAGATTATTTTTACAAAAAGAAAGAAAGTTCTCTGCTTTTTCAGTCGGGATGGTAAGAAGTTTTAGATCCATGGTGTGTTTTAAAAGTTTTCGGCTCCTATTTTACCCTTGAGGATGATTTCTGCAAGCTTAAAATCTTCCTGATAGGTAATCTTGAGGTTTGTTAATTCACCCTCTACTGTATAGACCTCATAGCCATAAAAAAGCAGGAGACTGCCTTCATCGGGGAAAACTCTGTTTTCTCTTTCTGCTTTTTCAAGAGAAATTCTTAAGCATTCAGCCTTAATTCCCTGGGGTGTTTGGACTAAACATAGTGAGGTCCTATCAATGGGGCTAAGCATGCGACCATTTTCTACTTTCGCAAGGGCATCCCGGCAGGGAATTACTGGTATAACCGCATTTTTTCCAAACATAGCGTTAACGACCCTCTCGAGCAAACTCATACTTAAACAAGGTCTTACTGCATCATGCACTAAGAAGTATTGAGTATCTTCAGGCGAAGCCTTTACTCCGTTATATACTGACTCCTGCCTTGTTTTTCCTCCATAGACAATCGAAATAACCTTGTCTAATTTATGTTTTTTTACATCCTCTTCAACCATCTTCCTGAAATCTTTTGGGCAAACCACAACTACACATTCGACCTTGGGGTTTCTTTCAAAAAGAAAGAGGGAGTAAAGATAGACAGGCAATCCTAAAAGAGGAAGGAACTGCTTTGGCAGTTTACTACCAAATCGTTCTCCCTTACCTCCACAGGCTAAAATGGCTGTGATCATGCAAAAAACACGGGGCAAGCAACTTCCGCCCCGTCAACCTTACCTCCACAGGCTAAGATGGCTGTGATCATGCTGTTTGTCTTACAAAACTTTGATAAAGATTTTGGTATAACTCGTTATTCATCAGAAGCTCATCGTGTTTGCCTTCAGCAACAACCCTTCCCCTATCGAGAAGTATAATTTTATCAGCATTTACAATGGTAGAAAGTCTATGGGCTATGACGATGATTGTTGCTTCTCCTCTTAACCGTTCCAGAGCAGCTTCAATTGCAACTTCAGTTAAGGCATCAAGCTGACTTGTTGCTTCATCAAGGATGATGATGGGTGGTTTTTTCAAGAAAATTCGTGCCAAGGCAAGCCTCTGCTTTTCCCCACCAGAAAGACTTATCCCTTCCTCACCAAGGACAGTATTATAACCCATAGGAAGCCTAAGGATAAATTCATGAGCTTGGGCCAATTCACAGGCATTAACAACCTCTTCAAAGTTCGCATCTGGCTTAGCTAAAAGCAAGTTATCCAAAATGCTAAGATTAAAAAGAAAAGGCTCTTGAAGGACTACACCAAAGAGATTTCTGTATTCCTTTAGATTAAAGCTTTCTATAGGTTCCCCATCTAAAAGAATTTGTCCTTCAGTTGGCTGATAAAACCTTAAAAGGAGATGAACAAGCGTGGTTTTTCCTGATCCACTTGGACCAACAAGTGCAACCATCTTTCCTGCAGATATATCTGTTGAGACACCCCTAAGAACTAACGGCAAAGATTCTTCATACTTAAAAGAGAGATTGCGTATCGCAAACCCTGTTTTTGGGGCTGAAGATGATTTACCATCAATTTTTTCTTCAGGAAGGCTAAAGACCTCCTCTATTCTTGACCACGCACCTTGAGCTTCCTTTAGCCCGGTATAGGCTCTCGCAAGCTTTCTTAAAGGGTTATATACAAGAAGAATTGCAGTTAGCACCGAAAGGAAAGAGCCGGGATCAAGGCGCCCTTTTATGATGAGATAACCTCCGTAAGAGATAACCAAAGCCCCTCCGAGGCCGTTCATCAAATCCACGATGCTTTTTGAACCACTCTGGTATTTAGTAATTTTTACTGCAAAGCGAAAGGCACGCTTTAACTCCTTTTCAAAAAGCTTAAAAACTAACTCCTGCGAGGTGAAAAGCTTTAACTCCTTTACTCCCTTTAAGGCTTCAGTCAGACGATGGGTTAGCTCCCCAGTTGCCATCTGTGTTTGCCTTCTTGCAAGACGGGTCTTTGTTCCAAGATGTTTACTGGTAAATAATATGACAGGGATAGTGATTAGAACAAGGAGCGTAATGTCAATCCTTGTGTAAAGGGCAACTCCTAACAAAATAAACACCGTTAGCCCATCCTTTATAAAAACTTGAAAGCTTTCAGCAAGCACTGGCTCGATCTGTGCAGTATCGTTTATGACGCGAGATACCGTCTGTCCAGTCCTTTCCTTAGCGAATAGCTCGTAAGGTAGGGTTAAACATTTATGGAAAAGGTTTAGTCTAATCTGATTAACCATTCCTGTGGTTGTAATTTTCATGAAATAAGCTTGAAGAAGATTTGAAATCCCGATCAATCCAAAGATAACAAGAATGCCAATTGGTATTGCCCAAAAGTATTCGTGTCTTCCCTGCACAAAAACAATGTTAAAGGCAGGCTTTACCGAAGAAGTTGCTATTCCAGTAAGAAAAGAAGAAAGAAAGGCAAAGAAAAGACCTATTAAGAAATGTTTTTTGAAGGGTTTTAGATTTTTTAGAACAAAAAGTAGGAAAGTTTTAAGGTTATCATTCAATAAGAGCTTCCTTTCCCTCTAAAACTTTCTTCCGCCAAGCTCAGAAGCCAAGGCACGAAGCCTTGCCACTCTCTCCTCTATAGGTGGATGGGTTGAAAAAAGTTTTAGAAAGCTTTTGCCGGAAAGAGGATTTACGATAAACATCTGAGCCTTTGCTGGATTAACATCAAAAGGATACGCCCTGTTCCAGACCTCAAGTTTTTCTAAGGCTGAAGCTAATGCTAAAGGATTCCTTATAAGCCTTGCGCCTGTTTCATCAGCAATGAACTCTCTGCTTCTGCTTATGGCAAGTTGAATAAGCGTTGCAGCAAGAGGAATGACAATTATTCCTACTATCAATCCTATTAGAGCTAAAGGGTTAAATGAGTCTCGATCATCATCTCTTTCAAAGCCTCCCCAAAATAAGCTCCACTGAGCCATCTGAGCTAAGTAGCTTATGGCACCGACGATAGTAGCAGCAATCGTCGAGATAAGAACATCCCTATTTTTAATATGGGCTATTTCATGTGCTATAACTCCCTTTAGCTCCTCCCTGCTTAAAAGCCTCCTTATTCCAGCTGTGACTGCAACAACTCCATTCTCTGGATTTCTCCCAGTGGCAAAAGCATTTGGCACATCAACAGGGATCATGTATACTTTGGGCTTTGGTATACCCGCTGATCTTGCAACCTCATCCACAATGGCATGAAGCTCAGGGTCCTCTTCCCTTGAAACGGGCACAGCACCACTCGTTGCAAGCACAATCTTATCTGAAAAGAAATAGGCTATGAAGTTCATTATACCAGCCATAACTAAAGCTATGGTTGCACCGCTTTTTCCCCCAATTAGATTACCAAAGAACACAAATAGAATCGTAAGCAAAGCAAGAAATACAAAAGTTTTCATAGTGTTTTTCATACGCTCACCTCTCGAGAGCTTTTATACAAAATATAAAAATTTTTATCGCCCAGTCAAGATAACCTCAAGGCACGCATTAACCACCTTTTCATTCTTTAAAAAGTTAGTTAAAGTTTTTTTAAAAACTTCCGATAATATTATTAACCAAAATTAGGGATTGTAATCCCTATGAAGGTTAACGAAAAGATTGATATAAATTGGTTGAATCAAGTTAGAAAAGGTAATGAGCCTTCCACCACAATAAAAGGGCCCCCAATAATGAAAAAGGAAGAAGATTCTTTGATCAACCAGAATGAACCATATTCCAGGGTTTCAACTCTTGATGAAAAAACTCTAAGAAACCTCTCTGAACCTAACTTGACTGACCTTACTAAGGAACTTAATAAGTTTCTTAGCAGTCTTAACCGTGCCTTGAAAGTAGAAATAGACCGAGAGCTAAAAGAACCCGTTTTCAAGATTATAGACCTTGAAACAGAAGAAGTAATAAGGCAAATACCTTTAGAGGAAATTCTTAAACTCAGAAAGGCCTTGAGCGCATTCCTTGAGAAGTATGGGGCTCTAAACGATAAAGATAAAACAAACAAATTAAACCCAGTGGAAGGGCCTGATATCAGGGGTCTTCTCCTGCAAAAGGAGGTGTAGCTATGGCTAACGAATTTTATATAAACAATGTAACTGGAAAACTTGATATTGACGCCTTTGTTAAATCCTTGACCCTACCTAAACAGAAGGCTTTATCTGATATCAAGGAAAGGAAAGCTTTGCATCAGGCTAAGGCAAGCTCGATAATAAACCTACTTTCAGGCATAAAAGACCTTAAAGACACTGTATCAAACCTTAAAATTGATCAGGCTTTTAAAGGAAAAAGCGTTTCGGTGTCTGATAGCTCTGTTCTTTCAGCTACTGCAAGCGACAATACTCCTAATGTAACCTTAAAGGTCAAGGTAGCACAGCTTTCACAGGAAGAAATGAGGCTTTCTTCAGGCGGTGTATCAAGCCTAAATGATACTCTTGGCCAAGCTACCTTTACCCTTCAATATTACAAAAACGATACTGATTATGAAGAAACGAATATAAACTTTACAGGGGGCACGCTCAACGACCTTGTGTCAACTATAAATTCTTCTCAAAACAGGGTTCAAGCAAGCGTTTTCTTTGATGGAAGTAAGTATAAGCTCCTTCTTACGGAAAAGGATGTGGGAGCTTCTACGAGAGAGACAGAAAGTGCCAATAACAAATTTGTCATCGAGATTAGTTCAGGGAGTTTACCCTCTTCCCTTGGTTCATTACAAACTCTTCAGGAGGCGAAGAACGCAAAACTTGAGCTACCAAACGGAAACATCCTAACAAGTGCTACCAATACTTTTAAAGATGTTATTCCAGGTCTTACCATTACTGCCCAAAAGACTTCAAACGATTTTGTTACAATTAACATAAAAGAGGACTACTCTTCTGGGGAAAAAACTATCTCAGACCTTTTAAACAAGGTAAACGCGGTTTTAGACCTTGTTAAACCGATGATTGAAAAGGGTGGGCAATTTCAAGGCAACGCTACCATAGTTCAAATTAAGGGAAGCTTTCTTAGATTGACCAAACCTTTGCAAGAGTTAGGGCTTGTCAACATCGGGGATGATGGGAAGTTTACTTCAAGAAGTGAAGCTTACGATAAGCTTATAGCTGAGGGCAAGGTTAAAGACATAAAGAATGCTTTGGGCAAGGTCAAGGAGGGTCTAATTTCCTATCTTGAAGGGCTTGAGAAAACATTCAGTGCCTATATAAGAAATGAAGAGCTACAAATAAAGCGTCTTAATGAAAAGGCTGAGAATATCAACATTGAATTAAGCAAAGAAGAAAAAAAGCTTAGACTAATTTTCAGCAAGATTGAAGCCCTAATGAACAAAAATGAAGCCTTAAAAACAAGGCTTGAGTCTTTCGTCCAAAGCCTTAGCGATATGAACAAAAAATAAACTTTAGAAAATCTCCTTCCTTCCGATAAATAATGTAAAAAAACAGGAGGGAAGAAGATGGTGAGAGTTCAGCCGAACTACTTAGAAAGTGAGGTCTTATCCGCAAACCCTACAACTCATGTAGTGCTTCTCTACAATAAAGCTATAGCTTTACTAAAGCAAATCTTAGTAGCAGACTCCGAGGAAGATGAGTTAAAAAAAGTTAAGCTTAGAGCGGAGGCTTTTGGAAAAGTGGTAGACATCCTTAGCTATCTTAAAGCCTGTTTAAACTTTGAAAAGGGAGGAGAGATTGCTAAAAACTTGAACGAGATATATGAAATTTTGATCGAAGAGTTGATTAGGGCAAACATCAGATGGGATGAGAAGCCTGTTCGTGATTCCATTGAAATTTTAGAAAAACTAAGGGATGCCTTTAATGCCATCGGAAGAGCTTAAAGATTTCAATCTTAAAAAGAGGTTGCAGAGGGCTGAATTAGCCCTCTTATCTTCAGATTTGGAGACGGCTGATAGTATCTATAATGAAATCCTTGAAAACTGGGAGATGTATGAGAAGGCTTTAAAAGAGAGAGAAATGGAAGCTATGGAATGCTTAGCCTTGATTGCGCACATAGAAAAACTTCTTGAAGAAAAGCGAAAAGAAGTGCTTGATCAGTTTGAAGCAACGAAGGCAAGAAGGGCTTATGCCCTTCTGTCTATAAAATAGTTAGAACCTGGCAATTTTTTGACCACAGACTTAACCTGGGCAGCTCTTTCTGAAACTTCTCCAACATGCTTGAACTTCCCCTTGACAACAGGCACAAGGGCAATAGAAACCGAAAGAAGGGGTATTTCTCTTAATACTCCTTGCCTATCCTTGGCTATGAAATAACCTCTTTTTAAATCCTCCTCATCGAGAAAGGCAGGCAGAAGGATGTTGAACTTTTGAATGACATCTTTGCATATTTCTTCAGCCATCGAAAGGGGAACGATGAAGACAAAGTCATCTCCCCCTATATGGCCTAAAAATGCGTTAGCAGTCTTTTCGAAGATGGTCGTCTGTAGTATTCTTGCTAAATTTTTAATAACCTCGTCTCCTGCGGAAAATCCGTAAAGGTCATTGTATATTTTAAAGTTATCCAGGTCAACATAGCCAACTGCGAGTGGTTCTTCGCTCTCGAGGGCTTTTGTCATGGCAAGCATAATTGATACATTTCCTGGGAGTCCGGTTAGCGGGTTGTTGTCGGAGATTCTTGTGAGCCTATAAAGGCAAATTTTAAGCCTAAGTTTAATCTCCAAGGGGGTTGAGGTTGTAAAAAGAATATCATCAAGGAGCTGTAAAATTTGTTCATCACTTAGTTCTTCGAGTCCCTTTTCATCAAGAACTAAAATTATCGCTAAAGAAACAAGATTAAAATTTTTTTTTAGTTGAAGTAGAGTTTCAAAGGCTCTTCTTTCCAGTTGAAAATGATAAATAATAGCTTGTGGAGGTGAAAAAAGGATCGAAGAGAGAAGATCTTTTGGTTTATAAAAACGCTTGACCTTAAAATCCTCTTTTAAGATTTTAACCCATTCTGTGTAGGGTTTTCTTCTTGGCAGAAATAAGAATATCTCTTGCTTTTCCTTATTTGACAATCAGTCCAACTCCTTCTTTAATTCTTCCGTAAAGAATTTAAGCTCATACAACCTGGGTTCAAGTTTTAGAAAGATTTCTTTAATCTCTGAAGGAGTAAGCTTAAGAATGGATAGGGCTCTCTGGTCAAGGGGTGGAAGCCTGTGGTAAGTCGTTTCTCCATAGCCCCGAGCTTGAACAAAAAGATCAGCATAATGCAGAAGAGCACATTCTTTTTTAAATTTCTTTGCTCGAGATAAGTCGTGATGGGAGTTTACCATCTCAATAAGCCTATCTGGCAGGTTCCACTGATACATAAGAAAGGCTCCCATCTCTGCATGGTCTATCCCAAAGACCTCAAGCTCAGCCTTAAGCAAGGGAACGCCTCCTTGAATTCTTCTTCTTACTTCTTCATAGTCCTCTCTAAAGGCTATCAACTGAATGATCTTGCCAAGGTCGTGTAGAAGTCCTGCAGTTGCGATTTCTTGAGGGTCTGAGATCTCTTTCATTTCTGCTATGATTTTAGCGCAGGCTGCAACCCCAATAGAATGCTCCCAAAGCTTAACATCTTCCTTAGATATGATTTCAAAGATTGAAGATGTAATTATGAGGATTTTTAACACATTTATTCCAAGGAGCATCATTGCTTGCTGAACCGTTGCTACCTTTCGAGGAAAGCCGTAAAAAGCAGAATTGGCTAAACGAAGGACTTTCGTGGTTATGACCTGATCTTTCTCTATGAGTTCTGCAATCTGACATAGAGATGACCTTTCATCCTCTATAAGGGCATTTAGCTTCCGAACCACAGGAGGTAGAGTTGGCAGTCCCTCAAGCTTTCTTATCTTCTTTTTAACTTCTTTCCTTTTTTCTAAAGGATCAGCCATTTTTCGCACCCGTTGAATACTTCATCGTTAAAACTTCTTTAATAATCTCTTTCACATTCAGAAGGAACTCATCGTCAACATTGGAAAATCTTTTCTCCAAGAGTTCAAGCTCCTCTTCTAAGGTTTTTTCCCAGGGAAGTTTAACCGGAGCCCCTTCTACTGTAATGTAAGACACTCCAAGCTCATGGAACTTTTGTAGCATTGTCTCGCTGATCTCGACCCCTTTCCCACAAAGCACCCTACCTTGAGCATCAACCACCTCTTCAAAGGTTTTCATACCCGGTCTAATGTAGGACAAAGGAAGTCTCTGCATATAACTACCCCTTAAATTACTTTGTTCAAGCTATATTCAATAATACCCTCCACTCCAAACTCAAGAAGCTTTGGGACAAGGTCTCGAACCTCTTTTTCTAAAACCACTACCTCAAGAGCGAACCAATCAGCATTGAAAAGTTGTGAAACCGTTGGGGAGGTAATGCTTGGGAGAATTTGGATCACCTGATTTAGACTTTTTGCAGGGACATTCATCTTAAGACCAACCTTCTTATGAGAGTTTAAAGCTCCCTTAAGAAGAACGGCTATCTGCTCAATCTTTTTCCTTTTCCAATCATCCTTGATGCTTTCCTCGTTTGCTATTAGCTGAGGGTAAGTCTGCATAAGCTCGTAGATAATTCTTAAGCCATGAGCTTTAATGGTTGAGCCTGTTTCTGTTAATTCAACAATAGCATCGCAGAGCCCCTGAACCACCTTTGCCTCCGTTGCTCCCCAGGAATAGCTCACCTCAACCTGTATTCCTCTTTCGGTAAAGAATCTTTTTGTATAGTTGACCAATTCGGTGCTAATCTTTTTACCCTGCAGGTCCTCAATACTTTCTATCTCTGAGTCTCCTCTGACAGCTACTACCCACTTTGCAGGTCTATAGCTTGATTTAGAATAGATCAACTCTTCAACAACAACTACCTTGGAGTCGTTTTCAAGGACCCAATCTTTACCGGTAATTCCAGCATCTAAAATTCCAGCCTCAACATACCTACTCATCTCCTGAGGTCTACAGATAACAAGAGAAAGCTCATCATCGTCAACTTCTGGAAAATAGGATCTTGCATGGACCTCTATGGTCCAACCTGCCTTAGAAAAAAGGTCTATGGTGGGTTTTTCTAAACTACCCTTGGGGATGCCAAACTTAAGCTTTCTTTCCATAGAGTTCCTCCGGTGAAACCAATCTTTCCTCGATTACAACTAAGGTATCTCCATCAAGGCGTCTGAAGAAGCAAGTTTGATATCCCTCGTGGCATACTGCTCCAACTGGTTCAACCTTAAAAAGGATTGCATCCTCATCACAATCCACATACACCTCCCGCAGGTAAAGATACTGTCGAGAGGTCTCCCCTTTTAACCAAATCTTCTTTCTTGACCTGCTGTAAAAATGCACCAAACGAGTTTCAAGCGTTCTTCTAAAGGCTTCCTCGTTAACATAGCCAAGCATTAAAACTTTTCCTGTTTTATAATCTTGCACGATGGCTGGAAGGATGCCACCACCCTTTTCAAAGTTTGGTTTGTAGTTCATAACTTAAAAATTATACTTTTATAATTCCTTCTAAGCAAGTAAAGTTTTCAAAAACTTCTCAGGGTCTTTCTGCTTTACTAAAGATGTGCCGATTAAAGCCCCGCTAAAACCTTCAGTTTTCAGGCGCTTGATTTGAGTTTGATTATCTATGCCGCTTTCAGCTATCACAGGAATGCCAGATGGGATAAGACTTTTTACTTTAAAGCAATGGTCTGGGTCTACTTCAAGGGTTGAGAGGTTTCTGTTGTTTATCCCTATAACTTCGGCACCTGCCGAAAGGGCTATCTCTAAATCTTCTTCATCGTGGACCTCAACAAGGTGCGAAAGACCAAGCCTTTTACTGTAATTTATAAGCTCTGAAAGTTCCTGTTTATTAAGAATTCCAGCGATAAGGAGCACAAAGTCAGCACCGAAGGCTTTTGCTTCCTCAATCTGCACCGGATCAATTATAAAATCCTTTCTCAGGAGAGGAAGGTTAACCGCATTTCTAACTGCAGAAAGATACTCTAAGGAGCCTTGGAAAAATCTTTCTTCGGTGATGACTGAAATGGCCTTTGCTCCCCCCCTCTCGTATGCTAAGGCAAGCTCGATGGGATTAAAGTTTTTACTCAGCTCCCCTTTTGCAGGGCTTGCCCTCTTGACCTCAGCAAT
>Ga0105158_1001184_pt1 | contig 10215 bp, 11 predicted proteins | sample LHCtaG_FD_81567 | JGI IMG/M metagenome (GOLD analysis project Ga0105158, IMG submission 81567) | Hot spring microbial communities from Little Hot Creek, USA to study Microbial Dark Matter (Phase II) - LHC4sed_matched | ecosystem: Environmental > Aquatic > Thermal springs > Hot (42-90C) >... | reverse complement strand
GAGCTCAACGAGTGCATCATTTAAACCCAAAACCATTGAGCTAACATACTTAAGCCTCTCCTCGTCGATCAAACCTATAAGCAGTTTTTCATGCTTGTCCTCGTCTTCTATGAGCTGCTCGATCCCCGCCACGCGCTCAGCCATCCTCTTATACAGCTCCTCCGCACTACCCTCACCCCTCTCCATAAGCTTCACGCCAAAAGTCACCCCGAAAACCCTCACCACGAAAACATACAATATAACTCTAAACATGCTCGGCTTTACGTCACGAGAAGTGTGTTTCCTCCAAAAACTGTAGTGCCTGAACTCATCATCCGAAATACGCCTTAAAACATCCCTGTTACGAGGATCCTTCATCATCCGGGACAGCCTTTCGTAAACCACGTGCTCCGTGATCTCATCTTTTTGAGCCTGCAACATTACCCTACCGCCAACCATCACAACCACCAGCAAAACCAAAAATAACGGCCGCCACTCAAGATAAAATTAACCTCCGCAACCCTCTCTCTCGATAATATTTATAACTCTCCCTCACCACCAACCCTAAGCTTTCCCTTCATATAAAATTCTCTTTTAAAAATTCTTTAAAAGTCTCCTCGTCCCTCTACCTGAAACATCAACTTCTTAAACTAGAAAAAATAAAAAAAGTAACTCACGAGTAAAAGTTAAAGACCGAATAGGAGAGTGGCTCAAGTGTCTATGAGGCCCCTTGGAGTATCTTTAATAGGCGTCCTATACATCCTACTGGGTGTAGTTTTCTTGGTTCTTGGCGTGCTTGGCGTTCTGTCCCTCATAGGCATCAGCGGAAACATAGCTTCCTCCACGGTGCTGCCATTCTTGCTCGTGGAAAAACATGCTGTAGACTCGCACCTAACAGTTCCTTTCGGTGTAACGTTGCTCCTAGTCCTCGTGATTGTGCAATCAGCAGCCTCTAACATAAGTGGCGGGGCAGCTTTGTCATTCCTCCTTCTGCCAGGAACGGTAACGTTGTTCGTTGGAGGCGGGCTCCTAAAGCTTTTCAACTGGGCGAGAAAATTAGCCATAGCTTTCTCGGTAGCAGCATTGGTAGCTGGGCTCCTATTGATTTTGATACCCTTCATCGGAACAGTTTTCGGCTTCCTGCTAGCGCTCTTCAGCATACTAGTCTTATGGTACATCTCGAAGCCCGAAGTAGAAGGCCTCTTCACGTAAAATTATAACAAAACCATAGCCCTCTTTTTTCTTCTTTCTTCTTCTTTCCTCCAGCTAAAAACTCGGAAGGAATACAGCAAACTGAGAAAATCAAAGCTTAAAATGGACGCGAAAACCACCATGTAAACAGTTAAACCCCTAAGATTTACCGTAAATAAAAATCTAAAGAGCACTATATACTATAAGCGAAATATTTTTATGCTTTTTAATATTTTTACCCTCTTTTAAAAAGAATAAAGAAGATAGAGAATATATTGTCGAGGCCGCTTGGCGTAACAATACTACTAGGTGCTTTGTTTATCATCGGAGGAGTCGCAACAATAATTTCAGGACTTCTCAGCCTAAACATAGCCTCAGTAGCGGTTGGGATAATCTTTGGTGTTGTCCAATTCATCATAGGGGTGGGGCTTGCTTAGCCTGAAGGGATGGGCAGAATAGTCGCAATGATATTCTCAGCCCTCGCACTAATCGTATGCATATACCCTCGCTGATCATCTTCATAATACTTATACCTACACTTTCAACGATGGCCTTCTCAAGTTTACTACAAGCTTTGTTCTTACAGCAACAAATACAGCAACTAATACCGCCAGATTTGCCACCAGAGTTTCAATCCTACTATTATCAGCTATCTCAGTCTATCATCTTACAAAATATTCTACAGTCCCTGACTTTACCACAACTTCAATCCACCCTAACTTTAATGACGTGCTATCTAATAGTCGAGGTTATACTGAACATTGTGATACTCTGGTACCTCTTCAAGCCAGAGGTAAAAGCCGTGTTTGCTTAAGAGCAACATAGTGGCGCCTTCCACAACAACACTTTTTCTTTTTTATTGTTTAGAGCTTGGTTGCCTGTTTTCTTCATAGTCGCCGTTCCTTACCAAAGGTCTTTTTTCGCCGACCGTTGATCTTTCTTTTCTAGATCACTATTGTTGCTGGCGTGAGCCCATGAACTGCGGCATCTACCAGCGTCGAGCATCCAAGTACTTGCCACCTCAAGCTTGGAGAAGCGCTATTATTTAAAGAGAGCCAACCTATGTTTTTAGCGATTAACTTCGACATTCACCGTAAACCCTGAAAAACTGCATCGAAAGCCTTTTAAATGCTCATTTAGAGGGGTTCTTCCGAACTAAAAACTATAAGGAGATGTTAGAACATGTCTTCTAGGCCAACTGGCGTAACAATACTGGGCGCCTTGTACATCCTCAACGGAATCCTAGCGCTAGTTGAGGGCCTTGCCCTAGCCTTCCTAGTCACAGGGATGCTCGGTATCGGCGGCGGCTTAGGCTTAGTAGCAGGCCTACCAGCCATAATCATAGGCATCATCGACTTCATCATAGCGTGGGGCTTGCTTAGCCTGAAGGGATGGGGCAGAATACTCGCAATAATATTCGCAGTCCTCGGACTGCTCAGCGGGCTGCTCTCATTGCTACCGTTCTCCATTGCCTCAATAATGGGAATCATATTGATTATACTGAACATTGTGATACTCTGGTACCTCTTCAAGCCAGAGGTAAAGAGCGCTTTCCAGAAGTAAAAGAAGAGTTTCCAGTGGCGTCCTCCAAAAATTTTCCTCTTTTTTATTTTGAAGCTTAGCGTCGTTTATTGGTTTTCTTCGTAGCGGTCGTTTCTTATCAGGTCTTCTAGGGTTTCCCTTGTTCTGATCTGTTTAACCTTTCCATTCGAGATCATTACTGCTGCTGGTCTGGGTCGTCCGTTGAACTGTGACATTTGCTCAAGTGTGTATGCTCCAGTGTAGAGTAGTGCTAAGTATTCCCCCACTTTTAGGTCTCGGGGGAGCATTCTGCATTGCCCTCCCGCTAGGAATATGTCTCCGCCGTCGCATAGGGGTCCTCCAACCATGTACGGATAGCTGTGTTCTTCCCCCGCCCTGTTCGCCGATATCATATGGAAGTACCACTTGTAGCTGAACGCGTCGAGAAGCACGTTGAATCCGGCGTCGATCATAACCCATATTTCTCCGCCCTTCTTTTTGACGTTCTGGATCTGCGTAAGGAGGACTGCAGAGTCTCCTACAACATATCTTCCTGGCTCGGCTATCAGGCGGATGCCGCCAATCACCTCATCCAAGACGCGTCTAACTCTCTCCGCAATTTCCCGTGGGTCTATTTTGGCGTAGAAGTACTCTGGCAGCCCGTCTATGGGCTCCCTGGCATACGGCACGGGTATTCCTCCTCCTATGTTGAACTCTGACAGTGTGAGGCCAAGCGTATCCTCGATCGTCTTAACGGTTCTACCGACTTTGAATGCTCCTTCTTCGAAGACTTCAACCCTCGGCACTTGAGATGCTATGTGACAATGGACGCCGATGGGATTAACGCCGTCCTCCCTGAGAGCCGCCCTGTAAGCCTCCACAGCTTCCTCCAACGTCACGCCGAACTTGGAGAGCGAGGCCGCCGTCTCGAAGCTTGTATGCGTCCCTGCCATAACACCTGATGAAACCCTGAACGCCACGTTCACCTCCACTCCACGTTCCCTTGCCACCTGTCTTAGCCTCTCCAACTCGCACACGGAATCCAAGTTGACACAGTGTAGGCCGAGCTCAGCCGCCGCATGTAACTCCCTCAGCGTCTTCGCAACGCCGTTAAAAATTATCTGCTCCGGCTTGAATCCCGCTTTTAGGGCTGCGAAGAGCTCCCCCTCACTGCTCACCTCAACGTTCAGCCCTAGGCTTCTTATCAACTTCAACACCGATATGTTCGAGTTAGCCTTGCTGGCGTAGTAAACGTTTTCTCTGCCGAAGGCGGATGCGACCTCCTTAGCCCTCTTTCTAATAATCTCCTCCGAGAAGACGAATAAGGGGGTTCCGAACTCCTCGGCAAGCGCCACTAGGTCTACTCCGTCAAGGCAGAGGTGGCCTTCGTTCACCGTTAAGTTCTCATTAAAAGGAAAACGCAAAATTAAATCCTCCCAGTTATTTCATTTTTAAGAAATATTTTAGTACATGCGTTTAAACTCTTTCCCATGAGCAGAGCTTCGAGGTTTTCGGGAATGGATCTTAGAAGAATGTTTGAACCTAAAAACATAGCAGTGGTTGGCGTCTCGGAGAATTTCCTGAACCCGGGAACGGTCATCTTCAAAAAGAACCTCCACGAAATGGAAGTTAACACCTTCGGAGTTAACCCTAAGGGCGGGGTTATTGATGGACGCGAAATATACCGAAAGGTGAGCGACATACCAGTGGATCTAGACTTGGTCGTCGTGGCCATTAGGGCAGAGTACGTTAACCCCGTGGTCGAAGAGTGCGGCGAAGTAGGCGTCGGAGGAGTGGTGGTAATCTCAGGCGGGTTTGCCGAGGCTGGAAAAGAAGGAGCTGAAAGGCAGAATGAGCTTACAAGAATAGCCCTCAAGTATGACTTACCAGTCATAGGGCCGAACTGCTTTGGCATATATAGCCCCCCCTACGTCGACACGTTCTTCCTCCCAAGCGAGAGGATGGTCAGGCTTCAACCTGGCAACATTGCGATAATAAGCCAGTCTGGTGGCTTCATGGTGGATCACTTCTTCTCAAGGTTCTACGAGAGGAACCTTGGAATATCGATCGCTGTAGGTGTAGGGAACAAGGCGGTAGTCGACGAGGCTATGATCCTGAAGTACTTGGAAAAGGATCCTAGGACGAAAATCATAACTTTTTACATTGAGGGGTTCAGGGAAGGAGAGGGAGCGAGGTTCCTTGAGGCAGCAAGGTCATGCACCGAGAAGAAAACAGTCATCGTTTTCAGGGCTGGGAAAACGGAAACCGCCAAGCGAGTAGTGGCGTCGCACACGGGACTGATGTCAACGTCACCCAGACTCTTCTCGGCTGCCCTTAAGCAAAACGGAATAATAGAAGCCCGATCCGAAGATGAAATAGTAAGCTTCGCGAAGGTCTTCTCCTTCAATCTCAAACCGATAGAGAGAGGTAACGTCGCCATAGTAACTATATCGGGTGGACATGGCGTGGTCTGCTCAGATCTCTGCGCCGAAGCCGGATTGAGGCTCGTAGAGCTAACGGAAGAAGAACAAAAGGATCTGAGGTCCCGCCTAAAGCCTTCGGCAGCCTACGTCGCCACGCTGAAAAACCCCATAGACCTCACCGGAAGCGCCACCGACGACGACATGGAAACCACTCTAAGCTTTCTACTAGAAAAAGAGGACGTTGACGCCGTAATAATCCTCACGTTCCCCTACCCGCCAGCGTTGAGCCTGACTCTAGGACGCCGCCTCTCAAACACCGCCGTGCTATATGACAAGCCTGTCGTCGCCCACGTGCCATGGCTACCCAAATACAGCATGATAGTGGAAGGCTTCGAGTATAATGGTGTTCCGGTCGCCCACACTATTGCTGAAGTGGTGCAAATGATCAAAGCCTTGTACTTGAGGGGGCAGTTACTGAAGGCGGCAAGGGAAAGAACGCTGGAGGCAGTTGCTAAAACGCCCTCTAATCCAGCGTGAATAATAATCTGTTTTCTCTCTTTCCTTTTTTTGACCGAAAGATTTTATGGGTAGTAGGCGAACTTTATTCTAGTGGTATGATGGAGGGTGTGTTTTGACGCAGGAAGTCCAGGAGATAATGTCCCTTCTGAGAAGAGTTGTCTCGACGCTTAAAGAGATCTCGGCTAAGGTTAACGAGGCGTCTTACACTCTCTCGACTGTTGCAGGCATGCTGGAATCTCTCAAGTTTCCCGAGGAGAGGAAGGAGGTTAGCGTGGCCGTTGAAGAGACTGGTGGAGCCCCTCCTGCTGTCGGCGTTGAGTCTGTTAAAGCCGCTGAGGGTGAAGCTGGCGGTAAGCCGGTTGCCGTTGAGGCTGCAGGGGAGGAGCAGCTTGTTAAGGTTTCCGAGAGGCTGCGCAAGCCCATAGAGGATCGGTTTAAGAGGCTGGAGGCGCTCATCGAAGAAGGGACTAAGCCCGTTGAGATAGCCGAGGAGCTCTTAAGCATTAAATCATGGATCTACGAGGAGTACCCCTCGTTCCTGCCGATAGTTTACCACATAGATATGTGGTCTAGGAAGCTGAAGTCGTATGGTGCTCCAACTCTTTCGCCGAGCGACAAGAGTAGGCTCCTGTTCAGCGCAGCTGAATGGAAAGAGCGGATGACTAAGGCAAGGTAGGGAGGATCGCATCTTGGAGCGGATGCCCGCAGCAATAGGGTTCTACCCCGGCAACCCTAAGGAGTTAAGGCAAACAATAGAGTCCTGTTTCATGAGTAAGCATGGACCCGGAAGCATACCTAAGGTCAACGAGGAAGGAGCTAGAACTATCGTGGGCTGCGTCGCGCCTCACGCTGGCTACTACTACTCGGGCCCAGTTGCAGCCCACCTTTACAGGGCGCTGGCCGAGGATGGCAGACCGGATTGCTTCGTCATGATGGGGCCAAGCCATATGGGATATCCGGGTGCCTCCATAATGACGAAGGGGGCTTGGGTTCTCCCCTTCGGGAAAGCGGTGATCGACTCTGAGCTTGCGGTCGCCGTCATAAAGCACACCGATATACTTTTGGACGAGCCGATGGCGCATGCGAGAGAACACTCACTCGAAGTCCAGCTCCCCTTTCTTCAGTATCTTTACGGCGAGATCCGTTTTGTGCCAATAGCACTCGGACCAGTAGACTACGAGACATGCAAGGATGTGGGAGAGGGTGTAGCAGAGGCCGCGAAGGATCTTGGCAAGGATGTTGTGGTTTTGGGAAGCACGGATCTAACACATTATGGTTTAATGTACGGGTATGCCCCCGTCGGAGCATCGCCCACTGAGAAGGCTCTAAGGTGGATTTATGAGACTGACGGAAAAATCTTGGAAAAGATCAGGGAAATGGACTCAAGCGGGCTTTACATCCTCGTTCACGAAGAAGGATTAACCATGTGCGGCGTGAACGCTGTCGCGAGCATGATGGTCGCAGCGAAAAAACTCGGAGCCAGAAGGGCTGAAATACTAAAATACGCTACAAGTTACGATATAAGGGGCGGACGTGACGCCATAGTGGGATACCTCTCAGCGATCCTGGCAAAGTAACTTTATCATGCAGGCAACTAGCGCCTCGTTCATGAGCGGAAACTTCGGCTTCCACGCTACAGTTTTGGTCGTTCCCCGTACTTATAGTATATCCTGCATGTTCCCTCCGAGCTTACCATGCATGGACCATAAGGCTTCTGGGGGGTGCAGACTTTGCCGAAGAGCCTGCATTCTGGAGGATATATTTTGCCTATCATCACTAAGTGGCAGTTGCATCCCGGGTTTATATCCACGTGCTTCATGGACGTGAACTCGTATCTTTTCTCGGCGTCAAAATCCTCGAACTCTTTCTTTAGGGTTAAACCTGACTGCGGGATCCTTCCTATGCCCCTCCAGTCCGCGGTAGCTATGTCGTAGACTTCATCTATAAACTGCTGGGCTTTCAGGTTTCCTTCCTCTCTAACCACTCTACTATACTCGTTTTCACACATAGCCTCCCCGTCGCGTAATTGCCTTAGGAGCATGAGGATTGCCAAGAGAACGTCATTAGGTTCGAAGCCCGCTATAGTGGTTGGCATCTTGTAGGCCTCCGCGAAGATCCTGAAAGCCTTGACTCCTATTATGGCTGCAACGTGCCCCGGACATATGAACCCGTCTATGTGTATGTCGCCTATGCCTAGGAGGAGTTCCATGGCTGGAGGAATCAGCCTGTGGTAGCACATTACGCTGAAATTCTCTGGAACCCCCCTCAAGAGCTCGCTTGCAGTGGTCGGAGCCGTGGTTTCAAACCCAACCGAGACGAAAACCACTTCTCTGTCAGGGTTCCTGCGCGCCACTTCAACGGCGTCCGAGACGCTGTAAACCACCCTAACGTCTCCCCCCCTCGCCTTGGCTTCCAGAAGCGACATCCTTGTGGCTGGAACCATCATCAAGTCGCCGAACGCTGTGACGATTACCCCTCTAAGGGCGAGTTCAACCGCCCTGTCAAGCGCCACGGTCGGCGTCACGCAGACAGGGCAACCGGGGCCGGCGATGACTTCAACTTCCTCGGGCAGGAGGCTCCTTAAGCCAAACCGGCTTATGGTCTGCTCATGCCTCGGGGCCAGCGGCTGTCCCGCAAACATGCATAAACTTAACTTTCCGGTCTGGCTTCAGCCTCCTTATCTCTTCAGATATCTCCTTTGCAATTTTAGCGTTCCTAAAACGTTCCACAGCCTCCAAGTCTTCACCAGCCTACTACCTGCCTCTCCTCATTATTTTTTCCTCCGCCAGCCTAAGGTCATCGGGTGTGTTCACGTTAAAAAATGTTTCAAGCTCAGGGTCCAGCTCCATTATGATTAGCGTCGATATGTAGAGCGGGTTAATCCTTTCTATGAGCCCTTTCATGTCTCTGCGCCCCCTCCTTAAAGCTTCCTCGGTGGCGTGTAGCGCTCTGCCCGCATCATAAACGGCGACCAGCGGCTCGATGTAGCTGTTTGGCCACCTTGGCACCACAGCGTCCCATCCGTCAGCTAGGCTCCTCAAGAAGGATAAGACGACAGGTTTCACTAGGGGCACGTCGCAGGGTAAAAGTAGAACGTAACCCTCCTTCCTGTGTGAAAACGCCGTGTAAGCGCCCACAAGTGGAGACTTAAATTCGGCTTCAGCGTCCGGTACGACTTCTACTATGCCAGCGAGCCTCTCAGCGTAAGCTTGCACGTTGTCTGAGCCCGCCACCACGAGCACGTCATCCGTCACAATCCTGCATGCCTCTACGACGTGTAAAATCATGGGTTTTCCCGCTAGGTTCACTAAGCCTTTTTCCATTCCCATTCTAGACGATGCTCCACCAGCTAGAATAGCCACCGAAAGCCGTCTACTTCCATACACCAAGAGCTTCCGCATCCTTCAGGATCTTTTCATGGTCGAAGGCTAACTTTATGTTTGCAAGTTCCTCAATGGCAACTCTTTTTGCATCTTTAGCGTCCGTGGAAGCCTTTAGCTCGCCTCCAACCTCTCTGCATAGATAAGCCACCGTGACCACGTGACCTCTCGGATCCCTATTCGGTTCATCATAGATCCCGATTATCCTTTCAACTTCAACTTCGAGGCCGGCCTCCTCTCTAACCTCTCTTTTTAATGCATCTTCAAGCCTTTCGCCGACCTCGACGAATCCCCCGGGGAGGGCGTAGTAATCCTTGAAGGGAGGATTCAGCCTCCTAATGAGAATAACACTCCTGCCATCCTTACCTATTATCACGGCATCAACAGCTAAAAAAGGAGTTCTTGGCGGAGGCAACAGTATCACCCCGATTAACCCGATAACACGCTATGAGACTTAAAGCTTCCTGATCAGCTTTAGGCTCGGTAACCGTATCCTTCCCTGCTTCTCCTTGACGAGTGACGCGTCACAGAGAGGACAGTACTCTAAGCCCTCAACCATTATCACTGCCCCACATGAAGGACAAGTTCTCTCCCTAATCCTCAGGCTTCTAATGAGCCTGTCGGTGAGCTTTACCATGTTTTTGTCCTTAACTTGCAGGAACCCTCTCCTCGCCTGTTCAGCTACCTCTCTTGCTTCCTCAAACCTTTTCAACTGGTTAAGTGCTAAAGCCAGCTCAAGCCTGTTCATGGCTGCATCCTTCACGTTCCCAAGCTCATCAAAGATCATTATGGCCTTCCTCCTTGCATCCGCCTCTTCGTCCAGCCATCCCATGACCCTCAGCGCCTCCGCCATGTTGGTGAGCGCCATGGTCTCAACATGCTTTTCCCCGTCCATTCTCGCTTTCTCCACAGCTTCGCGGAAAAACCTAAGCGCATCCTCCGGCTTATCGTTCATCAAGTAAGTTATCCCCATATTGCTGAGCACTTTTGCCTCAACCTTGGGGCTCCCGGTCTCCCTAGCAACATTGAGGGCTTTCTCATGGTAACTTAAAGCTTCTTCCAGTGGCTTCCCGAGAGACGAATAAGCTAATCCCAGCCCACTGTAGCTCCTCGCAACTCCAGGCTTGTATCCGATCTGCTCGCATAGCTTTAACGCTTCCATGAACGTCTTTAAGCTCACCTTAACTTTCCCGTTCCTGTAG
>Ga0105158_1001183_pt1 | contig 10216 bp, 6 predicted proteins | sample LHCtaG_FD_81567 | JGI IMG/M metagenome (GOLD analysis project Ga0105158, IMG submission 81567) | Hot spring microbial communities from Little Hot Creek, USA to study Microbial Dark Matter (Phase II) - LHC4sed_matched | ecosystem: Environmental > Aquatic > Thermal springs > Hot (42-90C) > Sediment... | reverse complement strand
TTCTAAAATGAATTTATGAACTTCTACACTTTTTATCTTTGAAAGTTTTTCAAACTCTTTTTCCTTAAGCAAACTTTTTAGTTTTGATAAATATTCATTCACTTTTAATCCTCCTTGGATTTATAGGCTTAGATTTATAGTACTGTTAACTTTTTTTATGGTATTTATGAAAATTCTGTAATTTTTAGGAACAACAGAACACAGTCTAAGGTAGTTGCATTCTTCAGGGTGCGTAAAATAGTAAAATGCAGGCTAAAGCCCGCGGCTACAAATAATTAAACTTCCATTTTGGACTGCAACAACCATGTTATTACGTTTTTCAATAAATAAAAATCGTAGTTGCAAAGCTTGCTTTGCTTTATTTTTTAGCAAACCAAGGTTTGCTACTACAAATTACCATTTTTTGTATCTCAAAGAACACCATTTTTAGTCCCAAATTTATATGTTGTTTCTATAATTGTAAAAAAAAATTGTAATGTCAATAGGTAAAAAAAAATTCTGTTGTTGAAATTTAAAAAATTTTTAAATAAAAAATTTTGTTATGATACAACTTGATGGAAGTATAGGTGGCGGACAAGTTTTAAGGACAGCATTAGGATTGTCAATTTTGTTCAACAAACCTTTTAGTTTAAACAATATAAGAATAAAAAGAAAAAATCCTGGCCTTCAAGAGCAACATCTTCAAGCAGTTATTGCTTGTGCTTCTATTTCTTCAGCGGAAGTTTTTGGTGCGTATAAAAATTCACTTGAATTAAAATTTTATCCAAAAGAAATAAAAAAACAAAAAATTAAAATTGAGATAAAAACAGCAGGTTCAGTTGGGCTTGTTTTACAACCATTACTTATTGTTGGACTTAAACACAGGTTGGATGGCGAAATTTTTGGTGGTGCAACATATGGTAAATGGGCAGCATCAGTTGAGTTTGTAGAAAATGTTTTAGGATATTGGCTTAAAAAACTTGGTGTTAAGTTAAAATTAGAAATTATAAAACATGGGTTTTATCCAAAAGGTGGAAGTTTAGTAAAATTTTTAATTGAACCAACAACAGAAGATATTAGCAAAAAAATAAATGTTAGTGGTAGAATTGAAAAAATAAAAATTATTTCAGTATCATCAGTTGGACTTAAAAAAAGAGAAATTGCTGAACGTATGGCAAATAAAGCTTATGAAATCTTAGAAAAACTTAACTGTAAAATTGAAAAAGAAATAAATTATGTTGAAAGTATTTGTGATGGTTGTGGAATTACAATTTTTGCAAAATTTGATGACGGTGTTATTGGTAGTTCTTCAGTTGGTGAAGTTGGGAAAACTGCTGAAGATGTGGGAAAAGAAACAGCAGAAATGCTTTATGAAGATATCAACTCAGGTGGACTTGATAGATTTACTTCAGATCAAGTTTTACCGTTTGCAGCATATTATGGTTGTGAAGTTTATGTAAGTAGACTCACAGAACATGTTCTATCAAACATTGAAATAATAAAAAAATTTTTAGATGTAGAAGTTAAAATTGAAAACAACAGGATTATATTTATACCTAAAAATTTTTAAAAACTTTCTTCAAACTCTGCAGAAGCAATCTCTTCTAAACTCACTTTTGATGTGTCAATTTTTTTAAGGTTTGCTTTAAACATTTCAAAAGCTTCATAAAAATCAACACCTACTTTTCTTTTTCTACCAAATGGATTTCCTTTACTTACAACAAATTGTTTTAAAAATGGATGGTTGATACCTCTTTCTCTTATTTTAGCAATTATTTCTTTTACCATTTCATCGACTTCAGCTAAAACTTTTGCTCTATTTTGTCTTTCTTTGTATGCATTTTTAAGAGGTATATCTAAAAACCAATCAACTTTTTTCAAAAATGCATGATATGCACCACCAGAAAATTTCTCATCTTCTTCATACAAAATTCCAAGAGTAATATATGGTGCTTCTTCAAACTGAAAACTATATTCGGACTCATTTTTATCTGGATCTTCCTCCATTATGTTTTTATACATCCTTATCACTTCTAAAGATTTTTCTTTGATATTGTGTGCTTTTTCTGTGTTCAAAGCCAAAATTTGGTAGGATACAGAGTAATCGGGTATTAAAATTCCTGTTATTCTTTCTTTTCCTAATCTCAACATAGCTTCTCTTCTATGATTACCATTTGGTGTCCAATAAATATTTGGTTTTGGTCTCACTAAAATAATTGGATCAAGATATCTTCCAATTGTTTGAATAACTTCTACTAACCTTTTGACATGTGGTTCTGAAAGATCTCTTTGGTAAGGAGTTGGTTGTACTTTTTCAATCGGTACTTCAACAAGGAGTTGATATTGGTCAGCAAAAGGTTCTTTGAAAATACATAAAACATTACACCCTTCTTTTTCAACTTCTTCTTTTAGTTTTTTAATTTCTTCAGGAAGTTCGTGTTCTGTTTGTTTTGATTTTTTTGTTGCCATAGTAGTTTCTCCTTTTTATCCTAAACTATAATGTTTTTTTACTTTTTCATAAACAATCCATTTACATTTAAGCCCTTTTGGGAACTTCACAAAATCACCTTTTTTAATATCAATTTCTTCTTTATCAGTTACAACCTTTACTTTCCCTTCTAAAAAATAACACTGCTCATCTTCATCATATTCCCAATCAAATTCGGATGGTTCACACTCCCATATAGGCCAACTTTCAACATTGAGTTTTTCAAGTTCTTCTTTTGTTGGAGTTCTTACTTCAATCTTCATACTTCCCTCCTTTATTTATTTTGATGCTTTTTTAAATTTTTAGTTTCTTAATTTTAAAATAGAATTTTATTCTAACTCTTCTATCAATTCAAGTAATTTTCTATCAATAGGTTTTTCGTTTGTAACAGCTGTTTTTATATCAATATGTTGTATTTTGTTATTTTTTATCACAACAACTTTGTTTTTTATATTTTTTGATATAAGTTCAACTGCATATTCACCAAAAAGTGATGCAAGTATTCTTGACCTTGCCGATGGTGAACCTCCTCGTTGAATATATCCTAAGGACGAAACTCTTACTGGTATGTTGATTTTTGTTTCAAGCTTTATAGCAAAAGTTTTTACATCGCCTGCACCTTCTGCAAAAATTATTATCTCTGATGTTTTCCCTTTTTGTTTATCTTCAAGAAGTTTTTTTGCAATTTTGTCTAAATCATATTTTATCTCAGGTATGATCACAACTTCAGCACCAGATGCAACTGCTACTGCTAAAGCTAAATGCCCATGCTCACGTCCCATTACCTCTACTACAAAAACACGTTCAAAACTTGTTGCAGTATCTCTTATTTTATCTATTGCAGAAACAGCTGTATCAATTGCTGTGTCAAAACCTATAGTTTCGTCGCTACCAAATACGTCATTATCAATAGATGCTGGGATACAAACAACAGGTACGTGTTCAGAAATTTTACTTGCTGCTTTTATAGAACCATCGCCACCTATCACCACAAGATAGTCAAACTTAAATTCTTTGAGGATAACAATTGCTTGTTTAAGACCTTCTTGAGTTTTTATTTTTTCACATCTTGAACTTTTAAGTATTGTCCCGCCTTGATAGATTATTCCACTTACTGAACGTGAGTTAAGTTGTTTTATATCTTTTTCTAAAAGTCCTTGATATCCTCTATAAATACCATAAATTTCAAAACCATGTTTTAATCCAGCACGAACAACTGCTCTTATTGCAGCGTTGATCCCGGGTGCATCACCACCAGGTGTTATTATAGCAATTTTTTTCATTTCTTTTTCACACCTACTTTTTTACAATACTTGTTTATCACACATTTTTCACACAAAGGTTTTCTTGCTGAACAAATTTTTCTTCCATGCTCAATAAGTAGATATGGAAAAATAAACCATTTATCTTTTGGTACAATTTTCATTAAATCTTGTTCAATTTTGTTCGGATTGGTATTTTTTGTTAAACCGATTCTATAAGATAACCTTCTTACATGTGTATCAACAACAATACCTTCAACCTTACCATATGCGTTTGATAACACAACATTTGCTGTTTTTCTTGCAACACCTGGCAAAGACATTAAATCTTCCATTGTATCAGGAACTTTACCACCAAATTTTTCTTTAATAATTTTTGCAGCGTTTATTATATTCTTTGCTTTCATTTTGTAGAAACCAGTTGATTTGATTTCTTGTTCAAACTTTTTTATATCAGCATTTGCATAATCATCTACAGTTTTGTATTTTTTAAACAACTCTTTTGTAACTTTGTTGACACGTTCGTCAGTACATTGTGCTGAAAGTATCGTTGCAACAAGTATTTCAAGCGGATTTGAAAAATTAAGTGCTATTTTTGCATCAGGATACTCTTTTTGTAAGATATTAATAATTTTTGTTATCTCTTTCATAATTATAATTTTTTGAATAATAATATAAATCTATTCGTATAATAGTAAATTTTGTTTTTACTATCAACTATTTCGCATATTAAACACTGAATTTATTTAACAAACCGTAATATTGTTTTAAGGATTATCTAGAACATTATTTTGGGCAGTATAATTAAAATTTACTCTTTGATTATAGCAATGAACCCATATTTTTTTGAGCCATTTTTCACTTTCATTTCAAAGATATACAAACCAGTTTGTAACTCTTTTGCATCAAAAACAAATGCTCCTTTTTTCTCGTAGACAAGTTTACGGTTTGGTGTAAACAACTTTATTTCTTCTATATCATCACTAAAAACAATTTTATCATTTATATTGTCAGCATTAGCAGAAACAACATAGATTTTTTTGTTAATATCAAATTTATCAGTATATTCAATTTTTTTAACAAAATTTGCTGTGATGTTAGTATTTGTACTTATTATTATCTGCAACGGATTTTTTTCTGATACAACATCTCCACTCCAATGACTAAACTCATAATTTTCAGAAGCTTCAGCATATAAAACAACTGTTGTCCCTTTTAAAAAAACTTTGTTCATAGGTTCAACTACAACTTGGCCACTATATAGCGGTTGAATATTTATATAAAGCTCACAATAAATTTTTTCTTTATATTCATATCCTTTAAGATAAACACTTGCTATATTAGAAAAATTTGACATGTTAGAATTATCGTCAACCAAGAATACAGCAAAATAATAAGTTGCATTTTCCAACAAAGAATTTACAACATAACTTTGTTTAGTATTAGCAAAAATGTTTGTTGAAAATTCTATTTTATATGTATTTTCTAAAAAATTATTAAGGTAATCGGTAGATGTTGAAAAAACTATTATATATCTCCCATTTTTTATATCACCAGTATATTCATCATCACCAGTTGCAGTCCAGGTTAATAAAACACTATCACTACTTATTTGTTGTGCATAAAGGTTCGTTATAGCAGCAGGTGCTATCGTGTCAACTACAACTTCAACTTGTTTTTCTTTAAACACAGCAGTTATATTTTTATCTGAATCCATAGTTATCACAACAGGATTTTCAAATGACATAATATCTCCAAGCCATTTATCAAACTCATAAATTTCGTTTGGATAAGCAAAAATTTGTATTGTAGTCCCAGCAAGAAAGCTTCCTGAAGATATTGATACACTACCAGAATTTTGTGGTTGAACAGAAACATATAAATTATAGTAAACTTCAGTTTGTTGTTGTGTTTCTCCAAATATAACATCAAAAGTTACATTCTCTTGTTGTTCATTAATATTTGATATGCTCATATTTATTTCTGCATTATTATATGCGTAAACATTCCATAAAGATGGTTTAAATAAAGTTTGTTGAGTAATTCCTGGGAAAGGGTCCCCAGCATCACCACCGTTAGAAGCAGAAGTTTTATCAGCTTCAATCAAATCAACACCGAGATGTGGCACACCTGAATTTATATCATTTGCTGAAAGGCGTACTTCAGAAGATGCAATATTATCATCTATATACCACACTAAAAGCCCTTCTCCTTTAAGATAACTATCAAATTTTACTTTCTTCCGATATTCTAATAAAAAATATTCGTTTTCAGGATCATTAGATTCTAAAATTGGTATTTTAATTACTTTTTTTTCTTCTTTTACATCTTTTAATGAGAAACCTTTTGTTGTTGAAGAAACAATTTCAACATTAACCCAACCTAAAAATTTTTTACACCAACCTGAAAGATGGCTCGGAGTAAACCCAGCTGGTGAACCACACCATAATCCTCCATCCATCAAACACCAATTTCCAACAACAGATTGTTGTTGATAATATAAATCTGGGAGTCCAAGTTGATGACCAAACTCATGACATAACACACCTACAAACGACGCATTGTATTCTTTCTCAGGAATGACTATCCCATCAGTAAAACCATAGATAGCTCCTGTCCAAAAAACATATGCTGACCAAATATATCCAGTAGGATCAGGCATAGATTCAGCACCATATCCCGCATGTAGTACCATTACATAATCAAAATTTGTTTTTGAAACATTACCACCTGCTTTAACAAGAGCATCTTTAACAAGTTGTGTAAGTGTTAAAAGTGTATTTTGTGCATAATAAGACATATTTCTTGTCATTCTGAATGGTATTTCATTACCGATTAGTGTAGTTGAAGAACCATTTGAATAAAAATATGTTATATCTAAACTTATTTTATTATCTGAAACTTCACTATAATACATTTTAAACCTTTCTATACTTTCTAACACACTTTGTTGCCAAGCAGAACTAAATGTTTGGTCTCTGAAATCAACAATTATAACAGCAATTTTTTTGGTTCCACTTATTACTTTATAAAAAGGAGGGGAAAATTTTAAATAACTTATTTTTTGTGAATAGTCAATTTTTGGCTGTTGAATAAAAAATTTTCCTGATATATGTGGTGGGACAGCTAATACAATATTAGTTAGAAACAAAATTAAAAAACATATTATCATTATCAGACATTATTTCACAATCACTATTGTTCCTGTCCTAACCTCTTGTGTTTTCAATTTTATCTTGTAGTAGTAAAGACCGGGAGATAAATTTTTACCATCAAAAGTTTTTGGAAAAGATAATTTTTTTATAAGTTTACCTTTAGTGTTATAAATTTCTAAATATTCAACATCATCTTCAAAAGTTAAAACATCATTCATATCATCTTTGTTAACAGAAAGTAAATATTTTTCTTTTATTTGAGTACCCTTTTGTGTTTCTGTAGAAGTCACTGATTCAAAAACTGCAATAATGTTTTTATCTGAATCCATTAATAAACTCAAAGGATTTTCTGTAGAAATAACATCTCCTTCCCACCTAACAAACTTATAATTTACAGCAGCTTCTGCAACTAAAGTAATTGTACTACCTGATATAAAACTTCCGCTTGATGGTGTAACTGTACCAGCAGATTGTGGTTGTATTAAAACATTAAGATTAAAATAAGTAGTAGTTTGTGAAGGTGGCTGTTGTGGAGTTTGTGTAGTTGAAAGTTTTACTAAATAGATATCATCTATCCAAATTTCTCCTTCAGTACCTGCAGTGAGTCCTTCTGCAGGTTGAAATTTTAAACTTCTAATTTGTGTTAAATTAAGCGGATAATTTTCTTCCTTATTAGGTGACCAATTTGGTAAAGAAAAATCTTTCCATAAAAATATTTTTTCTACCCAATCAGATGATGAACTAAACTGAACTCTGTAAGAAGCCCAACCATTCTGTGTACCATCAGTTGGCATTTCTAAAGCAAGTTGATACGCTTGTGTACCTTTAAACCTAAAACTTATGCCATCATATTGAGATATATCATATACTCCGGTATCATTTAAGTTTGTACCTAAACCAACATAAGGATATTGTATAGCATTACCTAACTTCCAACTCATATATGCACAATAAGAAGAGTTATAACCAGGTTGTGTCATAGAAAAAGGATATGGAGAAACAGTAGAATTACCTCCACTTCCTCTATCATCAAAATTAAACCAATGTGCACCAAGATTGTTCTGATTATCACCATCTTCACAATCGTCTATTAACAAAGAATAAGCTGTAGTAAGTTGATTTTGTATATTAACAACAGCTTGTTTTATTGAAACTCTATTTTCTGAATCATAAGCTATTATTCTTATAAAATGCCTACCATTTAAATATTTTGTTGTGTTTAAAATATAACTTATATTATTCGATGATGTTGAAGAAACCAATATATTATCAAAGAATAATTCTATCTTTTTAATCCCAATATCACTTGTTGCATTAGCTTTAATCTCAACTTCTCCAAAAACATTACTATTCTCTTGTGGTGATAAAATACTTATTTGTGGCAACGAAGCCACTTCTGCATTTTGTTCAACAAGATTTATAACAGTTATTGAATATTTTGGAAATGTATATGTAAAACTATTTGAAACATTATTCAGTACACTTTCAGTAGGTGGGTTAGACGGATCAGCATAAGAATTTATTCCGTTCATATGCCAAACATATTCATTAGAACTAAATGTATAAACCTTACATTGTAATTTTGGGACAAAGTTTGATATGTTTATTGTTGCTGTATAATCTTCATTTGGATCTTTGTTTACTACAACCAAAGACAAAATTTTATCTCCTCTTTTATTAGCATAAACCCTTAATAATGATTGGTTAGAATTTGCTTCAACTAAAGTATTTGTAGATGAACTGCTAAACAAATGGTACAACATATATAAAGCCCAATATGAAGAACGTGGTTGATAAGCATATCTCGAATATTCACCTGTAAGTTGTCCATTTTCCATAAATGCAAGATCTCCATATGTACCATCAGGACCCACACTTAAACCATTAAATACATCCCATTTGTTTGTCATATCGCCACCGTTTTTAATAAAACATAATACCCAATCAACAGTAAATAATGCTTCGCTTAAATCACAATTATTGGCAGTTGCATTTGCACAAGAACTATATTCAGATAATGAAATTTTTACTTTTTCAGGTTGTGGAGTGTATTGGCTTATCCAATTTTTTATTTGTGGCAACCATTCATCCCAAAGAGTAGTCTTTGAAAGTGTTTCATCACTTTTTGGCCAAAATGGATACCAATGCATACCTACAATATCTATTAAATTTGATTTCCCTTTAGAACTAAAATACTCTAAAAATGATTCAATATATCTTTTGCCATCATATAAATGAGACCATTCATCAGGTGGACACCCACCAGTCACTATCACCTCAATAGTAGGATCTACTAATTTCATTGCTTCAATAAACTCTATTGCACGTTGAGCATAATCTTTTGCAGAAAGAGGGCCACCTATCTCCCAATACCCACTTATCTCATTATTTATTTCCCAATATTTTATACCATACCCTTTTACTTTATTCGCATAATAAACCCATGCAGCTGCTTCTTCAGGAGTTCCTGTCCCCATATTTATAGTAATAATAGGATAAACTTTACCATGTTCAAAACTATTACACCATTGCATAAACCTCTCAAAATCAAAATCTGGTACCCATTGATTTTGTCTTTTATAAGACGAAGGATACATAGAAGATGTAATACAATCTGTTTGTGTCCTATAATTATTTTCATTAATTGTTATTTGTGTGTCATTATTGAAAAGATAAATTTCTTTAATTTCATACCTATCCGAATTTGATTCTGTCATTAAAACTCTATAAATTTGGCGAGTAACTGACTGAAAAGTATGTGTTTGAACACCACCAGTACTGTTTTCTACTACAACTAAATCAACCCAGTTATCATTTTGTGCATTATAAGGCCATGGCCAACTACCAGCTGACCAGTATTGTACTTTATATTTTGTAGCATAATTTTCTCCCCAATGAATCACAATTTTGTTAACTGTTTTTTGAGAACCTAAATTTAAATACACCCATTGCGGTTGTTCCAAATTAGGATAACTTATCCATTTTGTATTTAAATCGCCATCGGTAATCCTGGAAGGTTCTCCATCACCATATGCATCATTTCTTGTTCCGTTATTCAAAGGCCAACAAATAAATCCTGTAGAAAAAGTTGTAGAACTTGGATGCCAAATACCTAATGAATCGTAATAACCATTTCCGTTCCAATGATATTGGTTAGAGGTACTACCTCCTGGATATCTAACAAAATAACAAGAACCACTTGCTTCTATTGTATGACGATGTTGCACATATTTTTGCCATCCCCCCCAACAAGCAACATTGTTGCCAAAAGCAAAAATTCTGTCATAATTTTTTATATGATTATTAGCATTTACAGAAATGTTTGCAGAAAT
>Ga0105158_1001182_pt1 | contig 10224 bp, 11 predicted proteins | sample LHCtaG_FD_81567 | JGI IMG/M metagenome (GOLD analysis project Ga0105158, IMG submission 81567) | Hot spring microbial communities from Little Hot Creek, USA to study Microbial Dark Matter (Phase II) - LHC4sed_matched | ecosystem: Environmental > Aquatic > Thermal springs > Hot (42-90C) >... | reverse complement strand
AGACTAGAGGTACAAATAAAAAGACAGATAAAGAAACTTGAAGAAGAAATTGAAAATAAAAAGAGAAAACATGGGAAGGTAATTAATATCTGGAATGTTAAAAAGGAGGGGGACATCCAAATTACTGTTATAGGAGAAATTTACGATGTGATAGATTTTTTTGAAAAGATTGTGGGATTAAAAATTAATCAATTTGAAGTATATACTAGACCTCAAGTTGGCACATTAAAGATCGATTCAGTACTTTTACAAATACTCTTATGCCCATTTGATAAAACTATTGGAGAAGAAAAGCAGAAGAGATTTAGTAATCTTCTTTATAATGCTGATTTGCTATTAATAATTTTGCCTGAAAACAATCACACTAACTACTTAGGCGAACTGATTGAATGGCTTCATGAATATAATATAGTATTGAACATTAAAATGAAAGAAGTTAAAATTGAGAGAACTTCTGTTGGAGGTATAAGAATTGTGGGTAAATCCAAATTTGTTTCTGAAGAAGAAATAAAAAATTTCCTTAGAGAATACCATATTGATAACGGAATAGTGAAAATATCGATTGAGACAACCTTAGAAGATTTGGAGGCAATTATTTTCGGCCAAATTAGTAAACCTGCAATAATCTTGTATGATAATGAAAAGCAGAAGATAGATATAAAAAATATATTTATGGATGCATGTTTCTTGAATAAAATCTTTGAAAAAAAATTATTTTTGGACAAAATTCTTGAGATACTTGGAATGATAAGAATATACACAAGAGGAAAAGATGAGATAATAGCAGAACGTCCTATATTAGTTGAAAAAGGAAAAACGGTAATCGATGTGGCAAAAATTATCCATAAAGAAATGGCAGAAAACTTCCTATATGCTAAGCTTATTAGAGATGGTAATGAAATAAAAGTTGGAAAGTACTTTCCATTAGAAGATGGGGATATAATTGAAATAAGGTCAAGATAACTTTTTACACTTAAAAAGTATAATATATTCGAAGAAGAGCCTTTCTCTCATAACTTCCTCGCACCTGAATCCATTATCCTTTATAAAACTAGTTATTTTGGATAAATTTGAAAGTGTAGATGCAATAAAGAAAATTGACCCCGTCAAATTTAAAATTCTAAAAGAGTTTTCTAAAAATTTTAATATGAGTTCACACCCTTCAGGACCTCCATTAATTGTATGGTCAACAATAGAATCTGAGGGAAGATAAGGTGGATTAAAAACGATGGTGTCAAAGAACGAATTTCTAAAGCATGAGGCGGAATCACAACAAACTAATTCGATTTTCGGATTACACGGACACCTCATTTTAAAACCTTTTAAAACATTGAAGTCTATGTCACAACCTACATAAATTTCTGAACGCTCACTTAGGGCTTCCGCCACTTTTCCTGAACCAAAACCAATTTCTAGAACCTTTCCTAAATTACTTTGAGAATCCAAACCTCTTATTAGCAAATATGTATCTTCGGCTGGAAAGTACATTAAAAAATTCTTATTTCTGCTCTAATAAAAATTTTGCCAGAGAAAGACATTCCAAAGGATGAAGCTCTTCTACACGCTTTTCCCAATCAAAAATTTTATTTTCATCCAAATTTAATTTATAAAATTTGTCTCTGCAAAAATGTTTTATTAAAGATCTAATTTTTTTACCTCTGAATGTGAAAATTTGATTTATGATCTTAATTTGACTATCATCTAATTTAAATTGTGACTTAGGTTCGAACCTTACAATATAAGAATAAACTTTTGGAGGAGGATAGAATGCTGTAGGAGGAAGTTTGTCGCAAATGTTTATATTAAAGGCAAGCTGTGCGACAACAGAAATAGCTCTATAATTCTTTGAAGATGGAGTTGAAATCAGTTTTTCAACAAAATCTTTTTGTAAGGTTACAGTCGCTATATTAAATGACTTTTTTATAAGCCAATAAACAAACTTTTTGGAAATATAATAAGGTAGATTTGAAACAATTTTATTAAACGAATACTCAGTTTTTAAAGCATCATCATTTAAAAGTATTAGATTATTATACGATTTTAATAATTTTCGACTAATTTCAAATAATTTTTTGTCTACTTCATATGAAATGACAATTTTTGCCTTTTCACATAATCTTTTGGTTAAAACACCGTAACCAGTTCCAATTTCAAGGACAACATCATCTGATGAAATTTCAGAGACAGAAATAATGCGCTCTATATAAAGTGGGTCTACAATAAAATGTTGACCTAATCTCTTATTGTACTTCAAGAGACCGCTCTGATTTTAATATTTTACTTTTTATCTTTTTTATCCTATAAAACTCTTCTCGTTCCATCTCACTTATTCTGAGGGAGATAAATGAAATTGCTTGTTCCATGGATGGGATCACATAATATTTTAGCGAATTAACTCTAACTTTTGTGGAACGAATTGCTTCAGCTAAAGCTAAAATTATCTGCTGGAGTTCGACTAACTTAATTAAGGCGGCAATAACATTTTCTGTTTCAGAAAAAGCTTTTTCCGATAAAGGATAAAGGTTTAGAACAATAGAGTAAAAGTTTGAAAACGAATTTTTTAAGGATATAGTAATTTGGGGGAACGATATACCCATTACTGAATTGAAAGAAACATCAGCTTCTAGAGAACCTTTCATTAAATTTGTGAATACATGAAAGTTTTGCTGATCAGAAAAGGCTTTAGCAGCAATTATTGAAAAATATACTTCTTTTAAGGAAATAGAAACCTTTTTAGATTGTTCCACATACTCTTTTACATACTTTGACAGTTCTATTAATAGGACATCCAATTTCTGCTGTAAAAGCTCTTGACCTCTTCTAGCTGCTTGTAATCTCTTTTTTAATCTTAAAAGTTCACTTCTAGTGGCCTTTACTTGTGACATATTTAATTTTACACCTTATTGCGTTTGGCCGGATGATACTTTTGTATTGTAGATAAACTAATTCTCTTTAATTCACTTTCTGGGAAGGATGAGAGAATGTTCCAACCAATATCCAATGTTTGCTCGATGCTCCTTTCTTCATATCGGCCCTGCGATATAAATTCCCTTTCAAATCTGTCAGCAGCTTTTAGATACATGTGATCACGTTCTGTCAATGCCTCTTCACCCACTACTGCCACAAGCTCACGCAAACTGCGGCCTTCTGCATACATATAATATAGCTGATCAGAAAGTTCTTTATGGTCGTCTCTTGTTTTATTTGGGCCTATGGCTTCCTTCATTAATCTAGAAAGTGATGGTAGAACGTCTATTGGGGGATATATACCTCTTCTGTGTAATGCACGATCCACAATTATCTGGCCTTCAGTTATATATCCTGTTAAGTCTGGGATAGGGTGAGTAATATCATCATTTGGCATTGTTAAAATTGGCATCTGTGTAATAGACCCATTTTTTCCAACAACTCTACCTGTTCTCTCATAGATTGTTGCAAGGTCGGTGTACATATAACCAGGATAGCCTCTTCTGCCAGGCACCTCCTCTCTAGCTGCCGAAATTTCTCTTAAAGCTTCACAGTAATTTGTCATATCGGTGATTATTACTAAGACATGATAGTCTTCTTCAAATGCCAGATATTCTGCTGTTGTTAAAGCTAATCTTGGAGTCAGTATTCTCTCAATTGTAGGATCCTGGGCTAAATTTATGAAGAGAATAGATCTACTTAGTGCACCACTTTCTTCGAAAGAATTCTTGAAGAATCTGGCTTCATCAGCGGTTATACCTAGAGCAGCGAATATTAGAAGGAATTTTTCTTCAGTTTTCCTAACTTTTGCTTGTCTTGCAATTTGAGCAGCTATTTCATTATGTGGTAATCCATTACCTGAAAATAGAGGCAATTTTTGCCCTCTTGACAATGTGTTCATACCGTCTATTGCTGAAATTCCGGTCTGGATGAAGTCAGTAGGATATGCTCTTGATTTTGGATTTATTGGTGCACCATTAACATCTAATTTTTCTTTTGGAATTATAGGTGGACCACCATCAATAACTTTTCCTGATCCATTGAACATTCTACCAATTACATCAGTTGATACCGGAAATCTTAATGGTTCACCCGTAAAGCGTACAACAGTATGCTCTCTGCTCAAACCATCAGTACCCTCAAATACCTGTACTACTGCCATTTCAAACGAAGTTTCAAGAACTTGGCCACGCCTAACTGAACCGTCTTGTGCAATAATTTCCACATATTCACCATAAGCTATATTTCTGGTTTTCTGGACGAATAGAAGGGGGCCTGAAATAGCACTAACAGTTTTAAACTCCTTTGCTACTACAGGTTTTAGTGTCAACTTTTAACACCTTTAGTTAAGGAGGAAAGGTCACTTTTTAAACGTTCTAATTGATTATAGTAGAAGGACTCAAATTCTTCGTTAGGAACGAACTTCATTCTACCTAATTCTTGGACTGATGGAAGAGAGTTTATTTTGCTTACTGGAATACCGTTGTCAACTAATGTCTTGGCAGTATTATAAAAATATGATAGAAGAGACATCATGTAATAATTTTTCTTTAAATCACAATATGAATCTGTTGGCGAATATGCTTGTTGCATCAGATAGTCCTCACGTATTTTACGTGCATATTCTAGAATAAGTTTCTGAGTTTCAGAGAGTGCATCTGGACCCACTAGCCTAACTATTTCAATCAATTCTTCTTCCTCCTGCAAAACTTGCATTATTTCTTTTGTTAAGTTTGGCCATTCAGGGAAAATTTTTGTAAACCATAAGTCTAAATCATTTTTATATAAACTGTAACTAGTTAACCAATTAATTGCAGGAAAATGTCTACGTTGAGCTAGGTTAGTGTCAAGTGCCCAAAAAACCTTAACCACACGTAGGGTACTCTGTGTAACAGGTTCAGAAAAATCGGCACCTGGAGGGGAAACTGCACCAATCACAGAAATCGATCCATATCTTTCATCAGAACCTAATACTTCACAGCGACCAGCACGTTCATAAAATTCAGCAATTCTTGACGCAAGATAAGCAGGATATCCTTCCTCTCCCGGCATTTCTTCAAGCCTTCCAGAAATTTCTCTTAAGGCTTCAGCCCATCTGGATGTAGAATCAGCCATTAAAGCCACATCATAGCCCATATCCCTGTAATATTCTGCTATCGTCATACCTGTATAAATACTTGCTTCTCTTGCAGCAATTGGCATATTACTGACATTAGCTATCAAAATTGTCCTATTTATTAGAGGTAGACCTGAACGAGGATCCTTTAATTCAGGAAACCTTTCTAAAACTTCTGCCATCTCATTACCTCTTTCTCCACAGCCTATGTATACAATAACATTAGCGTCAGCCCATTGTGCAAGTTGATGCTGCATCACAGTTTTTCCTGTACCAAATCCACCTGGTATTGCCGCAGTTCCACCTTTAGCTATAGGAAAGAGAGCATCAATTATCCTTTGACCAGTTATTAGTGGAAGATATGTGCTTACACGCCTTTTTATAGGTCTTGGCTTTCTTATTGGCCACTTTGTTATCATGCTAACTTCAACAATATTTTTGTTACCACAGTCTATTTTTGCAATTATTTCTTCTACTGTATATTCACCTTCTTTAATAAGAAAAGAAAGCTTTCCTTCTTTTACATGTGGAGGAACCATTATTGCATGCTTTTCTAAAAGAGGAGATTCTTTAACGTACCCAAGTATATCACCGGCTGCAACTCTATCACCTTCTTTCTTAATTGGAACAAAAGGCCATTTTACGTTTCGCGGTAAAGCTTCAGGATACCTCCCTCTTTTTATAAAGAAACCAGACTCTTTCTCTAGAATGGTAAGTGGCCTTTGTATGCCATCAAAAATTTGATTTAAAAGCCCAGGCCCCAATTCTACAGAAAGCAGTGAGCCTGTTGGTTCTACAGGTTCACCTGGAGAAACGCCTGTTGTGTCTTCATAAACTTGAATTACCGCATTATTACCTTCTATTCTAATAACTTCACCAATTATCTTGTCCCAACCAACTTTTACCATTTCATACATGGTGATATTTTCCATATTTTCTGCAAAAATTACAGGACCAACCACCCTTGTAATTACGCCATGCTTTAGTCTCTGATTCAACATTTTTTACCACTAACATCTAGAAAGAGCCCATTTTAAAGCTTAATTATTTAATAAAGGTAGTATCACATAAAATTTAAGTCGATATTTATGTGAGTAGAAAGTAATAAATATTAAATAATCAAGGGCTTTAATGCATAGTGAGCTAAATGACAACAGCATACGAGGTACCAGCAGATTTATTAATAAAAAGGTTAGCGGAATATATAAAAAGCAATGTAACCCAAGTTACACCTCCTGAATGGGCCTTTTATGTAAAGACAGGCGCACATAGAGAGAGACCACCTCAAGATAAAAACTGGTGGTATCTTAGAGCCGCTTCACTCCTAAGGAAAATATACTTATATGGACCAATAGGCGTAAATGAACTTAGATCCATGTATGGTGGAGCTAGGAGTAGCAAGCATACGATAAGGCATCATAAGGATGCTGGTGGATGCGGGATACGTAAAGTCTTACAGCAACTGGAAAATGCTGGACTAGTTACTAAATTAGAGAAGAAGGGTAGGATATTGACCGGAAAAGGCAGAAGTCTTGTGGACAGATTAAGTCACGAAATCCTTGAATCACTAGCAAAGGAGAAGCCAGAGTTGAAAAAGTATCTTTAGGTGAAATTAAAAATGTCTGCATATGTGCCATCCCAACCTTCTAAGGAAGAAGAAAGACAGCTTAAGCTTAAGATTATTAGAACCTTTTTAACTCCTGAAGCAAGACAGCGTTTAAACAATGTTAGAATTGTTAAACCTGAATTAGCAGAGTTTGTTGAAAATCAAATTGTTCAGCTAGCTTTATCAGGAAAGCTGAAAAGACAAATTACTGATGAAGAAATGAAAGAAATATTAAGTAGTATTGCCGAAAGCGGGAGAAGGGAATTTAGGATAAGGAGGGTCTAGTATGGGATCAATAAAGAGTAAAGGTTTAAAACGCAGATTACTGGTTGAATATTCGAGAGCTCAAGGAGTGCCGACGTGGGTTGTTTTAAAAACGAAAATGAAAGTAAGAAGTAATCCCCAGAGAAGACACTGGAGAAGAAAGAAGTTAAAGCTTTAGATAGGGTGGTGCAAAGATATGTCAGAAAATAAATTAGATGAAACAATCTTTACTGTACCGTTATGGAAAGCGTACAAGACTGGAAGGTACAGGAGAGCTAAAAAGGCAATCTTAGTTTTAAGAGAGGAAGTTTTGAAAAGATTAAAGGAGGATGGAGAAAAGATAGTTATAGATCAGAAACTAAATCAAAAAATTTGGGCTAGAGGAATAAGAAAACCGCCACGTAAACTCTTAGTTAAACTTAGAAAACAAGAAGACGGAAAGATACTAGTTACATTACCCTAATTAAGAAAAAGTCTATATACGTCATTACATTTCAGACAAATAATTTTTATATGCAATCGTGGAGTATTTGAAATCCTTATTTTAGAGTCTATTCCAGGAAATATGGGAGCTTTACAATTTTTGCAAAAGAATAATTTATATGGATAGGGTAAACGTAAATTAAATTTTAATGACAATCTTTTAATTACTTCCAACTGTTTTAATCCAATTTCTTTATTAATGATAGAATAATGGAGTGCATTCGAATAAAGGATTTGTATTCTTTCTAAGGCAATCTTTTTCTGAATTTTTCTAACATTTTTCATGACATAAGGAAATTAGATAATGTTAAATAAAAATGTTGGGAGAGATTAATTATCATGATAAAACCAATTTTTGTGCTAGCAGAAACAGCTTTAGAAACAATACCAGAAGAGATCAGAAACGATAGAATAGTTGTGAACTACTGTAAGAAAAAAAGAAAAGATGCATGTGAAGTACTTTTGGATCAAAGCTATCACCATAAGGCAATTTTAAAACTAAAGGATCATGAAAAAAGAGGAAGACCTGATATCGCCCACTTTTCATTACTTGAGGCAACAAGCATCCCTCTATATTTTAAAAATAGAGTTAGAATCTATGTTCATACTGTAGGAGATAAAATAATTGAAGTAGGAGAAAATGTTAGATTACCTAGAGTATATGAAAGATTTGTGGGATTAATTGAAAATCTATATGCTAAAAATGTTATAGTAAGTGATAATAAAGTCTTACTAAGATTATATGATGGAACACTAAAAGATTTGATCGCTAAACTTAAACCTTCTATTGTTATTGGCCTATCCCGTTTAGGAAAAGAAAGCACCTTCAAAAATGTCGCACTTTTCGGATTAAAGTATGAGAGGCCTATTTTCATAGTAGGTGGATTTGCGAAAGGTACATTCAAAGATGAAAATAAACTATTAATGAATAATATCTTTTCTGTTAGTAAGTATTCTCTTGATGCACATGTAGTAGTAGCAAGATTACTTTATGAGCTAGAAAAAAATTTGGATGTAATAAAATAAATTTTAATAGGTTAAGCAGCATAATGTACTGCTGTGCGATCGTCGTCCAGTCTGGTCTAGGACACCAGCCTTCCAAGCTGGTAACCCGGGTTCAAATCCCGGCGGTCGCATCCTATTCCTAGGGTATGGTTCGCCAACATATTCTATATGATGGTATGAACGACAATATTGTTAATCAGATATACTATTATGATGTCAGACTAAGGAATGCTTTAAAGCTGCTGGAGGAGTCTGGGAAGATTTCTTTGGATGACAAGCGTGCTATACTGGAGTTTACGGAGCATTTGAGGAGCATGGGTGTGAGTGTTGGAAGGCTTGCAAAATACTTGTTTCATTTGAGAGTGTTTAGGGAGTGGCTTGGCAGAAACTTTAGGGATGCTTCTAGAAAGGATTTGGAGCGTTTTATGGTTTTTGCGAGGGAAAGATATTTGCCTAGAACTGTTGAAGACTATGGTTTTACGATTAAAAGGTTCTACAAGTTCCTATACTATGGTAACGTGGACAAGGATACTCCTTGGCCTGAGCTGGTGAAATGGATTAAGAAGAGTGGAAAGCTTTCGGAGAAGAATATGCCAGAGTTTCTTACCTCTCGAGAGGTTCAGAGGATGATTGAGGTTGCAGATAAATTAAGGGATAAGGTTATGCTTGCAGTAGGATATGAGGCTGGGTTGAGGGCTTCAGAGCTTCTTGGACTAAATGTTGGAGACGTCTCATTCGATTCTCTTGGGGCCAGGATTAGGGTTAGAGGAAAAACTGGAGAAAGGATTGTGAGGCTCATTTCCTCCGCACCACTTTTAGCAAGATACATGGAAGAGCATCCGTTCAAGAATGAGCCAAACAGGCCACTATGGCCTTCTTATGCAACGAACCGTAGAGGATTACGACTATCTTATGCTTCATGGAGTAGAGTTCTTAAGAAAACGGCCTCGAAGGCTGGGATAATGAAGCGTGTCCACAACCACATGCTCAGACACGGTAGTGCAACAGAGGCAGCAAAATATTTGACAGAGCATGAGATGAAGGTGAAATATGGTTGGACTGGAGGAAGCAGGATGCCAGAAGTATATGTTCACTTGAGTAGCAGAGACTTGGATGAGAAGCTTGCGAAAATATATGCTGGAAGGGTTCTTGAGCCTGCTAAACCAGAATTTTCTCCAATACTGTGTCCAAAATGTGGTGAAAAGAATACGCCTGGACAAAAGTATTGTGGTCGATGCGGTACACCATTGGATAAAAGTGTTCTAGAAAAAGGTAGTGTGGAAATAGAAATGTTGAAGAAGGAGATTATGGAGTTGAAGGAGCTACTCAAGAAGGCTGCCGAGAACGCTCTCTAGCTCCTCCACCTTCTTAACAATCTGGTCCCATAGAGTTTTTGGGATCCTAACATATTCTTCCTTCTCTTCCATCACCTCACCTCAATCCAGAAAGGTATTTGATGGACAAATCTGCAAAAAATTTTTTGAAAGCGTCAGGGTCCTCGATAAGATGGACTATGCTTCTCTCGTAGCCGACCTTTAGCATGGCCACCTTTAAGGCTGCCAAAGCAAGCATTCCAGCCTCAGAACGTTTAACCCTGTTCTCTTCAACATAGCCTCTGATATAGTATGCTGCCGTATCAAGTAGAACCTTATTGTTTACGCCTAAGATGTCATCGTATAAGGTGAGCAGGCCCAGAACCTTTTTCAGTAAAGGGTTGTCGGAGGCCTTGAAAGAGAACATGTTGTCTGGCGGGCCAAAGTGGTTTAGGCTGAAGTCTGACATT
>Ga0105158_1001179_pt1 | contig 10235 bp, 10 predicted proteins | sample LHCtaG_FD_81567 | JGI IMG/M metagenome (GOLD analysis project Ga0105158, IMG submission 81567) | Hot spring microbial communities from Little Hot Creek, USA to study Microbial Dark Matter (Phase II) - LHC4sed_matched | ecosystem: Environmental > Aquatic > Thermal springs > Hot (42-90C) >... | reverse complement strand
CGGGGTTCTCACGCAAGTGATAGAGGCTGTGTTCCCTTCAGCGTGCTTAGGCGGCGTTTACTACGTGGGGGTCGGGCCGTACTCGCCTCCGCCTGTAGGCGGAGCTGTCATACCTATCGGCGATCCCGGTGCCTGCGTGCAATTCGACTTGGGTGGTGCCTGGGAAATAGGGGGCGTGAGCGTAACGCTGGGCTTCAGCGCCTCGTATCCCGACGGCAGGGTCGCGATCGGTTTGAGCTTGGGCTTCGCCATCAGGTACGTGGGAGCCACGGTAACGGTGTGCGTGACCGCCGCCGCTAAGGATCCGCTGCAGTACAGCGTTGTCGCTTTCGATAGAGGGACCAACTGGGGTCGCGTGTACACGGCTTGGGTGCCCGATCGAAGAGCGGAGCTGGGGCTAGCCCTCTTTCCTCACGAGCCTCTGAACCTTGCTCAAGTACCTCGCGATCTTCACGACCTCGGGTTCGATCTCGATGGCCCTCCCCCCCTCTACCACCACGTGCCTCCTCGGCAAGCCTCCGACGATCCTGTCGACCTCCTCAGCGGCCATGTGGAGCTGGAGGCAGTGAGGGCTCCCATCGACCGTCAGGACGACGAGCTCCTCCAGCTTGATGCGGGCGGCAATGGAGGCGAGCTTGAGGGCCACCATGTTGAAGTGCTCCTCCTCCATGCAGACCGCTAAGGAGACGCGCCCGCGCGCGTACTCCTCGAAGATGGATGGGTGCTCGTCCCTCACGCAAGTACCGTAGACGAGCAGCCTCCTAACCTCCCTGATGGCTCTGCAAGCCGCATTCACGTCGAGCAGCTTCCTGTAAGGTGCCAGCTCAGGCACTGGCGATCCCTTGCAGCTCCTCCTTAAGCCGCACGAGCATCCTCTCCAGCTCCTTCAGCTCGCCCTTTTCAACCGCAGCCGCCAGCTTTCTCACCGCGTCCTTCAGCTCGGTCGGCGCCTCCTCACCCTTATCCAGCACCACCGTCATCAACCTCTTCGCGGCAACGTCGGCCGCGTCTCGCGCGGCGGCCGCCAGCCTCTCCCTCCAATCCTCCCACGTCTTCACTCTGCCTTCCCTGACGTTCACGCCGAGGAGCGAGTAGCTGCCGACGGCGATGACCAGCTCCTCCCCCGCCACGTAAGCCCTCAGCGGGTTGAGCGCGCTGCCCGAGAGCATCCTCAGGGCGTCGAGCAGCGTTGCGGATCTGCAAGCACCGATCAGCGCCAGCGCCTCCTCTATGTTCAGCTTTAACAGCTCGAGCTTAGCCCTCCCCGCCTCCACGGGGCTGGGTTGCGGGGGGCTGCGTAAATCAACTTTGCGCCCAGCCGGCAGGTTCGCGTACGTCACTGCAAACCAACGCTCCTTGAGAGGAGATACGTGAAAGTTTTGTTGCGTGAAGGGGCTTGCCGAAAGCGAGCGCCCCAACGCCCGGGTTCTGGAACCTTGAAACTTTTCGTGCTAGCCGAAAGCTGCGGGGAGGGAGAGCGTTCAGCGAACGCGCGCGGGCGCTAAGCCCCGCAGGCGTCACCCCGCGGCTTGTAACCGCTCGTGGCGAGCTTCTTCAGCGCCCTCGCCAGCACCGCCCTCAGTTCCGCCGCCTTCTCCTCGGGCAACGCGTCGTACGTGAAAGTCCAGGCTCCCCACTCGATGCCAGCCGCGTACTTCAGCTTGTCGCGCTCCCTGTGAACCGGGTAGAACTCGAGGTGAAGGTGGAAGTACTCCGCCCGCTCCTTGCACGGCTTCTGGTGGAAGATCAGCATGTAGGGGAGGCTGAAGTCGAAGAGGCTGTTGTACATCGCCGTCACGACCTTCAGCGCATCTGCTAGGTCCTCCGTTTCCCCATCGCTCAGCTCGCAGAGCGAGCCCACGTGCCGGTTCGCGTACACGTGCACCTCGTAGGGCCACATCGCGAAGAACGGCAGAAACGCTGTGAAGCCGCTGTTTCGGTAGAGCAGCCTGACCCTCTCCTCCGCCTCGAGCTCGAGGATCCTGCAGAGCAGGCACTCGCCCTTCTCGGCCCAAAACCTCTCCATGTTCCTCATCTCGACCCTAACTCTCGGGGGGATGAAGGGCAGCGCGTACACTTGGCTGTGCGGGTGCGTGAGCGAGACCCCGATCACCTCGCCCTTGTTCCTGAACGGCATCACGTACTGGATCTTCGGGTCGGCGCACAGCTCGCTCGTGACCCGGGCGAGCTCGCGTACGTAGAGAGCCAGGTCCTCGAGGCTCAAGTCGCTGAGGTCCCCCTCGTGCTGGGGGGTCTCGACGACCACCTTGCAGTAGCCGTAAGCGGGTTCCACCGCGTAGATGTCTCGCCCCTTTCTCGAAGGCACGGCATCCGGGCGTAACGCCGGGTAACGGTTGTCGAGCGTGAGCACCCGCCACCCGTAGCCGGTCTCCGGAGCCCCCGGGCAGAAGGGGCACTCGCCGCTCCTCCAAGGCCGTCCCCTACGCTTGCTCGAAACCACGATCCACGAGCCAAGAAGCGGGTTCCACCTCAGCTCGTTGTAAGCTTCCCCCATCGCTTGGGTAAAGGAGAGCAGGCCTAAAAATCTCCGACCTCCCGCTCGGGAAAAGTTCATAAACCCCCGTTTCCCTTGGGGAACCAGGGCCGGCGAACCGCCAGGAGCCCCCCTCCGACTCCCTCCCAGGGTTCGCCGGCCCCCTCCCCCTACGCTATAAGCTCTTCCGCAAGCTCCTCGAAAGGGAACTCCTGGAGCTCGGGCTCGTAGAGCACCTCGCCTCCGACCCTTTGGGCGAGCCCCCTGAAGGCGGAGTAGCACTCGCTGCCGGCTAACCTTCTCTCAGCCAACACCACGAAGCTTTCAGCGAGCTTGCGCCCGGAGCGCAAGAGGTGCATAGCTTCGACCACGAGCTTCGCTGGTACCTTTCGGACGACTAGGCTGTCCGCCTCGGCCTTGAGGATCGCGTCCCGGTGCCGAGAGTCGTAGAGCGGGTGCGGCTCCAGGCAGATTTTCAGCCCTACCACTGCCATGAGCTTTAATTTGGGGAAAGATCGCCAGAGGGGGGCCAACTCGATGACCGGCGAGAGCGCAACGACTCCGCCGTCGGCGAGGTCGGAGGACGCGAGAGCTAGGAGAGCGCCTAAGCCGTGACCAGCTAAGCGCAGCTTGCGGGAGCCGCACTTTGAACGCGCCAGCTGGACGAACGTTCGGGCGGAAGCCAGAAGCTCGCCGAAAGACCCCCCTCCCCTCGCCCCCTCCGACAAGCCGTGTCCGTGCAGGTCGGGGGCGAAGCACGTCACGCCCATCGACGCGAGCTCTTCGCAGAGCCAAGCGTACCTGCCAGAGTGGAGGCCGAGCGCGTGGAGCAGGACGAGAGCGGCTCTAGCGCGCTCCGCCCTCCACAACCTGTAGAAGTACTTCCTACCCCGCGAGTCTATGAACACCTTTTCGTCGTAAGCGGAGCGCCCCACGCAAACCCCCCGAGCGATTTCATTCAACTTTTTGCGCGAGCGGGCCACGAAGAGCCGGCGACGTAAAGGTATATCGTGTGGACGTGGAGGCTCCCTGAAGGTAGGGAGGCGGTGGCCACGGGCTCCACCGCGGGGAGGGGGTGGTCGTGGACGACGACCCTGCAGCCCTCCCTGCACTCTGCTACCAGCTTGAGTGCGAGCCTCCTCGTCACGGAGGGCGACGGGTAAACGTAGATGACGTCGAAGGGGGCGACGTCGAAGCTGAAGAGGTCGCCGTGCACGACGTCAACGCTGCCCCAAACGCCCGCTAATCGGCACTCCCTCACGGCCAACCTCACGAGCACGGGGTTCAGCTCGACCCCCACCGCGTAAGCGCCGTAGCGCTTAGCGGCAACCACGAGCACCCTGCCGTCCCCGCAGCCGAGGTCGACGAGCTTCTCGCCGGGCTTAAGCTGCGCCATGTCCAGCGCCTTCACGATCACCGACTCGGGGCTGGGGAGGAAGGGGAGCTCCGCCAGTGCGCGCTCCACGCCCTTGAACGGCAGGTGCTCGGCTATGAACCGATCGGCAAGTAAGCCAGCGCGAGCACCGAAGCCACGAGGGCGAGGGCTGCGAGAAGGGTGGGCTTGTCCCTCACGATTATCTCATGGGGGTGCTCCCCCACCCCTCTATCCAACGCAAGCGAGTAGCGGAGTAGGAAGAAGGCCATCACCGGGATCGTCGGCACGAGCTTCCGCCCCAGCGGGACCTCGGCGCAGTAGACCGCGTAGGTCACGACCGTCATCGCGGCTGCCATGCTGAGAGCCTGGTCGAGCCACCGCTCGCTATAGACCTTGAGCACCCCCCTCGCCGCGGACCCCGCAAGGGTGAGCTCTGCCTTCCGCTTGCTCAAGGCCAGGAAGAGGGCGAGGAAGAAGAAGCCGGAGACGAGCCAGGGCGAAGCCTCGACTCGCACGAGCGCGGCTCCCGAGATCACCCGAATCAGGTAGTTCAGCGCGATCGCCGTCACATCGACGACCGCTACCCGCTTCAGGTAGAGACTGTACAGGTGGGAGATGCAGAGGTACGCGAGCACGCACAGCGCGAACCTCACCTCGAGAGCGAGCGAGAGCGCGAGCGAAGCAATAGCGAGCGAAGCGGAGAGGGCTAGCGCCTCTCGGGCGCTGACGCGCCCCGACGGCAGAGGCCTGAAGCGCTTCGTGGGGTGCGCCTTGTCCGCCTCGAGATCCCTCACGTCGTTGAACGCGTAGACGGAGCCGGAAGCCATCGAGAGGGTCGCGAAGCCGAGCGCGAGCTTCGGGTACACCCCCGGGTCCGTCAGCTTCAGTGCGAAGACCGCTGGCACGGCGACCATGAGGTTCTTGTACCACTGCTCAACCCGAACCAGCTCCAGGTAAGCGCGCAGCTTGCCTGCAAGCCCCACGAGCTCCCGCCCCTGGAATTAGCGCGCGCTAAAAAGCCAGCGGTGCGGGGAACAGTGAGAGCGGGCTCGACGCGCTAGCGCACTAGTATCGCCGGTCTCGCCGGCAGGGGGACCTTGCCGATCTCGCCAGCCCCCTCCTCGCGCAGAACCCTAACCTTCACGCCGAGCTCGCGTTCGTAGAAGCTGGAAGCCGAGCTGAGAGCTTCGTACTCGACCTGCCTGGGGACGAGGAGCCGGAGCAAGCTGGGGTTCTTCGCGTACATTTCCACAAGCTTCCCGGCTTGCTTGCGCAGGCTGGGCTCCAGCTGGCTCAGCGCGAGCCTCAGCGCCTCCCTCAGCGGCACCCCCTTGCCGACCTGCTCGGACGCGCGTTTTGCGAACTCGTACTTCCACTCCGCTGCCACGACCAACAGCACCTCTCTCGGGGTGCCTTTAACGAGAGCCAGCACCTCCCTCGCGTCCTCGAGCACGCTCCTCACGATCTCCTCGGCCGCCTCGGCCTCGGGCTTAACGCGCTCCAGCTTCGGCTCGGGCCATGGAGCGAGGCTCGCGAAGCCGCTTTTGCCCAGCTTCTCCCATATTTCCTCGCAGATGTGCGGGGTGAAGGGTGTTAGGATGAGCGTCTGAACCTCGATGAACTCCTTAAGCAGCTCCTTGTTCGGCTCCCCGCACCGGCGCAGGTACCAGCGGAACGCGTTCTGCAGGTTGAAGAAGCCCTTGATGAGCGCGTCCTTGAAGTCGGCCCGCTCCATGCATTCCTCCACCTCTTTCAGCGTCCTGTGGAGGATGCTCTCGAACCAGTCGTCGATGGGCAGCCTCTCCTCCCTTCCCTTGCCGTAGTTGTTCACTGCGAACTCGTACCACTCCAGGAGCACGTCGACCGCCCTGTCGGCGATTTCGGGCTCGAAGTTCGCGTCGTCGAGGCCCGAGTTCCCAGCGTACGCTTCGGCGAACCTCGTCGCGTCCGCGCCCCACCACTCGAGGGCTTCCCTCAGCAGGATGAAGTTGCCTTTCGACTTCGACATTTTCTCGCCCGCCACGTTCACCCAGCCGTTTACGCCGATGCCCCGCGGCCAGTGCTCGGGCGGGAATATCGCGACGTGGTGGAAGATGAAGAAAACCAAGTGGTTCGGCATCAGGTCCTTCCCCGATATGCGCATGTCGACAGGGTACCAGTAGAGGAACTCCCTGCGGATCCGCTCGATCAGCTCAACGCTGACTCCCAGCCTCTCGGCGACGGCGCGCGGGTCGCCCTCGCCCAAGAGGACGTAGTCGAAGAACGAATCGTCCAGCTTCTCCCAGCTTATCCCGTACTCCTCTGGGTGCTGCAGGTACTTGGCCAGGACGTAGTAAGCCATGTAGATCGTCGAGTCGCTGAGCGACTCGAGGACCCAGCTGGGGTCCCAGGGCAGCGGCGTGCCGAGCTCCCTCTTGTGCGTGCACGCCCAGTCTCCGTACCAGTCCACCTGCTTGTGGAAGTACTCGCGGATGCTTTCGGGCAGGAACCTCATCTTGTCGATGCACTCGTGGGCCAGCCGCTTCCACTCCGGGTCGCTGTACCTAAGGAACCACTGGTCCTCAACGATCTTCACGTGGGTCCTCGCGCCGCACCTGCAGTAGACGGGCTTGGGCAGCGTGTAGTGCTTCAGGGCGACGCCTTTCTCCACCAGCTCGGCCACCACCTCGTTTTTCGCCTCCGCCACCCTCTTCCCCGCGTGCTTGCCGAAAACTTCGCCCAGAACGCCGTTGTAGAACTCCTTAGAGTAGATCTCGCGCGTTGCCTCGTCCAGCTTCTCCCGGTCGAGCTGGCTTTTCACGCCCAGCCTCTCCACGATGGTTGCGGCCGGCGCCTCGCCGTAGCCCTCCAGCTTGATGATGGGGACCGGTTTGACGCCCTCCACGATCTCGCCGCTGAGCCCGTACTCGGACGCGAGCCCCCTCTTGAGGTCCATCAGCGCGGCGTAATCGTAGGGGGCGTGAGCGGGCACGGACATGACGACGCCCGTGCCCTGGTCGGGCTCGACGAATAGCGCGGGCAGCACGGGGACGCGCCACCCGGTCACCGGGTTCGAGACCCACCTGCCCACCAAGTCCCTGCCGCGCACCCTCCCAACCACCCTCACCGCGTGCCTCTGGTCGGCGAGCTCTCTCGCCCCGTACTCGCCGAGCACCCACGGCTCCCCGTCCACCTCCGCGATCAGGTACTCGTAGTCGGGCCTCACCCACACGTTGACAGCCCCGTAAACGGTCTCGGGCCTGTAGGTGAGGCAGGGGTAGACGAGCCCGTCCTCGCCGCGGAACTTTATGATCGCCACCTCTTCCGGCCCTATCCCGGCGTACTCGTCGGGCCGGTCGTGGTCGCCTACCACCTTCCCCTCCTTCGGGCACCAGACGACGGGGTGCGTGCCCTTGGCGATGAGCCCCTTCCCGCGAAGCCTGTTGTACTGCCACTGAATGAACTTGCTGTAGGGTGGGTTTAGGTAGGTCGTGTGGAACTCCCTCCTCCAGTCGATCGAGAGCCCGAAGCGCTGGAAGTCCCTCTTCCACTCCTTGCAGAAGAAGCGGACCCAGTGCTCAGGCTCCGCGAACTTCGCTATCTCGCTTTCAGGTATCCCCATCGATTTCAGTATGCCGATCTGCCTCGGGTCGCCCTCCCTCACGCGCAAGGCTGCGGCAACGATGGGGCTACCCGTCGCGTGCCAACCCTGCGGGAACAGCACGTTGAAGCCCTTCATCCGCTTGTAGCGCGCCATGATGTCGTTCCGCAGCGCGGTGAACGCGCTGCCCAGGTGAGGGTAGGCGTTCACGTAGGGGTAGGGGAACGTGATGAAGAACTTCGGCTTCCCCTCAACCGGTTCAGGCTCGAAAACCCTCGCCTCGGCCCACCGCCGCTGCCACTTCTCCTCGATCTGCTTCAGGAGAGCGACCTTCTTTGAGTCGGCCCGCGGCTTCACCGCCCGCTGAGCAATAAGCACCACCCGCTGAGCTCCCCTGAGAGCATTGCCCTTATTTGCTTTTAGCGCGCGAGCTCGGGCGCGCGAGCATACGCGTCGATCGCTTCAAGAAGCCTCCAGGGGCCGTCTTCGACCGCTAGCTCCCTCGCCCCCTCGAGCCGCCAGAACACGGACGAGCCGCTCCACTCCCACGCTGGTCTCTCCGTTAAGCGCACGCCGAGGCTCTCCAGCTTGGCGATCCGCTCCGCTAGGTGCACGCCCGCAAGCTCGGCCCCCAGCCTGCGCAGCATCGAGCCCACGAAGTTGTTCAAGCCCACCCTAGTTCTGTACACGACGTAACGCTTCGCGTCCTCGGCGCTCTCCAGCGGGATGACGCGCGAGTCGAAAACCAGCTGGCGGTCGAGCAGCGTTGAGACGACGGCTGAGAGCGTGGAGGCGGATACGCTGACCAGCTTCTCCACCCTCCCGGCGTAGGGGAGCGAAGGGCCCAGCAGCAGCACGTTCACTTCGTCGCTCACGACGTAAGCCCCGCTCGCTGAGAGGCGTTTGACGAGCTCCGAAGCCCCTTGCAACAGGGCCCTGTGCACCCTCTCGTCCCTCGGTTCCGCGTACCCTTTCAGGGCACGCCCGAAGCCGACGCCGTCGAGCCTGAGCGCGAAGGGCAGCTTGACCCTCGCTTCGATCGCTCTCTCCCTCTCCCTGTACTCTCTTTCGAGCCGGGCAACGTCCAGCCGGATCAGCTCCTCCAGCATCCCCGAGCGCGCGATCGGCCGCGCGATTTAAGCCTCACCGAGTTAACCATTTTTACCCCACCGCCCACGCTGCAGTGATGGGGGAGCTGGGGGTAGCGATCGTCGGCTGCGGCTTCATCGGCGCGGTCCATGCGCGCGCGTGGAGCAAAGTCAAGGGGGCGAAGCTCGTGGCCGCGGTCGACATCATCGAGGGCAGAGCTAAGAAGTTGGCTGAAGACTACAAGATCCCTCACAGGCTCACGGATTACACTAAGGTCTTGGAGATGAAAGAGGTCGATGTCGTCGACGTGTGCACGCCTACCTACACGCACAAAGAGATAGCGGTAGCCGCCGCGAAAAGCGGCAAGCACGTGCTGGTGGAGAAGCCGATCGCCTTGAGGCTGAGGGACGCCGACGAGATGATTCAGGCCGCGAAGAGCGCTGGAGTCAAGTTCATGGTCGCCCACGTGCTCCGCTTCTGGCCGGAGTACGTGGAAGCGAAGCGCATCGTCGACAGCGGGCTGCTCGGCGAGCCGAGGATCGCGAGAGCGTACAGGCAGTCCCCCTTCCCCGAGTGGGCCCCCTGGCACAAGGATCGCCGGCTCAGCGGCGGGGTCTTCGTGGACATGAGCATCCACGACGTGGACTTCCTCCGCTGGACGCTCGGCGAGGTCGAGGAGGTCTTCGCGAGGGGCGGCACGCTGAAAACCCCCGACTCCACGTCCCACGACTACATGCACGCAATCCTCAAGTTCAAGAGCGGGGCCATCGCTTACGTCGAGGGCTCCTGGATCCAGCCGCCGGGCTTCCCCTTCACGACCTACCTGGAGATCGTCGGGACGAAAGGTATGCTGACGGTCGACAACCAGACCCCGGCCGCGCTGAGGGTGTTCCGCCCGAACGCCTCGCCCGCCGCCTTTACGCCTTTCGATGAGGACGGTTACGACAGGGAGGTTAAGCACTTCTACGAGTGCGTCGTTGAGGACAAGGAGCCGGCGGTGACGGGCGAGGAGGCCAAGAGGACGCTGGAGGTCGTGCTCGCCGCCTTGAAGTCGGTCGACGAGGGCAAGCCCGTCAAGCTCCCGCTCACGGGTGAGGTGCTATGAGGAAGCTCAGGTTCGCTATCCTCTCATTCGCGCACATCCACGCTTGGAACTACGCTAGGGTGCTCAAGGAGCTCAAGGAGGCGGAGCTCGTCGCGATCTACGACGACGACCCCCAGCGGTTGAGGGAGGCAGCGGAGCGGTACGGGGTCAAGGACGCGTACAGCGACTACCGCCAGCTGCTGAAGCGCGAGGACGTCGACGCGGTGATCATAGCGTCGGAGAACGCCAAGCACGCGGAGCTCGCGATCGCGGCGGCGGAAGCGGGCAAGCACATGATCGTCGAGAAGCCGCTCGCCACAACGCTCGAGGACGCCGAGCGCATGATAAAGGCGGCCGAGAAGGCGGGCGTCAAGCTGCAGCAGGCGTTCGTCATGCGCTGGCACGACGCAACGGTGGCGGTCAAGGGGATGCTGGACGCGGGCGCGGTCGGCAAGGTGTTGGCGATCACGACGACCAACCACGGCAAGTTCCCAGGCCTCTGGTTCGACGACCCCAAGCTCGCGGGCGGTGGCGCGGTGATGGACCACACAGTCCACACGGCCGACCTGATGCGCTGGTACACGAAGGACGAGATTGACGAGGTTTACGCAGT
>Ga0105158_1001177_pt1 | contig 10238 bp, 11 predicted proteins | sample LHCtaG_FD_81567 | JGI IMG/M metagenome (GOLD analysis project Ga0105158, IMG submission 81567) | Hot spring microbial communities from Little Hot Creek, USA to study Microbial Dark Matter (Phase II) - LHC4sed_matched | ecosystem: Environmental > Aquatic > Thermal springs > Hot (42-90C) >... | reverse complement strand
TCTTTCAATTCTCTTTACCGAGATTCCGAGGCTTTTTACGCTCCTTCCGGGCCTGATCTCCTTGATTTGGGGCTTTCTTATAAGGCTTGCTTCGCTGCCATAGAATCTGCAAGGGGGTTTATAAAGGGAAGCGGAAAAGAGCCTAATAGCGAATCTTCATTATCGATTTGTATTCTTTTTTTAACACTCTTTACATTTCCTCTTATGTCTTTTTGAATCTTTTTTCGCTGGTGTAAGTATCCCTTCGTTTTATAGTGAAATGAGTACATAACATAAGGAGTCAAATTTTCTTTCTTAAAACTTCTAGTTTCCCCAAATTTTTGTATAAAATTCTTGAGGATTATGACGATACATATATAAGGACGACGACACATTATCTATGTAAAAGGGAAGTCAATTAGGTTAAAGTTAATAATCTTGCTTTAATAATCTTTTACGTGTTATGTTCTTCCTTAACAGGATAGATTTGGATAAGAAGTTTAAAATTCTTAGATCTGAATTTCAAAAGCTTGGTGTTTCTGAAGAGCTTAGGGGCTGGAGTTGGCAATCATCTCCCGTTGAGCCTCCTTCTAGAAATTTGTTCTTTGGTGTCAGTGATTTAGCTGCGAGGTATTGCGCGACTCTTAGGGACGTTTATTTAAAGAGGGTTCTTAATGTTAAGCCCCCTCCTAGTCTGAAGATGTTTGAGGGTATTGTCTATCATGGTGTTGCTACTGATGCCGTTACTAGGGTTAAGTCTATTCTCTTTGAAAGAGGATTAATTAATGGTGCTAGTGTGCTGGAGTGTTTAATGCCTAGTATCGAGGTTTCCTGCGAAAAGTTGATTTGGGAGGCTTCTAATACTCTTGGAAAGTTAGATGAGAAAGATATTGAAGCTGTTAAAGAGAATGCAGTGAAGTTTTATAAGTATCTTCTTGTTCAAGCAGCTTCCCAGATCAATCTCACTCTTTCCAAGTTTCCACATATTGATGTTGATAGCTTGGTTAATCAAGCAGTACCCCCTATTGTGGAAAGGAAGGTTGACGGTAGTCTGATAGGGCTTTCTAAAGAACTCTCCGTTGACGTGTATACTCCTGCGTATGCTGTTGCAGACCTTAAGACTGGTGAGATTAGGGATTTTCATCCTTATGCTCCCACAGGCTACGCTCTCGCTTTGGAGGCTGATGAAGAAGTTGCTGTTAACTTCGGCATGATAATCTACGTTAAGCTGGCTTCTCAAAGGCCTGTCCCAACCATTAATACTAAGCTGTTTCTCATTGGCGATGAGTTGCGAAGAGAGTTTCTAGAGATTAGGGATGACGCTTTCGAAATAGTTACTAATGCTAGGGATCCAGGCAAGCCTTCAACATGCCCTGATTACTGTCCCTACTATCCTGTTTGTACAAGCATGTGAAATTTAAAACCTAGATCGTCTTTTCTAGATAAATGAAACTCCTATTACATGTGTTTAAAGATCGAGGGACAAGGAGAAATAGCTATATATAGGGAAATAAAGAGTAATCAGTTCAAAACCTTAAACACATATCTTTAGGTTTTTTCGAATTTATTACTCGCAGTATGAAAAGGCTAATAATAAATGACTATGGGGTTTTCATAGGTATTAAAGGAGACAGAGTAATAGTCAAGAAGGATAGCGAGAAGGTTGTTGAAATTGCTGCAGGAAACATATCCCAAGTTATAATTGCGTCCAGAGGAGTATCAATGTCCTCAGCTTTCCTCAGGTTGATGCTTAAGCACAGAGTTGACTTCGTACTCTTATCGGGTTTCGGAGCTCCATTAGGCAGGCTCATCAGCAGAAAAGGAGGAGCCATAGAGCTTAGGAAAAACCAGATCCAGGCTCAGAACGATGAAAGAGGCAAATACTTAACCAAGCAATTCGCCAAGGGGAAGCTTGTAAACCAGTCCAACCTATTAAAATCCCTTGCCAAGAACAGGAGGAGCACTAAGCCGGAGCTCGCATCCAAGCTTGAGGAAGCTTCTCGAGTTGTTCTAGGGTTTATAAATACGATTGAGCAGATGGATGTGAATCTCCCTGCCGACAGGTTTAGAGCTGAAGTGATGTCTGCTGAAGCTAGGGGTGCCGACTCCTATTGGGAGGCGATTGGCCTAGTATTTAACGAATACGTAGAGTTTCCTAGGAGAATGAAAAGATTTGACATGCCAAAGGATCCTGTGAATATCCTGTTAAACTACGGGTATGGGCTTTTAGCATCTGATGTCTGGATGGCTGTGGAGCACTCCTCGCTAGAGCCTTACGCAGGTTTTCTACATAAAGATAGCCCGAGAAGACCTGCTCTAGTAATGGATTTGATGGAAGAGTTCAGGCAACCGATAGTAGATAGAATCGTCCTACGACTATTATCCAGTTTTAAAGAGAAGGTAACAGGTTTTGTCGAAGATGGAAGACTTACGCAGGAAGGAAGGAGAATAATGATTCAGGAATTCAGTAAAAGAATGGATGAGAAGGTAACATTCATGAACAGAGTTCTGCCGTTGGAAGCTCATATTTACATTCAGACTAGAAGGCTTTCAGAGTTCCTAATGCGCAGGGCTTCTAGCTACACCCCCTACACTGAAAGGTGGTAGCATGAAGACGCTTGTGATATACGATATTACCGACGATAATCTCAGGAATGCTGTCAACGAGGTCTGTAAGAACTTCGGCCTCTCGAGAATCCAGAAGAGCGCCTTCCTAGGAGACCTTGTAAGCTCGGCTAGGAAAGAGTTGAAGGCCAAGTTACAGAAGACGCTGGGAGATGCCGAAGGCAATATTCAGATCTTCGTCTTGTGTAATGCCTGCATAGCTCTCAGGGAAATAATAGGTAAGTATACGGTTCCGCCGGAGCTGGGGACAGTGATTGTCTGAAGAAGAGCCCGAGCTAATAGCGGTTACAGATATAAAACAGTACCATTTCTGTCCAAGGATAATATACTTCACGAAAGTTTTAGGCGTGGAGGAGAGAGTCACGGAGTCAGAAGAGGAAGGAAAAGAAGCACATGACGACTTCCACAAGAAGGAGAGGAGGAGAACAACTCTTCTCGGAGGAAAAACGCTTAAGGTTGAGCAGAAGTGGACAGCCCTTCGACTAAAAAGCGAGAAACTCGGCATAGAGGGCACTGTTGACATGGTTGCTAAAACTCCAGAAGGATATGTTGTTGTAGAGTATAAAATGACATACATGCCCAGAAAAATTATTCCGAACCATCTATATCAGGTAGCAGCTTATGCAATGCTAGTGGAAGAAGCCTTTAAAACGATCGTCAGGAAACTATACGTTTATTACGAGAAGAGTAATAGAGCTCTCGAAATACCATTAACTGAGAGCATAAGGAAACACGTTATCTGGACAATAAAAAGGATAAGGAGAATCATACAGGAAGAGAAACTTCCCGTTGCAAAGCCATCTAGAAAGTGTCAATCTTGCGGATACAGATGGATATGCAAGGAGGCTTAGTTTTCTATTGTGTTTAATAAAAACTTGGATCGGGCTGTTTTTCTTTTTGTCAATTCTTGGAAAAACGCAGAGCCTCTTCGATAAATGCTTGGGAAAAAGAACGCAGGTTTTTCCATCTTTCTATTTCTCTCAGCAATAAACCCTCTTTAAGAAATTATAGAAACGTTCTGCGTATCTCGTTAAAATTCAGAGAAATTATGGTGAATATTAGTGTTTTTCATGTCATTAAGAAATTCCTCGTATTCATTAAATGCTAAAACTTGTTTCCTTAATGATACACAAAATCTTAGATATTTTTTCATGCCAGAATTGCGATATCTTTTTATAGGAGATAAACCAATTTACTTAAAAAGATGAGTGAGGGAACTCTATATGGATGGGCATTCTTTACAGGTAAAAAAATCTTGGAAGAGTTGGAAGACATGTATCGTGATGAGAAAAAAGTAAAAAAGAAGATGGAAACCATATTGCTAAACTTGAGGTCAGAACAACTTCCTGATAGGTTTAGACGAACCCTTGTTGATACTATTATTGAAATAATGCCTGAAATTAGCCTTAAAAGCGAGATAAAAGAAGAACGGCCATGGAGAATTGAAGAGTTTTATCGATATAGTGCAGCAATCTTAGCCGGGTTTTTTGATTCTTTAGATGCTTGGAAAAAAGAGAAAGAGAAGGCAAAGAATGTAAAGCAAGAGGTGAAGACTGAGAATGCATAGGCGAGCATTCATATCACTAATACTAAAGGTGAGTGGAAACGTTAATGCTGACATGGGCTTAGGAACACGAATTCCCCTTAAGAAAATAATCACATGGGATCAACAGATCAAACCATTTGTTTCCGCCCGTTGTGTTAAGAGATGTATAAGAGAGAGGCTCTCTGAGAAAGGCTTCAAAATAGATCCTCTTACATTGATAGGACAAGAGAAAGCACAACAGTTGGGTGACATCGGAGACCCCGTAGAGTATGTAGACGACGACTTGTTTGGCTTCCTCTTGGCCAAAGAACCTCCTGTTCGAAGAAGCGGACCAGTAAAGGTTTCACATTTGATCTCGCTTCATCACGCAGAAATCAGAGTAGAATTCGCTGCCAGGTTTCCAAGAGAATTCTTAGAAGAATATAAAAAAGAATATCCCGTCCCTTTCGAGGTAGAACTGGCTGAATGGCTTGGTAGGCTTAACATAATAATCTCTGATAGAATAGGATGCTTTACAAAAGACGAATTAACTGAAAATGCGATGGAGAAACTAGGTGAAAGTCTTTCATTATCTCCTGAGGAGCGAAGGAATAGACTAAAAGGTTTGCTAGAAGTATTGCTTTGGGAAGGGTGGGAATTTCCGAGGGGCGCTCAGAGTCCAAGTGTTCCAGAGTTTTATTACGGGGTCATTGCGTTAACAGAACGGTTCACTCCCATATTTGGTTGGATCAATGTTAATGAGGAAAATAAGCTTGACCAGGAAGGGATCAATACAATTATAAAACTCTATGGGAAGCTAATAGACAAGCTTTTTGTTTTCAAGTATAAAGAGTGTAAATACTCATTTTATGAAAAAAAGGGAGAAACTATAGTAGTTAAAAAAGAAGACGAGGAGTTAAATGCAACCGAACTTGATTGGATAATCAATACTGTTTGCGAGTATGTTGTACGTTGAAGGGGCTTACGTTTACCATACGCTTTCAAACTGCTCAGTTTAAGGAACATACACAGAAGCTAACTCGAAGGACTTATCTCATTCCTCCTCCATCTGTAGTTGCAGGTCTTTTTGGTGCAATATTGGGTATTTCTAGGAATAATTTATATGAACTCGGTAAGAAAATTCTTACAGGAGCTGACCTCATTAATTTTGAGGGACGAACAGTTAATCTAGCTAGAATATTTAGGATTGACAAAAGCGTCACACAATTAATTAATATACTTAAAAAATATTATAATATAGACAATAAAGAAAGATTAGAAATTATAAAAAATATACAGGAACTCTTGCCTACTAAAGAAAGTGAAGAACTTTACATGGCTGAATACAAGTTTGCCATAGCTTCTTCAGATGAAAATCTCATAGATAAAGGATTTAGAAGACTTAGAGACTTGGACTTTGAATACGATATATTCGGGGGGAATGATTATCACTTTGTAGATTTTATAGGTAACGCTTCCTATGCGAATGTAAAAAAAAGGAACCAGGCGAGAGGCTACTGTCGACGTAAAGACTTTGAAGGAATAGGTGCCAGTAGCTTTGAAATTACTTGGAATATTAGTAACGCCCAACGCATACCACTAGTTATACCTGTTACTTTCTTAGCTAATGTAAATGAAGAATTCATAGCAGTTTATGGAACCGACATAATATCGAAACGAGAACTTTATGTTGTAGATGACGGTAAGAGTCAAATATTTGTATATGAGGTAGCCCCATTTATTGTTTCGTGGGAAAATGTCAAGCAGTGAACAGAAGCTTAAGGAAAAATTAAAAGATCTTATTAAATATCCTTCCATGGAGGATGTAGCAAAAGCATTAGATAAGTTAGGAAGTGCTAAGTCCTTCCAAAAAGAGAAGGTTATAAGCAAAGTATTAAAAGACCTAGGATTTTACATTGATCTTTTTGTGCATCCAATTGTAAGTAAAACTATTGAGCTGGGAAATCTTGGTAAAGATCTCAAAAAAGACCCGAATTATGAAAAACTGTCAGAAAAGATTTTTGAAATTATGAAAAGGAGAAAACCAACAATCAAAGACTATAATGATATAACTGAATTAGTAAGAAAGCTCATAGACAAGATGATAACCTATATAGTGCAAAGGGCAGGAGAGTCCGAAAAAGGTCTAAGGCATATTCATGCTCCAGGATCCGTAACTAAAGGCGAGGCGAGGAACCTTTATTTTGGAGAAAGATATAATGCTGATATTCTCCTTAACATGGCGCTTCGACAATGTAGCTCATTATTTGTTGGAAATGATATTGGAATTAGTTTTGAGGATGAAGAGTTCTATCGAGATCTAACACGCATGCTCGAAAGAAAATACGGATCTACAATAGAGCTTCCGGCACATGAATTGGGAATATCGAAATACGAATATCGAAGGCCTTATACAGTCTTAGTGAAATTCTTCCTATGGTTATACCAAAAATATGATGAAGAAAATTTTGAAGAAAAAGAATTCTTAAGAATTCTGCTCGACCGCTTAAAGAATACATCCATCACTTTATACTTCATTCCTGGAAAAGAAAAAGATAAATGGTGCTTAATAAGCATACCTAGAATTGATCAGTTCGCCTCCAGATGGCTCGAGGATAAAGAACAAAGAACAAAACTAGAAGAATTGGATTTGAAATTAAATATCTTTATAAGCGAACTTATTAAGAAGGCTGGAAGACAGAGGGAGATCGAAAACATCGTTGAGCTAATTATGCATAATTACGAGCTTCTTAGTCAACAACTCCTTCTATTCGGAACAGTAGAATACGCCTCCCTAAGAAACATAATAAACTTAGTGACGGAGTTAGCTATTCGTTACGATGTCCAAGCGACAATGGACTACTGCAAATGGCTGACATAATGTATTTCTTACAAAATTTGGCAGAAACTTTTGATATAACAAAAGAAACACATGAAGGTAAGCAATATCAGAAACATGTAGAAGAATGCTATGAGTTGGCAGGAAGGCTTATTAGATTATACTACCCAAATAATGAGCTCGAAAAGTTTGTCTCCGCTCTATGTGCCTTGCATGATGTGGGAAAACTTCTTCCTAACTGGGATATACACAAGGATCAGCGTCCTCTTCATGCTGTTGAAGGGACGGAATGGTTTCTCAGAAATAGGGAAGAATTAAAGCTTGGGATGCCTTATGAGGATATGCTCGCTTACCTGATATTTTCACATCACTCTTCATTACTCGTCCCAATGGATGTTGAGAGCTTTCTATCAAGATATGAAAGACGTAAGGATAGGTATTTTGAAGCCTATCAGGAAATCCGGAGACTTTGTAAGCGAATAAGGGCTTGGGACCTTAAGAAAAGGGATCTATCAGTTAAACTAATAGATGCGATGGGCATGTTTAAGCTGGCAGATATAGCATCCAGCATGAATATTCCAGACAGTGAGATCATTCGTCAATATATGGAATTGGAAAAAGTTGAGACCACGATTAGAGAGAAGATAGAACAAAGAGCTAAAAAGAAAATGAAACAATTTGATGGTCAAAAGTTTAGGATACAACAGGATATTGCAAGCATCAACAAAAGGCATCTTCTTCTTAATGCTCCTACTGGGTGGGGGAAAACAGCCCTAAGCTTGCTCAGAGTTGCTAATCTGAAACCGTTTAAGGTATTTTATGTGTTACCAACTATAACTGCTATAAAAGAGTTCTATGAAAATTTAGAAGGGATCTTCGGCTCTGACTACGTAGGGGAGTATTTTTACTTTGTTGATGTTGAACTTTTGCAGAAAAGAGGTGATTCACTAACATATGACAGAGATGACCTCTTTGATATTTACCGTTATTTCATTCCAAAAATTAACGTTACAACAATAGATCAAATTCTCCTTACGATGCTACAAAGTGGAAAGTATTATACTAGGAGATTTAACTTTAATAACGCCCTTTTTATATTCGATGAATATCACCTTTTCACGCCGGAAATGATGGCTATTCTAGAAACCTTCTTTAACGAATTCTCTAAGTTATACAAATTTAGCTTATTGTTAATGTCAGCAACTCCGAGTCCTCTTTATGAAGAGGAACTTCAAAGGGTCTTGCCTGATTTAAAGATATGCACTCTTAAATCTGAATATGAAAAACTCAGGAGACATAGGATTGAGTACGTAGATGATACGATTAGCGAGTTTGTTAAAAACAAAATCGACTTATTACGCGAGAAGCGTACACTTATCATCTCTAATACGGTATGTGGAGCTCAAAAAGTGTATAAAGAATTGACCTCTTATTTAAGAGAAAGAAAAATAGTTTTATTGCATAGGAAGTTTACTTATAGTGATAGAAGTGAAAAGGAAAAGGAGATAGAAAAAGCGGATCTTCTGGTGTCAACGCAGGTAGCTGAAGTTTCTCTAGATATATCTTTTGATTACTTAATAACGGAAATTGCTCCCATACCTTCCTTAATTCAGCGTTTCGGAAGAGTAAACAGGTATGGTGGGATTCCTTCTGAAGTTAATGTGTTTATTTGTAAAGAAGAAACCTCATATCCCTATCTCTCAAATGTACTCAACCGTGCTAGAAGTGCAATAGATAAACTTAAAGAGGGGCTTGAGAGGAAAAATGAAGCCATTTATCTTGAGAAAAGTTTTTGGGATTTTGAACAATTTTTCAAGGAGAAAATAGATAAGGCTAAAAAAGAAATCGAGAGAAGAGGAATTATGCAAGATTTTTATAGCTATCTTATTAAAGAAGAAAAGATGTTGCATGATTTCTTGGGTAGAGAAGAGAGTTGGCTAGCTGTTCCAGATCTATATCTTGACAACGTTAACATCTTGTTCAATAAACTTAGAGAGCTTAGAAGAACAAGGAAGTATAAAGATGTAAGAAACATATATACGCAGATAAAAAAGTATTTCATCCCCATTTCCTGTGGTGACTTGAAAAAAGCTCAATGGGATGAGAATCTAAGATGCTACGTAGTTAGCAATTATGACGAGAAGCTTGGTCTTTTAAGCAATGATAATCTTGAAGAGGCTTTAAAAACTGTTTACTGACAAGATAGTTTAAAAGGGGGCTTTTAACCATAGTAAGTTGGAAAGGAGTACGATAGCATGAGATTGTGTCAACTCACTTTCAGGCTTGTCGCTAACAATGGCGTCAGTTTTCAGAGCTTTTCAGGTTTTGCTATCAGAGGCTTGTTTTTCGACCTTCTGAAGCGCATGGACGAGCAGCTTGCCCTAACCCTTCATTCCCAGAAGTCTCTTGCGCCATACTCTGTCACTCCGCTTGAGATTTCATACGGCGGGTATTCCCGCTTCATATACAATAGGTTCGATAAGCCTGCTCCAGTCCAGTTTAAAATCAGTCTTTTTGAACCCGGTATAAGCGAGGTTTTCACTCGAGCCCTGTTATCAACAGGCTCCCCCACCATGAGGCTTGTTAACACTGAAGCACCTGTGACAGGGATCTCAGTGGTTCATCAAGACTTCGAGAAGATTTTTGAGGAGGCTAGGCCAGTGAAAAGATTCGAGGTTGTTTTCAGGACTCCGAGCTATTTCAGGAGAAGCATTTCAACTTCTCCTAACAAGGTTTCTAAGGGGGTTAAATCTCCCTATAGGGCCGTGCTGCTTCCCGAGGTTGATCTGATGTTCAGGAACCTGGCTAGGCTGTGGAGAAGATTCTCAGGCATCTCCTTCGAGTATAAGGAGTACGTGGACTGGGTGAGCGGGGGTGGCATTACTCTCGCAGGCTATCCAAAGGGGATTAGAACTATAAGGGTTTACGAGCACCCTAAATCGAACAAGTGGGCCGCGGGCTTCATCGGCAGAGTAAGGTTTTCAATACCTAAGGACCTGTTTTCAGAGAAGTATGCAAAGTTCACCGACGCACTAATGAGGTTCGCTGAGTACTCTAACGTTGGCGGCAACAGGACAGCTGGCTTCGGAGTCATTAAATACCTGCCTAAGGATTAGCCCTTTAGACAAAGCTCTTTTCCGCTTCCCTTTATAAACCTCCTTGCAGATTCTATGGCAGCGAAGCAAGCCTTATAAGAAAGCCCCAAATCAAGGAGATCAGGCCCGGAAGGAGCGTAAAAAGCCTCGGAATCTCGGTAAAGAGAATTGAAAG
>Ga0105158_1001176_pt1 | contig 10240 bp, 8 predicted proteins | sample LHCtaG_FD_81567 | JGI IMG/M metagenome (GOLD analysis project Ga0105158, IMG submission 81567) | Hot spring microbial communities from Little Hot Creek, USA to study Microbial Dark Matter (Phase II) - LHC4sed_matched | ecosystem: Environmental > Aquatic > Thermal springs > Hot (42-90C) > Sediment... | reverse complement strand
TTTTCTATTTTAATATCTTCAAAAACAGAAAATAATGCTTCATAATTTGAATGTATATCTGAGATAACAGCGTATTTCATTTATTGACTTGTTGTAACTTAAATAATGATGAATACAAACCATTTTGTGATAATAATTTATAATGATTTCCTTCTTCTACAATTTTTCCATCAGATAAAACATATATATAATCGAAATCTACTACTAAATTTAATCTATGTGTTATAAGTATTATAGTTTTATTTTGATACAATTTTTTCATTGTTTTAAGAACTGCAGATTCTGATTCAGCATCAAGTGCAGAAGTAGGTTCGTCAAAAATAAATACTTCAGGATTTGTTATTAACGCTCGTGCTATTGCAATACGTTGTCGTTCACCACCACTTAGTGAATATCCTCGTTCACCAACCACAGTGTCAAACTTCTGTGGTAGATTTGATATAAATTCATAAATATCAGCGAGTTGTGTTGCTTCAATAACTTCTTCCATAGTAGCGTTTCTATTACCATAGGTTAAATTGTTCCATATAGTGTCGTTGAAAAGGAAAGTTTCTTGGACTACAACACCAAAAAGTTTCCTTAAACTTTTCAAAGAAAAATTTTTAATGTTAATCCCATCAATTAAAATTTCACCTTCGTCAACATCATAAAATCTTAATAAAAGATTTAGTATTGTAGACTTACCTGCACCTGATGGTCCTACAATAGCAACTTTTTGTCCTTTATTTACTTCAAAACTTATATTTTTTAGTATTTGCAAATTTTTTTTATATGAAAAACTTACATTCTGAAACACAATTTTATGTTTAAACTTTGCTTCTAAAGGATTAGAAATTTCTATTACAGAACTTTTTTGATTTAAAATCCCTATTAATCGTTCAAGTGATACTAAACCTTGTTGTAATAAAGGATTTATTTCAGCAATTCGTTTTATAGGTTGGTAAAACGATAAAACAGTAGCTAAAAATGCGAAAAATGCGCCCGGTGTCCACTTACCTAAAATAACATCTCTGCCACCAATTAGAATAATAACAGCTACACCTATTGCACCAATAAATTCCATTACAGGTGAAGATAAAAATTCAACTCTTGTAAATTTTTTGATTGCAATAAATACTTTGTTATTAAAATTTTGAAACTTTTTTATTTCGTTTTCTTGTTGGTTAAACAATTGCGTAACAAATACTGCTGATATACTTTCTTGCAAGTTGTTATAAAGATTAGCAATTTCAGTTTGTGTTTTTTTTGAATAATATCGTAATTTTTTTGTAAAAATATATACAGGGAACAATGCTATTGGTAATACAATTAAACTTAACACTGCAAATTTTATAGATAAATAAAATAATACAACTATAAGTCCTAACATTGTTATTGTATCAGTAATAATTACAGAAGGTGTTTTAGATAACATTTGAAATATATTATTTGTATCGTTAGTAAGTTTTGCTAAAGTATGGCCAGTAGTTGATTTCAAAACAAAATAGTCAATAGATATATGTTGAAGATGTTTAAACACTTCTTCTCTTAGTTTTTTTACAATATCGTTTGCTATATATACATTGATATAATTTTTGACATATGTAAGAACTCCAATAATGAGGTATAAAACAGGTATTAAAACAACTAAACCTACAAGCATATTTATATCTTTATAATAAAATATTTTGTCTACGACAGGTTTTACCAACCATCTACTTGTTGAAGTTAACCCACCAATTAATAACATACAAAAACAAGAAATCAAAAATTTTGTTTTATAAAATTTCAAGTATGAAAATAAAAATTTAAATTTATTCATAAACAAACTCTATAATTTTTTTTGCAATAAATAATGAAACATTTTTATTTTGACACAAAATTTCCTTTATTTTTTTATATTTTGCAAACAAACTTTCTAATTTGGTTTTGTCATTTAGCATATCAATTATATAAGAACAAATTTTGTTAAAATCAATTTTAGTTTTTACAAATTCGGGAATAACTTCCTCACCAAGAAGTATATTTGCCAACGAAATATATTTCACATAAACTATTTTTTTTAACAATAAATACATCAAAGTTGGCAAATTATATACTACTACTGTAGGAATGTTATAAAATATATTTTCTAAAATCACAGTTCCACTTACAGATATTGCAAAACATATTTCTTTTCTCAAATTATCATTTTGTGTATTTATTTGAATATATTTTTGGTATTTTATTTCCAGATTAGTTTTAATTATCTTATCATAAACTTTTTTATATTTTTCAAAACCAAAAATTACAAACTTATATTTATCTGAATAGTTTTTTATAAAATTTTGTACAATTTTCAACATTACTGGCAAGTTCCATTTAATAACTTGTTTTCTACTGCCTGGGAAAATTCCTATTATATTTGTTTTTTGATAAATTTGTACATTTTCAATAATATCGACAATCGGATGGCCAAAATAAAAAGTTTTGATCTTATAATAAGAAAACAGTTGTGTCTCAAATGGATATATATTTATTACAAAATCAATATATTTTTTAATTTTTTTGATTCTATATTTTCTTGATGCCCATACCTGTGGCGTAATATAATAGATTGTTTTTATAGAATATTTTTTTGCTATTTTTGCCACACGAATATTAAATCCGTAATAATCCATCAGGACAACTAAAGAAGGTTGTTCTTTTTTTATTACATTATTAATTTTTTTGGCGAGATTAAAAAATTTTATAAATTTTGTAAAAGGCGAGAAAAACCCGTGTGCGTCATAACTGACCAAATCTACAACAAACCTATCAGCAAAACTTTTTGATTTCTCACCACCAATAACAATAGTTTTTATTTGTGGCGATAATTGTTTTATATTTTTTAACAATATAGATAAATAGTTATCAGCTGACCTGTCCCCACAAACAAAAAAAATTTTGTATTCTTTCATCAGAGTTTGAGCTGGTTAACAATATCAATAGCAACAGATAACGCTTTTTTTGCATGATGTCCAGTAACCACAGGTTTTTTGTTTTCTATAATTGAACTTATAAAACTTTGTAATTCAAGTTTTAAAGGTTCATCCTTTTTTATTTCTGTTCTTACAAGTTCAACTTTTTGTACATTTTGTGATACAACTTTTTTATATACCTTTGCATTTTGTCTCATAAAATCTATTGATATATAACTATCTGGTTGAAAAATATGCATTTTTCTATATTTGTTTAATGAAATCCTTGATGCTGTTAAATCGCAGATACAACCGTTATCAAACCTTAATCTTGCTTTCACTATATCTTCATTATCAGTAAAAACTTTTGCACCATATGCTTCAACAGATTTTAATTCACTTTTTACAAAAGAAAGAATTATATCAATGTCATGTATCATTAAATCAAGCACAACACCAATATCTGCAACACGTGGATCAAAATTGCTTAACCTTATTGATTCTATAAATTTTGGTTCATAAACAAAATCTTTAATTGTTTGTACAACAGGGTTAAACCGTTCTACATGACCCACTTGTAACACAACATTATTTTTTTCTGCAAGGTTCACCAATTCTTCTGCTTCTGACACTGTAGTTGTTATAGGTTTTTCTATCAAAATATGTTTTTTTGCTAAAAGTATATCTTTAGCAATTGTATAATGAAGTTTTGTTGGAACAACTAAACTTACAGCATCAATTTTATCAATTATTTTTTTATAATCAGTGTAAAATTCAACATCTGAATAAATTTTTTTAAATTTTTCAATTTTTGTTTGGTCAATATCAACAATTGCTACAAGGTTTACCAAATCTTTCATTGAATAATATATTCTTGCATGATGTTGACCAAGATTACCTATACCTATAACAGCAACATTTATTTTTTTCATATTCCATATATAGGTATCCCTAATTTTTTAGTTTTTTCAATGACCTCCTGTTTTTTAAGTATCAAAGTTTTATAAGCTTCTACACCAACAGCCTTTATTTTTGCTTTTAACAAAACTTTTACAGTAGTTGGACCAATTACTGGGAGGTCAAACCGCATATCTTGGTTAGGCCTTGCAACTTTTATAACATAACATCCGTCACCAGCAATTTTTTTTGCTCTTAAAATACAATTATCAGTACCTTCAATTGCTTCTACTGCAACCACAATTTTGTTTTTCACAACTACTGTTAGTCCAACATCAGCTTCGGCAAGACGTTTTGCAACATTGTATCCAAAATTGATATTTTCATAATCTTCTTTAGTAAGTTGTAATCCGTTTATTTCGCCATGTTCAGCAAAACTTTCTTTTAAATATTTATCAATAGGTTCTATTGATATTCCGTATTCAGCAAACTTTGTTTCAATACTATGAAAAATTTCCATTGCAGAATTTTTTATAAGTTTGTTAAAAAAAATTTTTGTCCCTTCACTCATTAAGATATTTTTTTGCAGTAGTATTTTATGAGGTATATATCCTAAAAGCAATATATTTTTTACATTGTTTTGTACAAAAAAATTTATTATTTCTTCTAAATCCCATTTGTTTAGTAAACAATATTTTTTTGCATGATTTAACAACTTTTTTGAAACATATTTTTTAAAACCAACAATATAGTAATCTATATCTTTTATTTTTTCGACAAAAATCTGGGGTAACAATCCTAATCCTGCAATTATACCTAATGACGAAACTTCTGTATTCATTTTTTTCTTGGTACTCTGCAGATACCACGTTTTGAACTTTTTATAAATTCTATCATATATCTTACTTCTTCTGGATAATTATTTTCTGCTTCTATCCTCTTTATTGCTTCAGAAAGAGGTAGTTTTGACCTAAACAATTTTTTATATACTTCTTTAATTTTTTTAATTTTTTCTCTGGTAAATCCTTTCCGTTTTAAACCAATAATATTGACACCTCGTAGTTCAGCTCTATCTCCTGCTACTATAACATATGGTGGAACATCTTTAGAAACCATTGCACCACCACCTAACATAGCAAGTTTCCCAACACGTGTATACTGATGTATCGCCACTAATCCACCTATGTTTACACCATCTTCAACAGTAACATGTCCAGCAAGTGTTCCGCAATTCGCAATTATTACATCATTACCTACTTTGCAATCGTGGGCAATGTGAGAATAAGCCATAAGATAACAATTATTACCTACTGAAGTTATTTTTGTCACAGTGCCACGGTGTATTGTAACGAACTCTCGTATTATGCAATTTTCACCGATAATAGCTAAAGTTTTTTCACCTTTAAATTTTATATCTTGTGGTAATGTTCCTATACAAACACTATCAAAAATTTTTGTATTTTTTTTGATTACAGCATATTCTATTCTACAATAACTGCCTACTTGAACATTTTCTTCTAACACACATTCAGGTCCTATTATAGTATAAGGACCAATTTTTGCTGTAGGATGGATAACAGCAGTCGGGTGAATAATCGCGGTAGGATGAATATTAGGTTGTGCTTTTTGTGTTTCAATTTCTTCTTTTTGTTTACTACTTACATCTTCCCCCTCTACTAATACAAACATAAATTCAGATTCTGCTACAATATTATTATTAACATATGCGGCACCACGAACCTTACCTACACGCTCTTTCGCCTTCACCACTTCAACCCTTAGTTCAAGCAAATCTCCTGGACGGACAGGTTTCCTAAACTTTGTTTTTTCAATAGACATAAAATATGCAAACTTACCTGCCAAATCAGGCCTAAAAAGATACAAAACACAAGCAGTCTGTGCCATACTTTCTATTACTAAAACACCTGGCATTATAGGATTTCCAGGAAAATGTCCTTTGAAAAAATCTTCATTACCACTTACAAATTTGTAGCCGACAGCAGATTTTTCTTTTTCAATAATTTCTACTTTGTCTATTAAAAGAAATGGTTCCCTATGAGGGATAACTTTTTTAATTTCTTCGATGTTTAAGACAATACGTTCTTGAGGACTGCTAGAGATAATATTTTCTGTATTATTATTTTTCATTTTTAAATCTCCTCCTTAGTAACAAATTTTTGGCAACTATTTTATGATGTTTATGAAAACTATAGACGATAAAATTAAAAATAAGTTTCTTTTTGGTAAAATTACACAGACTAAAACCCGCGACTACCAATTTTTTGGACTGCATACCCATGTTATTGCAATTCTTACGTAGGCTGAAGCCCGCAACTACCAAAAATTAAACTTATACTTTGGACTGCAACAACCATGTTGTCGCAATTTTTAGCAATAACTCGTTTATTGCACTCCAAAATAACTAAAAAAGTTTTTAGATTGCGTAAAATAATAAAGCGCAGACTGAAGTCTGCAGTTACAAAATTATATTTTTTGTAGCTCAAAGAACATCATTTTTAGTTAACTGAACCTGCAACAAAGTTCTTTTAACAAATGTTTACAAAATTCAATATTTGTATAATGTGAAGGATTTACAATTTTAAATTCAGCTTTAAAATAAAGGTTTGTTAATGACAGATCTCCTAAAAAATCTAATATTTTATGTCGGATAGGTTCGTCATCTTTATATTTTACAATTTCAGGATTAAGGATTTTGTCATTATCAATTACTATTACATTATTTATGTTTCCACCACGACCTAACCCTTTAGAACGTATTTTCTCAACATCTTCTAATAAACAAAAAGTTTTTGCATAAGCAATCTGTGAGACAAAATTTTCAGTAGTTATTTCAATTGCTATTTCTTTATTATTCAAAAATTTAGATTTTGGTGTTAAAATTTTACAATTCACTATAAATTTTTCAGATGGAACAACTTCGTATGAAGAGTTGTTAATAGATAATTTTATATGTTTATCAATTTTAACAAATTCTATTTCTTTTTGTGTATCAACAATTCCGCAAGAAATTATTTTTTCAACAAAAGTTCCAGCACTGCTATCCATTAATGGTATTTCGTTCCCATAAACATCAATTTCTACCCCAGTAAGATATAAACAATATAGAGCTGACAATAAATGTTCTACAGTAAGAATCTTTATTTTATTATTACCTAAAGAAGTAGCTTGTGTTGTATCAACAACATTTTTTATATTTGCTTGTATAAATTCTCCATTTATAACAAAGTTTATATTTGAGTTTTTTTGATCTGGTTTTAAAACAATTTTTGATAATTTTCCTGTATGGATACCTACACTTTCAAATTCTATCTGTGATGTTAATCTTTTATATTTCATTATTTCTTACTTTATTTTTTTTAATACTTTTTCAGTAATATCAATTTCTGTTTCACCATATAAAATTCCTGATTTATCTATTACAACATTTAATTCTTCCTGTTGTGCAACTTGTTTTATGATTTTGTAAAGTTCCGCATATATTTCAGCTTCAGTTTTTTGTTTAATTTTTTCTATTTCTGTTTCAAGGTCAGTTTGTTTTTGTTTAAGAATTTGTTTCTTTGAATCAATTTCTTGTTCAATTTGTTGCAAATTTTTTTGTTTAGATTCTATACTTTTTTTAATTTGTTCAATTTGTTCTGTTTGAAACGCAAAGGTTGATAAACTTTGCACCACATCTGTAGCGGAAGAAACGACTTCAGAAGTAGGAATTGTTGTTGCCGATGATGAAGATACAGCAATTTGAGCAAGTTGTGTATTAAGTTGTTCAATTTCAGTATTTATAAGAAGTTTTTGTTTCAATAGATCTTCCATTTCTTTTTCAACAGAAGCGATTTCTGCCATTCTGTTTTGTTTTAATGCAATAATATCTTGTTGTAATTTCTGAATAGAAGGATGTTCATTTAAAATTTTGTTGATATCTACGATACCTATACGAATCACAGTAACATCTTTTGTTGGTATTTCTATACTGAATAAAGTTTGAGATGTTAAAAATAATAAAGAAATTATTAATAAATAAGGGAAAAAATTTTTCGTAGTCATAAAATATCTCTCCTAATTTTTTAAAACATTTGTCCTAAGGTGAACCAGAACCGTAGTGGGTCATCACCTTTTCTTGGATTTAACGCCCAGGCCCAATCAAGCCGTATTGGGAATACAGGTGTAGTAAATCTAATCCCGAACCCTATTGAATGTTTAAGTTTGTTATCCCAATAACCATATTTTGACCATTTTTCAGTTGCACCTATTGAAAAATCAATTTCGTTAAATTCGTTCCAACAACCACCTATATCATAAAATACTGCTCCTTGTAAAACAGTTCTTTTATTTTCTTGTACAATAGGGAATTTGTACTCAGTATTAAACACAAACATTATTCTACCACCATTTTCTGGTGCTAACATTCTGTAAGCATATCCTCGGACAGTTTCTGCACCGCCCACATAAAACTTTTCATATTTTGCGTTATTTAAATCAAATCCTTCAATACCTTCAATGTATCCTATTGTTGTATTAAATGACAAAACAAATTTCCAAAAAGTTGGCAAAAACACTGATGAACGAATAATCGGTTTATAGTATTTTACATCACCACTTAATATACTCCATCCTGCAATTTGTAATGATAGAGATTGTCGTGTTCCTTTTGTTGCGTCAAATATATTATCTCTTGTATCATATATGATTTGTGCAGCAATTGATGAAGTAAGTTTTTTTCCTTCAGGAATATCTTCAGGAAATTTTGAATCAAATATAATAACATTTTCGTATGAATATGAAAATAACAAACTAAAAACATCAGATATTCTTGGTCCTGCTCGTAATTCAAGTCCTTGTCGTTCTTCCTTATAAGCATTAGGTTCTGTTGAATATTCTCTGATCCTAGTTAAATCGTATAGTGAGACACCTAAAGAAATAGGTTTTTGTAAAAACCAAGGTTCAGTCCATGAAATTTCATAATTTTTTCTTCTTTGTCCAAACTCCCATAATAGGTTCAGTCGTTGCGCTCTACCAAAAAGGTTTAAATGTGAAACTTGTAAATTACCAACTAATTGGTCTACTGTTGAATATCCTGCACCTGCAGACAACATCCCTGGCCTACCTTCTCTTATGTTAAAAACAAGATCAACTGATGTTGCAGTAGCGCCTGGTTGGAAGTCAATATTAACTTCGTCAATAAATCCTAAATTATAAATTTTTTCAACACTTCTTCTAAGTTTTTTAGTGTTTACAATATCGCCTTCTTTTAAAAGAATTTCTCTTTTTATTACAATCTCTTTAGTGCTTTGCAATCCTTCAATATAAATACTATCAACATATATCTGTTGTCCTTCATCAATTTTGAAAACTACTGAAATACTTCTTAAGTTTATATCTTTAACAATTTCGGGATCAATCCTTACCTGTAGGTATCCTCTTTCAGCATATAATTCTGAAATAAATTGTACTGACAAATCTAACTCAGATTGTTTAAAAACTTTTCCTTTTTTCAAAGTTACAACTTTTTGTATTTCCTTTTCAGAATATACTTTATTTCCTTCAAATTTAATTTCTTCAACTTTATATTTTATTCCTTCGTTTATAGTGAACATGATTTTAACTTTTTCTTGGTCAATTTGAAGAACCTGTGGTGTTGAAACTTCAATGTCATAGAACCCTTCATCTTTATAAAACTGAACAATTTTTTGTATATCAGTGTTAAGTTTTGTTTCTCTGAACGGTTTATTTCTTTTGGTTTCCATTAAAGAGAGAAGTTTTCTTCTTGAAAAATTTTTGTTTCCTTGTATTTCTATATTATCCACAACAATTTTTTTACCTTCGTTTATAAGGAATATAATATTGATTTGATTTTTTTCAGAATTTAAAATTTCTTCAGTATCAACTGTAGTGTAAACATATCCTTTTTCATCATATAGGTCAAAAATTTTTGCTTTACTTTCTTCTAACTTTAGTTTTGTAAAAAATTCTTTTTCTTTTAAGGGTATTTCTTCTTTAATTTTTGCAGTGGATACTTTTTTGTTTCCACGAACTTCAATTTTTTTTACTAAAGGTCGTTCATAAAATTTGAACACAAGTTTTCTTGTAGTTGTATCAAACTCTACTTCAACATTGTCAAAATACTCAGTTGACAAAAGTTCTTTTGTATCTTCAGTAATATTTTCAGAAACAAAATAATCACCTTTTTTAGTTTTTATTTTAGATTTTATTTCTGAAGGTTTTACATTTATCAATCCTTGGAATACAATTTCTGATATTCGTTGAGCAAAATTTTCCGTAGAAAAAACTATAAAAAAAGTTAACAAAATAATTGTTGATTTCTTGTTTTTCATAATTTTGATATTTATAAAAATTGAATTTAAAATACAAGGTAAGAAATAATTTTAAAGAAAAAAAGTTTATAATCA
>Ga0105158_1001175_pt1 | contig 10246 bp, 7 predicted proteins | sample LHCtaG_FD_81567 | JGI IMG/M metagenome (GOLD analysis project Ga0105158, IMG submission 81567) | Hot spring microbial communities from Little Hot Creek, USA to study Microbial Dark Matter (Phase II) - LHC4sed_matched | ecosystem: Environmental > Aquatic > Thermal springs > Hot (42-90C) > Sediment... | reverse complement strand
GGAATTGCGGTGAAAAACCACCTGGGGAACCTTCGGTTTAAACATACCAAAAACCAGCAAGGCGACCACAAGGTCCACGCGACGCTCAAGAGCCAGGCGGGGCAACACCACCTGGTCCCACCAAAGACGGTGCAAAGCCGATGTAACCTCCACCGGATAGACCGTAATGTTGGGGTAGGGGCTCTGAAATTCAAAGCGGCTATTGAGGCACAAGATGTATTCATTCTCCCGGTCAATCTGGCTAAGTGCCTTAACAAGGCCCTGGAGGTGACGGGAACCACCACCCTGTTTGCGCATGGCGATAGCATGAATCAAGACGCGCACCTTCAGACCTCGCGAAAACCAGCAATCATCTGTTAGATTTGCTTAGTAATTATTTCTTTGAGCATTTTTTCAAAGTTGGCTGCAATTACGCGCCTATCAAATTCTCTAATTACTCGCTGTCGCCCTTGCAAACCTAATTTATTTGCCAACTCTACGTCGCTCAACAACCGAATAATAGCAGCAGCAATTGCCTCCTTACTAGTTGGCTCCACCAGTAAGCCAGTCACACCATCTAAAACGGCCTCCGGAACACCGCCGGACCTGCCGCCAATCACAGGTATCCCACAACTATTAGCCTCCAAGTAAACGATACCGAATCCTTCATACTTAAATGTGTCCCCTTCTATAATTTCACGACTGGGCATCACAAAAACATCGGCAGCACAATAATACGCCGGCAATTCGTCGTCTGGTACGAAACCGGCAAAGATAACATGGTTCTCTACACCTTCTTGACGTGCCAAATGCTCAAGACGCTCTCGATCATCCCCTGTTCCAACAATTAAGTACACAGTATTCGGTATGACCTGGAGTACTATCGGTAAAGCGCGGATGACCATATCATGACCCTTGTACTGTTCATTCGCTGCCAAGCGTCCAACAGTTAACAGCACACGTTTGCCAACCAGACCATACTTATTACGGACGCAAGAAACATCGTAACCAGGCCTAAACCATTCGGTGTCTATGCCAGGATTGAGCACAACTATTTTCTGCCCGTTCACCCCCATGTCAATGAGTCGAGATCGTGTGAAATGGGTAACTGCCACTATCAAACCTGCTGACTTGAAAAGCCTCTGTCGAACCCACTGTAGCGAACCAATTAGCTCTGCACCATGAGCAAAGACGACGTAATCAACGTTTATTAGCTTCTTCACTATATAAGCTAGACCAGCCACGGATATATGAGCGCAGATCAAGAGATCTGGCCTGGCACGGGCCAGTTCCTTGGTCAGAGAAATCGACAGAGATAAAGCCGTTGATCCCGGGATTGCAAGGGGCAACTTAGAAACACGGCGTATCTCGAAGGATTGCGCTACATCAAATTGCTGATCGCCAGGTGTTTGAGGCGCGATTACCACTAGTTGCCCTTCTAGTCCTCGGCAAAGCTGATAAATGAAACGTTCAACCCCTCCACACGCCGGGGGAAAAGCACTGGCTAGGACTAAAGTTCTCATCTTTTTACCTCTGGATTAGATGGTCACACCACTTAGAAAGCTAACACACTCACAGCAAATTTCTACAAGTGGCCAAAAGACTCTCTTGCCAAGAGTTGCACAGCTCTTAACAACCGACGCCTTTCCAGTAGGAACACCAAGCCTATATACAGACTAAGCGCTGCGATAATGGCTATTGTGCTGCCAAACCCGCTGATTTTTATTATCAGTCCTGTCCCTCCTGCTGCTAACGCTGCTAATAATGGTAATATGACCAATCTGATATATTGTAGTGACACCAGAGGTCTTGCATACCACACGAAACCAATCGTCTCAATCACCAAGGCGAAGCTAAAAGCAAATGCGGCGCCAACTACCCCCCATCTTATGACGCTACCCACCAAGATGGCCAAATACACCGGAAGTTGCATGGCTCTCACTCTAATTATGCACTTGACCATTCCAGCGCTGACCAGTACATTCTTCGCGTTCTCACGTAAAGGGGATACTAGCACTCCTAGTGCAAGCCAGCGAATCAGCGGCGCCACCGGCAGCCAATTGGAGCCTAACAGGCTCCTCACAACCACATCTGGCATGAAAGCAAACAGCATGCCAACTGGGAAGATAGCGCTCATCAATGCGAATGTGCTTAGCTCGAAAGAACGCCGAAGACGCAAAGTATCGGCTTGCAAACTCGTATACAAAGGAAGTCCAACATTTAACATCACCTCCGTGATCATGCCTAATATGATCATAAATAAATACTGAGCTCGGTCATAATACCCTAAGGACTTAGTCGCTACAAGGAATGCAAGTATTATCCTGTCAGCTCGGTGAAATAGATTTTCTAGTGTCCGCGCAATAAACATTTGGCCACTAAAGTGCACCACAATTTGAAACGTCTGCCTTGGAATTTTAGGTTGATAATGCCATCCTGTTACAAAGCGATATCCAAGCCATGTGCTTGCCAGTAATACAGCTTGTCCCCCAACCAAACTCCAAGCTTTCAAGCCCAGGGACGCAAAGATTATCGCGCTAATCACTGACAGGATGGTGGCAATAGCGCGAACAATGGACCATGCCTTGAATTCTAATCTCCTAAGCGCAATAGCTCCATAAACGGGTGGAATAATTGCCATAGCACGAATAATGCATAATACAAGAAACATCATAACCACGTCCACAGGAAAAAACCAGCTGAGAGCGCCAGATAGCATTACTCCCATAAAGATAAAGAGGCCCGCTACACCTATCGATGCAGTAATCACTGTGTCTTCGATTTGGGGCATACGTTGCAATGTAAGCAGTGCAGTTGGAAAATCGAACGCTGAGACGAGAAAGAGAAGCTCCATAAACCCCATTGCCTTAGCAAAGAGGCCGAAATCATCAGGCAGTAGAATCCGGGCCAACACCATTTGCCCAAGGAAACTAACGGGCATTACTAAATAATGGACCCCAGAGATCCATAAGGCGCCCTGTACCGCTTTCGCTTCCTCCCTCTGTATTCGGAACATCACAAAATGCACCTTCTAAGTTGCACCTCCGAGCCAATTGCTCTGGGCAAAATAAGGTTGCCTATCCATTTCCTCCAGCATCCTTATCATCCATCCAGCCCGGAGGTGGTCAGGGGTCTGCAAATATATAGTTAGTTGGTCAACTATATAGAGCCATAGAAACAGGTACCCCAACCTGCTATCTAAACCGATGCCTCGACTATACTGTTCAATCACAACCTGTCCAACCCCCTTTTGGAAGAAGAGGCTCCGCCAATGTTGGAATAAGGCATCTACAGTGGATATCGGATTAAGACTGAGTAGGCAATGAAATAGATCAAAGTAAGGGGGATATTCATCGCGAGCATGTTCCCAGTCGACCACGAACAGCTTATCTCCCACTTCAAGGGAATGGTCAATGGAGAACTCCCGTTGGGAGACGCCAAATGGCAATAAACCTGCCTGCTTCAATTGCCTGATAACATCTGCTATTTGTCTGTGCAGCAACTCTCTAACCTTAGTTTCAACCCTTGTGGAAATATAATCCAATTGCCATTGCAGAGTCTTCAAGTATGCACTATCCTCTATTAGTTGCCAGCGGGCTGTCTGGTTGAAGAGTTCACAAAGCCATCTCAAATGAATAGACTTGAATTCCCTTGAAGGTTTTGCTCCATTTTCGACAGTGGTCTCGATAACATAAAAAAAGCCTCTCCATGTCCCGCTTGCTATCACGTGTGGCAGTTCAGCACAGTCAAAATGTTTCTGCTCAAGCCGGATTAAGACCCTTGCTTCATTTTTTAGCAATGCCGACCGCCTCTTATCATGCGCCAACCGTACATATGCAAGGGCTTTCCCAGCAAGTGAGAACACTGGTAAGATAACTTTGCCTGTTCCCAGGGACAGGCTCAAGACGATTTCGCTTTCCCTTAGAAGTTCTTCTAAAATGTCCACCAAGGATTGACTGCTTCCCCTGTTTGAATTGACTTGCTTGCGCGCAGCAAGGAATACCTGAGGAATTATCTTGTTGAGAACCCCAAGCCTCTCGAGCAAAAGGGCTATTTTGAGACCAACTGTATTTTTTGGATTTCTCCCTACTCGCAATGAAAGATGTTGCAATGCACCTCGTGAAACTTTCTTTGGCCAGACAGGGATCACACTCCATGGTCGCGTCGTTAACGGCAAAAGGACGTACCCTTGAATGTGGCTGTAACCCAGCGAACGCAAGAAAGCAACGTGCTTGATCAACGATTGCATGCAATTAGGCACAGGCCCAAATACAATCCCGCCATCAACCAAGATGCGCCATATCTCGGTCCACAAATCTTTCCTATTAAGTAAGTCAAAGATTTGTGAGTCCCAGCAAATTGCGGTAAAAAATGAATTTGGAAAAGGCAACGGTTTTTCAGGTGCAGCCTCCAGAACCTCGTAGCTGGCTTGAATGCTCTTTCTCGGCCGCGCCCTAATGTGCAGTATGCGGATTTGATCTTGCCCCAGCAGAAAGCAACTCAACAGTGAAGCCCATTGTGGTTCTGTCAGGAAAGACATCTTAGCACCGGAATCTTAGCAAGGTCTACATCTTCCCGATCTTAGTAACTAAACAATCTATGATGTGATTCACTACTTCCCGGCTTGTCTCCTGGACACTACCCCGCGTTGAGACCTTTACAAACTGTTTTAGACGCTTCCCAACAGTTTCATAGAGAGCAAGCTGCCGTTGTATCTCCGCGACCGATAATTCTTGTCTGCGCTGATAAATAATCTCCGGCTGCTCGTAAAGCAAAATGGTCAAATCAGGCTTGGGCATCAGCCAGAGGATGAGACGAGTGATCCAGTTAGGAAGGTCAATGCCTTTACGCTCAGGATGAACATAATAATCGAAGAAATACCGTTCGGCAAGAACAATGCCGCCTCTAGCCATTTCCGGCCAGATCTTCAGATAATAACCCAACAGATAATCGAGAGAGTGGTAAATAAGGCGGACAATCCCTCGAATCCCCTTCCGCGTACTTGCCTTGTTCCCAGTTTTCTGGGTCCCTGGCATGAGTAAAAGATTACCTTTTATTGCAAGACGGTCTCGAGCAGGCAGGATAGTAGGTCGGAAGCCCAAATGCCAATGCATGATCCTGATAGCTTTGCTTAGGATCCGCTCTACCTCCGCAGCGCATGTTGACTTTCCAACACCATCCGGTCCAATTAAAACTACAAATATCCCTTGAGGCCTGAAAAGTCCCTTTATTTGAGCAAGACGCACGTGAATTCGGTAAATAATGGCCATCAAAAGCACTCTAGGCCGCTGCATTAACTTCTTCATTATCTTACCCCGCATTTCAATCACGGCTTCAACGTTACCTTTCTGCAAGAGAGCCGATATCGCTTCAGCAAGGTCAGAGCCAAGCACTTCTCTAAGGAGTAACTCAAAGCGGTCAGGGTTTTGCCGAATCCTCTGAATGATAAGCGAACAATATTTTGTTCGCACAGGCCCAGTCCCGAAAACGGAGTGCATGAGGAGATGCAAGGCTTCTGTTGCAGGATCTAAAATATAAAACCCACGGTGGTAAACACGCCCCTGGAGGGCAAGATCTCCTGGCAAGTACACAATACCACCGTTCTCCTCCAGAGCGGTGTGGAAATCAAATAATAAAAACTCATCACTGCTGGCATTACGAAATAACCGGTAGCCCTCGTAAAAATCAATCCTCACCCGTTTGAAAATAAGCCATCCAAAGCGCCGGCATAACTCGCCCATTATGCGGTAATTCTCCGCAAGCTTATCAGGGTGGATCAAGATATCCACGTCACGCCCTATTGTATCGGGCAGCCCTTCGTAATTGCGTAACACGCAGTACGGAACTTTTTGCCTCTCGTACTCAGCAAATAACCACAATAATGTTTCACGTATCACTGGGCACTGCCTTTCCACTAATATGCTTTACGATTTCCAACATCTCTGTTAATCTCTTTTGATAGGTGTGCTCTTGATGGGCTCTCTTATATCCTTTATCAGCTATTGCTCTACGCACTTCAGGATGAGCTAAATAATATTCCACTTTCTCTATAAGTTCATCCCGGTTGCTAAACACATCAAGCTCTTGGCCGATTTCAAAAAACTCCTCAAGAGCGGGCCTATACTCACACAATTGAAATGCCCCACACCCTGCCGTTTCAAACACTCTCACGCTGATACTCGTTATCTCCTGAAGGTGAAAAGTGTTAATTACAATCTTGGCTGCATTGAACGCTTTTGACTTTTCTATTTCAGCAACGAATTTGCGCTGGTGAAACTGAGTTAGAGGCGATTTCAACCAGCGGGGTGGAGTACCCCCCCATATCTTCAGATTATATTTCACCAGCGGCTCTAGCATTAGAACCCGATTATAGTACATATTGCCGGCAATCGTGATATCGCATCCATAAAGAGCATATTCGGCCTCAGTTAGCTGCACACGCTTGTGCCAGATAGGATTACAACATTCCGGTAAGAAGAAAGCGTTATTTATTCCTAGTTTGCTCCGGCATTCTTCAACCAAATGACGATCCTTAAAGAACAAAGCGTCATAAGGGCTGGCCAGTGGATATTGACGCCCCAGGTTGCCAATGGAATCAGGCCACCAGAATACCACTGCTGCGCCCGTTTGCCGTTTCAACTGTGTTACCACTTCCGGGGGTACTCGGTTTAGTATATTGATGATAAGCTGAGGACGATAAGCGGCTATCTTTGCGGCCAGCTTCTGGTACACCTTCGCTTCAAGAAGAGGGGAGGCGTCCAGCAACTTGAATTCAAGGTTTCTCAGATACCAGAAGAATCGGGTTTTGTACAAGTCGATCAAGCGTGAAGAGAGCAACGTATCGTTGATATCAAGGGCAAGAACATTATGTCCCATATATTCAAGGGTGACAAGGATATTTCGGGCAAACGAATCTGGATATTGAGGGCCAATTACTGCGATCCTCATGAAATCCTCCACAATGTGCTACCTATTACATCACAATTATAGATGATAGCCTGATGTGGTTTGATCGAAACCCCAGGCAAGGGGCGAAGAGGCAGTTCGACTCTGCCTATCAGGGAGCAGTGTTCCTTAAGCTGAGACTCAAATATCCTGGGAATCTCGTCATAATATGCTACTAATTCAGGATCGCGCGGCTTGCCGACGTAACTCGAGAAATTAACAAGGAAATGATCAAGTGGTGCAGGCAATGCTAGGTAAACTGGTCACCAAGGGATTGACACCCACAAAAAGTATCCAGCCATAGCACAATGCTTGAATGCCCTTGCTCCTTGAACGTTTCACAATCTCCCATAAACGAACCAGGAAAAAGGCCCCACCGATAGAAAACCAGGGAACAATGTAAGGAAGAAACCACGGGACCTCCAGTGCTCTCATGGCGAGAAAACCCATGTCCACCAGAACCAAGGTCAGGAACGGCTTCTTATGTGACTTGTTGATACGCTGCCGGGCAAGGGTTATCAAAGATAGACCGATTAGAATACTTAGAAGTAGAGATGGGTAATGCTTATAACCTGCAATATAGCGCTCATTTGCTCAAGGCCAAATGGCAAGGTTTGAGCCGTTCTTTGCATTTCTCCAGAGGGATGCCAGACTTAATGAACATTCTTCCCTCGGCGTTTCACATATTCTAAAGCCTTTAGTATCCCTTCAATACATGCATCATAATCCCACTTTGAGATAATTTCTAACGAACGTTGTCCCATCCTTCGTCTAAGATCTTCATCCTCAAGTAATATCCTCAAGTATTTGCTCAGAGCTACGATATCTCCAACGGGGTAGACGAACCCGTTTTCACCATTACGGAGAATGTCGCCCGTCCCGTAGATGCCCACTTTATCGCTTATTATTATAGGCAGCCCACAAGCCATAGCTTCATTAACCACTGTCCCTCTTGGGTCCATCTCTGACGGTAAAACAAAAATATCGGCGGAAGCGTATATTTTAGGTAAAGCGGACTGATTCTGAAATCCTAAAAAATATACGTCATGAATTGCCCTGTGTCTAACATATTCCTCAAGAGAAGCCCTTTCCTCACCATCTCCTACAAATACTAATGCTGATTTCTTAGTCTTAGCTACGGATAAGGCCTCAAACGCCTTCAACAAATCTAAAGGGCGTTTACGTTTGACGAGCTTCCCGACGAAGAGGATGATAACGGCATCGGTTGGCAGGCCGAGATTTTTTCTCATTAAGTCTTTGTTGGAACGATACGGGGCACTTTCAAAGAAAAAGAATTCATTGTCTACTGCATAAGGCGCCAAAAACAACCGATCCTTTGGAACACCATAATGAAGATAAAAGTCTCCATTCATTACCCCGGTAAGCAAGAAGGCGTCTACAACGCGCCTAAATAAACAGGGCAAGATCAGGCGCTTGATCAAGCGTTTCCACCAAGGAGATTTATATAAGAGTACCGAATCTCCCCTCATAAATACAGCCGTTCCCGCTAGCTTTGCTCCTAACATAGCTAGCCAGTTGGTCATTGAAGCCCATCCATGTATAATAATAGCATCATACCTCCCCCTCCATAGTTCTCGGATAATGCCCGGATTTAAAAAGCCGAAGAATCCGCCACGGGAACGAAGCAGAGAATAATTCCTTAAAAAGCGGTGAGAATAACCCTCTAATAAAGGCACATCCCATTTGATCCTCCGTTGAAATCCAGCGTCGAAATATTCTTCCTGGACCCCCCAATCCGCGCAAAAATAAACCATAAGATCAATTTCAGGGTGTTTAGATAGCTTACGGAAAAGAGGGGCTTGATATTGAATAGGATGTGAATCCAAAATAGCAAGGCGGTACCCCATCAATCTGATCCCCCCATTCTATTTTGACTTTCCGCCAGGACACATGCTAAAAAGAAAGACTGAGTTAGGGTAAGGGTTGGGCTATTTATCGAACTTTCAAACAATCCATGAACAATTGCTGCTGCCATTAGAGCAGCACAACTCCAGAGTAATTTAGACACTGGACCATGCTTTGGAAACCTCGTGGCGAGCCAAATAGATTTCAGCAAATTTATCAATAAGAAACCCCCATAAAGGGTCAGCCCAAAGAATCCTGTTTCAAGAAGAACGGCCATGTAAGCACTATCCAATGGCCCTGGAAGCATAGGTACATGAGCCCAGCCATATCCAAAAGGGTTTTCTATAGCCCGATTCCATGCAAAAAGGTAAATCAATCGACGGTCTATCAGAACATCAGTTTGCCCTCGTGTGATATAAGTTACCAATATTGGCAAATATGGCTTATAATACCAATAGAGGCTGAGGCCGGCAATAATAAATAAAGTAATTCTCATCATGACTTTCTCGCTACGAACGTAAGCATATGCGATAACAGTTGCAAATAATAAGGCGCTTACGATAGATGCTCGGCTGTTACTAAGAAATAAAGCCATTAAAGACACAATAATTCCGACGACACCCAAAATCTTCCAGTAGATCTTTCGTACTAACAGTAAAGCAACAACACTCCAACTAAACCCAACAAGTGCGTTCAATCCCAGCGCATTGGGTGTACCAAAAACGCCTCGGACTCTATCAAATGGCTCAATCCATGGCACTTGGGCTGGAATCCTGGCATCGGCTGAGCCGATAACGGTATAAATTATGCTTACGAACGCAAAAGCTGAACAACCAACGCTAAGCATCAAGAATAAATTTCCAGCCTTTCCTTTCCTTAACAATTTTTCTACCGGGAAGGGGAAACACCGGAAAAAGAGCAGATACATTATGCAAAGAGCGAACAGTCGCCCAAATGCTTTACTCGTGTCGCCTACGAGCAAGCTCACCATGAAACCCCACATAATGTAAAGTACAAATAACCATTCAGCCCTAGGCAACTTACGGGACCTTTGCACCAAATGATCTTGGTATCTGAATAAGCAGGCACCCACGTATATGGCGGCAATAATCCATATCATATTGGCTCCTATACTTTCATGGGCTAAAGCCGCTTCTCTGAGATTTAAGAGCAAAGTGATAAAGAGAAATGAAGACACAAGTAAAGACTCATCAACGAACTGAAGTAATAGCAGCAATGTGAGTAAAAGCGTAAATAAAACTCCCATATAGGTTTGCCTAGCCACCAGCCATCCTATCAGACAACCTATTATTATAGTCAGGGCGAGAAATTTCATTACAATTCCTCGTGATCTATCACGTAAAATGTCACCGAGGCCACACGGTTTACTCAAATGATAATGTTACTGGAGGTCAAGATGAAATGGAAGCTTATTCCGGTTCTTAATTTGCCTCTT
>Ga0105158_1001172_pt1 | contig 10264 bp, 9 predicted proteins | sample LHCtaG_FD_81567 | JGI IMG/M metagenome (GOLD analysis project Ga0105158, IMG submission 81567) | Hot spring microbial communities from Little Hot Creek, USA to study Microbial Dark Matter (Phase II) - LHC4sed_matched | ecosystem: Environmental > Aquatic > Thermal springs > Hot (42-90C) > Sediment... | reverse complement strand
TCAAGAAATGTGACTTCTGGAAAGGATGGTATGGCACATCAAGTATGTGACGCACTAGTCGGAGATGATACAGGATGCATTATACTAACGCTCTGGGACAACAATATTGAGAAAGTGAACGTTGGAGAGACTGTGAGGGTCGAAAACGGCTACGTAAGCCTCTACAGAGGTAACATGAGATTGAATATTGGAAGGTTCGGCAAGATCGATAAGACACAGCCCCTCGAAGGGGAAGTGAATACAGAAAACAACCTTTCAGAAAAGACTTACGAGCAACCGTTTAAAAGAAGAAGTTACAGGGGATACAGAAGATACTAGAATCAAAGTTCAATTAAAACTTTTTTTTAGAAAATTTTTTATGAAGAACCTTTAAAATAAAATAAAGGTGGGGTTGGGCTATGAAGCCCATGGCGGCTGATACACAGTCCATATTATGAAGTATGCTATACACACGATACCCCACGCAACGTTCACTAGAATATGGTACCATTTTGGCCTAATAGGCTTGGGCAGAAGCTTATAGTTTAGGTACAGTACACCTAGGGTTACGTAGGCGTGAGCAAGGTTGCCCAGCCAGTTTACTGCAAGCCAAATAGCGTATGGTGTGCCCAAGGGTATGGCCATAATACCCCATACTACAATGATGGCTAACATGACAAAGTACCAGAAACGGTAGGGTCTCCTCCCAGTCTTTTCAGGAAGCTCAAGGTATAGTGTGTCAGCCCACTGTCTTGCGATACCGTCGTAGACGGAGAACTGGCTGTCAAAGAGTGAGAAGATGATTACTATTCCGAAGAGAGAGAATGCCAACGGACCCCAGACCTTGCCGAATATTTCAGCTATGACGACAGCAATCCTCCATCCCGATGGAACCTTTAGGCCGTAGATGCTTGCTGCAGTGTAGCCTGCTACGCTTACAACGTATGTGAACCATATGCCACCCAAGATGATGAAGAACAGGACCATCGTTATGCCGTTGACCTTCATCCATTGGCTGAACTTCTTAAGCTCATTCGGGTTGTTTGTGTCAAAGATGTAGCCTGAGCGCCTTATTTCTTCAGGCCTCCAAGCTAGGCCAGTGACACGCCCCATGTAAGCTGACATACCCATACCCTTTTCCCTAACCCAGTAGGTGTGCCAGAAGTTCCAGAAGCCTCCAGCAGGCTGGTTTAAGAATGGTCCTATGGCTGCAACACTTATGCCAGCAGGTATTAGGCCAAAGCTTAGCCAGTCTGTTGCAACCTTAGCGAAAGCAGATGGAGGAGCCATGAGTATAGTGAATATTGTTATACCGACGTTAGCGATTATGAAACAGGCGTACATGATGTATTCTAGTGTCTTGTAGACGATGGGGCTTGCAGCGAACAGGAGGAATACGAGAGCTAGTGCGACAACAGACCATTGCTCCCATGTTCCAAAGCCCATTAGTGCAGCGGCTCCTGCTGCGGCACCGGTGATCCAGGCGGGCCAAGCCTGCTGTATGAATACGAAGATTGCCGTGAACCATGTCCAGAACCTTTTTGGCTTAAGCTTGTAGAAGCCTTGCATAACCGTTTCTCCGGTGGCGATACCGTACCTTGCTATCTCGTTGTTTAGGAAGAGTTGTGCGAAGCATGAGACAAGGTATAGCCAGAATATTCCTGTTAGCAGTTGGGCGCTAACGTATCCTGCATGATAGGCTTCGAAACCTCCTACTGAAAGGGTTCCTAAGATTACAGCAGGTCCACACCATTTTATTATGCCTCTGAGTGTTACTGGTGGTGGGTCTGGCATTGGTTTAATTTCCCACTGTGGGTCGTCAGAACTTTTAACATCTGTTTGGGCAGATGTCATGGAATTATATTATGATATAGTGTATATTTAAACTTTAATTTTTTAAAAAGTTTAAAAGTTATATGTTGTTAAGATTTCTTCAAATAATATTTTTGTTTTGTAATAATGTTTCTGTTCTAATGTTTTTATCTATTTTGTTCGTATATTATGTGCTCTTACTTAAGATATTTTGCTAAAATTTTTACAATAATTTTTTTATAAAATTTTATTTTTTTAAGGTTATTTTACTATGTTATTTTAACAAAGGATATCCTCTTACAGTATGCACAGACTTCACTTGATGAAGGAAAGTTGCATATTCTACACCTTGTTAAAGATGACTTTGGAAATTTTTCTTCGATCAATGGTATAAGTTCAAGGAAACGGTTTAGTATCAGGTGTTTGAAGTTAGGGTCGTCTTCAGAAAACTTTTCCAAGATTTTCGTATACTTTTTTATTCCTGTGCTGTCTGAATTTGGGCAGCCTAATGTTCTTATTGGAATTTCAGCGTATAGGCAGTAGAGTAGGTTTTCGTTTTCTGGAGTGCGTATTAATGGCTTAACCTTGTAAGCCATGCCTTCAGCTAGTGGTGGTAGGATTGGCTTTATTCTCGTAAGCTGAGTCCACTGTCCGTTCAAGAAGGTGTTTAGCATTACACTTGCTACGTCGTCTAGGTTATGTCCTGTGGCCAGAACTTTCACTTGAGCTTCTATAGCCATTTCCTCGAAAATGTGACGTTTTATTGTACCGCACACGGAGCATATTTTTCTTTTGAACTTTGTTTTCTTAAAGTCTTCGACTGTCAAACCAAGCCTTTTTCTAATATCAAATGTGTGGAGTTCTATGTCCAATGATTTTGTTAAAATTTTAACTTTCGATTCACAGTGTTCAGAGTATTCTGGAATTCCAAGGTTAATGTGTAATGCTTTAAGCTCAAGTTTTGGGAAAGCATTATGTAGTGAATGGAGAAGGGCTGCACTATCTTTTCCCCCGGAAACGGCAACACCTACAACATCATCTTCCCTAAACATTTTGAACTCTTCAACAGTCCTCTTAACCCTTTTCACATAAAATTCTAGAAAACATTTTTGGCAAAGGTAAAGTTTAGCGTATGGGATATATACTACTACAGTTCCAGAACCGCACATTCTACAGTAGGGCATAGCTTCCAGATACGTGGAAGAGAATTTTATATTTTTTAATAAAATATCATTGGGAATATTGGTCGCAAATTTTTTATAGAACTTTTTAGCGTAAACATGAAAGCTGGTGCAAAAAATTGGGTTTTGAGGTTAGAAACGAGCTTAGGCCAGGAGATGTTGGAGAAATTATAAAGTTTCATGGCCTAGTATATTCTAGAGAATATGGTTACGATTTAACCTTTGAAGCTTATGTTGCAGAAGGTCTTGTAGAATTTGTTAAATCATTTAAGCCTGGAAAAGATCGTGTTTGGTTGGTTGAAGATTGTGGGAAGATTGCTGGATGTATAGCAGTTTTCGGACGTTCGAGTGATGATGCACAGCTACGCTGGTTTCTTGTCCACCCAGACTATAGAGGCAAGGGTTTGGGGAAGAAACTTTTGAGTGAGGCTATAGAGTTTTGTAGGAGATGCGGTTACAGGCACATTTACCTCTGGACTACAAGTGAACTCTATGTTGCTAGAAAACTTTATACTATGTTCGGTTTTGTTAAAACTGAGGAGAAGAGCCATAGGGTCTGGGGCAAAGAGCTTGTGGAGGAAAGGTACGACCTATGGCTTTAGTTCGATTTCCAAAATCTTCTTGCACTCAAATTGTTTTAAAGTTGGGAAAAAATTAAATATTTTACCTTTTCCATTATCATGTAGCTAAAAAGTGATGGTGAGTTTTGTTTCTGGAAGCAGATTTCGAATATGTTTTAAAGAAGGCTGAGGAGGCTGGTGCAGAGTACGCTGATTTAAGGTATCAGGAATACTATTATGAGAATATTTTGGTGGAGAACAGGGTTTTGAAATCTTATTCTTCGAGAAATTTTTCTGGAGTGGGTGTAAGAGTTTTTGTTGACGGTATGGTAGGATATTCTTCGACAACAAGCTTGTCCCGTGACAGTTTTTTGAAGGCGCTTGATAATGCTATGAAGGCAGCTAAAGCTTTAGGTTGTGGGGAGAAGATAAAATTTGATTTTGAGTCTAATAGGGTGGAGGTTAAGTCAAATTTCCTTATCGACCCAGCGAACGTTTCAGCTGAAGAGAAGATTTCTTTAACGTTGGACGCTAACAAGGCAGCCTTCTTTGATGATAGGATAAGGAATGCGATAACAAGGTTAGGTTTTTCAAAGGATTCTAGACTCTTCATGTCAACCTATGGTGCTAGGATTAAGGTTGAAACGGTGATGTCCGGGTTAGGGCATGAGAGTGTTGCAAGATCTTATGAGACAATGGAGAGGGTTGGATATTCTGATTCAAGATGCGCTGGATTCGAGTTCATAAGATCAGGGGACTGGAACACTTTTGCTTCAGACCTTTCTAGGCTGGCTATTGAGGCTTCAGAGAGTAAGACACCACCAGCTGGAACATATCCTGTTATAGTTGACCCTGACGTTATTGGACTTTTACTGCATGAAGCTTTCGGGCACGCTTCAGAGGGTGACCTTGTTTCAACCCAGGAGTCAGTACTTTATGGCAGGGTAGGTGAGAAGATTGCAAGTGATAAGGTTACGATCGTAGACGATGGCGTTATTGAAAACGGATACTTTTACCCATTCGACGACGAGGGGACTGTTAAGAAGAGGACTGTCGTGGTCGAAGATGGTGTTTTAAGGGGCTTCTTACATGATATCTTGTCCTCTTCCAAGTTTGGTGTAGAGCCTACGGGGAATGGTAGGGCGCAGGACTTCGAAAATTTGCCTATCGTTAGGCAAACAAACTATTTCATGCTCCCCAGAGACTACAATTTTGATGAACTTTTGGAGGATATAGATTATGGAATATATGTGAGTGGAAAGGGTGCTACAGGAGGACAGGTTGATGTTGGAATGGGAACATTCACGTTTAGTGTAGGCCCATCAAAGATTATTAGGGGAGGTAGGTTGGCTGAAACGGTTAGAGGGGTTGTCATAAGCGGGCTCATACTTGACACCTTAAAGACTATCGATGCTGTTGGAAAGGATTTAGCGATTAGAACAAACGTTTTCGGAGGATGTGGTAAGATGGGGCAAACGGTTAGAGTTGGTTTTGGAGGACCACATGTTAGGGTTCAGAAGATGACTGTTGGAGGAAGATGGTTATGAGCTTAGCTGAGAAGGCTGTTAAAAGGGTTATAGAATTTGGAGCCTCTGAAGCTGAAGCATACCTTCAGAGTGAGAAGGTTTTGTGGATAGAGTTTGATGACAAGATTGAATGCTTTAAGGTTACTGAATCGAGTGGCTTAGGTTTAAGAGCTGCCTTGGGAAAGAAGGTTGCAGCATATTCTACATCAAACATTAGCTTCGAGGAAATCGGTGAGGCTGCTGAAAAGGTTGTTAAGATAGCTAAGGTGATGCCAGAAGACCTTGAATGGAGACACTTCAACATGAGCTTCGGTAAATCAGATGCATTTGGATACTACGATAAGAGTGTAGAAGATATAGAGTATGATGATGTCGCTGAAAAAGTATACTCGGCGATACAAAGGATTAGAGAATACGATTTCAGGGTTAAGCCTGCAAGAGGGTTACTAGCTATAGCGACAACAAAAACAGCTATAGCCAACTGCTATGGTGGAGAGTTTGAGAGAATAGAATCTGGTGTAAGTGTGTGGGTTAGGGCTAAGGCTGAAGACGGGTTGGAGAAGAGTATAGGAAGCGACCATCTTGAGACAAGATTCTGGAAGGACACTAACTTGGAAGAGCTTGCTTCAAAGGCTGCTGAAAATGCGTTAAACTTTTTGAGGGCGAAGCAAATAGAAAGTTGTAGGATATCGGTAATTTTCAGAAACGATGTCTTCGCTAGCATATTGGGGACAATGTTAAGCGGTCCAATAACAGCGGAATGGGTTCAGAAGAAGAGGTCACCATTGGCAGGTAAGCTTGGAAAGGTGATAGCATGTGATAAGATCACTTTAGTAGATGATGGGATAATGTATGGTGGGATAAGAACAAGGCCATTCGACGATGAAGGGCATCCGACACAGAAGACTTACGTGATAGAAGAGGGTTTACTAAAAAACTACCTTTACGACACATACACTTCACTAAAAGATAATGTTAGGTCTACAGGAAATGCTGCGAGAGGAGGATATTGGACGCCACCGCAGACGACACCATCCAACCTAATATTGGAGAAGGGGGACTCGAGTTTAGAGGAGATGGTTAAGGAGACTTCGAGAGGACTGCTTGTGGAAGATGTTATTGGAGAATGGCTGTCTAATCCGGTAAGCGGAAACTTGAATGCGACAGTAACACACGCCTATCTAATCGAAAAAGGGGAGACAAAAGCTCCAGTAAAGGGTGTAACAGTTTCAGGAGACTTTTACAAGATGATTGCAGAAGATGTTGAAATGGTTGGAAAAGACGTTAGAAACATGGGCCAATACTATTCCCCGACAATAAAATTAAGAGAAATTACGGTAGCAGGAAAATAGTAAGCCAAATTAGCGAGGCAGCCTCTAATCCATCACCTTTTTCCATCATGTTTTCAAACTTCTTTTAAATCTTTTATATTATTACAATAGATTTTAAATCTTCTACCGTCTACAACATGAAATTCAAATGTTTCATCAAAACCCTCCTTTCTTAAAGTTGCTATAACGGTGCTGGGAGTTAATTCGGTTAGAATAAGAACGTCTATGTCGCTGGCCAAAACATTCTCACCCCTTGCTGTAGAGCCGAAGAGGAAGACTCTTCCCTCTGGATCCATAGTGTGTAAAATTTGTTTAATTCTATTCAAATAGTAGTCTATGTTCCTAAAATATTCAAGCCTCTTTTTCGCTTCATCAACTAGAAAATTTTCTAACAAATTCTATCACCTCCTCTAAAAACTTTAAAAGCTTTTCAGCCTCACTTTTACTAAAGTCTCTAGGAAAATACCTTGATGTGACATAGGCATCCTCAAGACTTGCAAACTCTATAGACCTTTCGTTTTCGAAGCCCTTAAATAAGTCAACTTTATCCAAAACCTGCCCAAGTAGTAGGAAAAGCTTTCTCAAACTGTGAACCCTAGGAAAGTCCACACCAAACTCAAGAAGTTTAGCCTTCAAGAAGAGCTGTAGGGACTGCTCAATATTAAAAACTGCAAGATCATAATCGCCCCGAGAAAGATGAAATTCTGAGGCATCCTTAAACTTCCTAGACCTATCAAGCAGCCTTTTCACTTCCTCCCTCTTCATATCAAGCTTGTATGAAGTAAGCACAAGTATTTAAATTAATCTACATAATATAAACAACTAAAAACTTTTTATTCTATACAGCAAAAAAAGCTTCCAGCATATAATATAAGCTTTTTAACCGCATAATCAAATAATATGATATGAGAAAGGTTAAGGAAGACTTTCCAGCATCAAATGAGTTTGTCTACATGAACGCTGCAGCAATCTCGCTTAAGCCAGTACAGGTTATCAATGCCATGAGCGATTTCATGGAAAAGTATGAGGCAAGTGGGACAATAAACTTTAGAGACAGTTTAGAGGAAGAGGTTCTAGATAATGCTAGACTTAGGATAAGCGAGCTTATAGGCTGTGAAAGCGATAACATAGCCCTTACAACAAACACGAGTGAGGGAATAAACTTCATAGCTTACGCTATAAAATTTGGTCGAGGAAACAATGTTGTTACAACAGATTTAGAGTTTCCTACAGTAACATATCCTTGGCTAAAGATTGCTAGAGAAAGAGGTGTTGAGGTTAGGTTCGCATTAAACAGGAACGGTATAGTCTCGGTCGAGGATTTGGAGAAGCTTGTAGACGATAATACTAGGGTTATCGCATTAAGTCACGTAGAATATAGTAGCGGTCTAAGATTCAATCTAAAGGAGATTGCAGACTTAGCTCACAGACATGGAGCAATCTTGGTGGTTGATGCAGTACAGTCTCTTGGAGTAATACCATTAGATGTTAGAAGAGAGGATGTTGACACCCTAGCTTCGGCAGCATACAAGTGGCTTCTAGGACCCTTTGGCGCAGGATTCGTTTACATGAAAAAAGAGTTTTACGAGAATGTTGAGCCACTGTTTGTTGGATGGAGAAGCAGTATAGAGCATGAAGAATATGATCCAATAAAATTTACTTTACCAGAGACTGCAAGAAAGTTCGAGTACGGGGGAATGCCCTATACACCAATATATGGGCTTACAAAGGCAATAGAATACATTTTAGGGCTAGGTGTAGAAAATATAAGAGATCATGTGATGAACCTTACACAGAAACTGATTGATGAATTAAACGGTTTGGGCGCACAAATACTGACACCATTAAACAGAGAACAGAGGGCGGGAATAGTTTCAGCAAGATTCGACAAAATGGACTATGACAAGGTTATTGAAGAGCTTGCAAAAAAGAGGATAATAGTTTCAAAGAGAATGAACGCGCTAAGAATCTCACCACACGTATATAATACTGAAGAGGATGTAAATGAAGTTATAGAGGCGTTAAAAAAATTATTAAATAAAAAATCATTTGCCAACAAAATAGGCTCTAACGATATCCTTATACTTTAGGTAATAGTATGATATCGCCTGATGCATATTTAATCCATTGCACGTAGGCCTCAATGCACCATTACCTTCTTATATTAGCAACTTTACATTAAGTTTATCAAAAAAATCTTTTGTCACCTCCTCACTTAAGTCCTTAGAAGGTTTTAGCACGATTATTACCTCGTTTGACTTCACATTCCGATTTAAAACTTTCGGAGAAAGTTTAAATCTTTTTCAGCTAGCCTTTTTTGTGTTCTTAGCCGGTGATGTTTGTTGGCAGAGAGTTCGCGTAGTGGAAGGCGTACAATAATGGTTGTCAGTATACCTGCCAGTCTTAGCGGTGGCGGTGGGCTTAGGGCGTTCAGGTCTATTATGGCATATACTAAGATGTTTAATACGCACCTTTTTCTTCCCTACACTTTCACCAGGTATTTTGAAACACCTGGAAGCAGTATAATATTTTCTGAATTGAAGAAGCTTGTTGCTGAAGGTGTTCATGTTGCCGGCTATTCTAAGCTAAATGATTTTGTTCAAGATTTTGATAGGCTTATAAAAGTAAGGCTGTTTGCAAACATCATGCCAGCGGTGGCTCCTAAAGTAGCTGTGTCCTTCAAGTTTATTAGAGAAGTTAATCCGGAGGCTGTTGTATCCTTGCATGAGGTTAACGACTGCTTATATGTTGCTTCTACGCTTTCTGAGGTGTTAGGTTGCAGGAGCCTAGCTCTTCTACAACTTCCTCCAGTATATGGTTCTAAGGAGCGGGCTAAAAAGATATATGATGCTTATATGCTATGGTGGAGGACTCTTTTGGACTATGAAGTAAAGAGGACCATGGCCTTGCTTAGGAGAAAATTTTTCGACACACTCTTCAACCGTCAAAGCATGCGTCTACTGAAAAGGTTTACTAAAATTGTTGCAGTCTCAAAATCAATCCCGATTGAAATGGGATCCGAATGGATTGAAAGAGTTGTCTCCTTAGACCCTGGCGTATCCGTTAACGAGGAGGACATGAAACTATTTACTCTCTTAAGAGGACATGTTGAAAAAGGAGATTATGTAGTCTTTGGAGGCAGGCCTGATGCGGGGAAGGGGCTGATTGAAGCCTTAGTCGCCTTCAAGCATGTTCTGCGACAAAGACCAAACTTAAAGTTCGTCTGCACAGGTAATATAAGCGAGGTCGTCTTGTTCAGGATCAGGAAGTTCTGTCGCAGGCTGGGAATAGAGGACAAGGTTACCTTCACAGGGTTCATAGCAAGAGACGAGAGACTTAAAACTGTAGCCAAAGCTAGGCTGATGCTTTATCCAAGCCACATAGACGCCTTCCCCTACGCTGTCCTTGAAAGCCTGCACCTTGGAACACCTGTAGTCGCTTACAGGATACCGGCCATTGAAGCATATTATGACGGGTTATCAGGGGTAAAGCTCGTCGAAGAAGGGGATGTTGAGGCGCTTACGGTTGAGGCAATTAACACGCTCAATGGAAGGTGTGAAACTGAGTCGCCTCAGATAAATAGTTGGGAAAGTATACTAGACGAGGAACTACAGCTTGTAGAAGGGCTTATAGCCTAAATGAGTGAAAATATGAGGCATGAATCCCATAAAAGGGATTTAGAGTAAAAATGAGTAGTATGATGTGATAATGGAGGATAATTTTATTTCTTCTCTATGGTCCTTGATTTCTTCCATTTCTGTTTTAATCCATTCCATGCTTTTTCCTTCAGCTCATTATTTCCTCACAATTATTAAATGTTAAATAGTGTAGTATATTCTATTTGACTGATGTCGGTGCCTAGATCGGTTGACGCT
>Ga0105158_1001168_pt1 | contig 10297 bp, 10 predicted proteins | sample LHCtaG_FD_81567 | JGI IMG/M metagenome (GOLD analysis project Ga0105158, IMG submission 81567) | Hot spring microbial communities from Little Hot Creek, USA to study Microbial Dark Matter (Phase II) - LHC4sed_matched | ecosystem: Environmental > Aquatic > Thermal springs > Hot (42-90C) >... | reverse complement strand
GTGGGCATCACCGGGGCCCGCCCGCTGGACCTTGTTTAGGCCTCGGGCATCGAGTTTATCCGTCTTGTTGGTCATGCCCAGCATGAGTTTAGTCTTGGCAGCATGCACTTGTCTCGGAACTCAACCCGCTTGTTCGATCTCCTCCACGAACCAATACCAGTTTCCCCACGGCTTCCATAGCTACTGGACTTCCTGGGGCGCAAGCTTCATGGAGAAAGGCTGCCAGAGCTCCGGCTCATGAACGATCTTTCCTTCCCGCTTTACCCGGCCCTCCTCATCCTCCACCACGGCATAGGTGTACTTCTTGTGGCAATCAAAGGCGATATACTCCATATTGCGCGCCCTTCTTTCTTCTTTTCTGGCAGGATACCCCTGCTTAATTAAGGGCGCGCGCTTTCATAACATCAATTTCTGGTACACTACCAAAAAGTCGCAGACGGTACATAATTCACCATGATTAAAAGAATGCAAGTTTAAATGGACGCTGGTAAAAATTCGAGACTGTGGGTGGCTCTAAATCACGCTGGACTCATTGCTTGCAAGAAAGTCCGTTAATTGGCACCGGGTTAGTAGTGCGTGTCTTCATAGGCATGTTCGATTGATACACAAGAACCCCTGTTTTTTGTAAAATGCTTTGGATTTCTCTCTTTTGATCGCTATTTAGTGGTAAAAATGGTAAGCGACAGTAAGGTTTACATAATTCAAGTATATTAAGTGCTGCTTTCAAAGAGGGAAGCCAGGATGAAACATTGTAGAGCCTGCCTACTTCCGTTAGTTGCTCTTGCAACAGCAACGCGGTTTCCCAGTCTCGTGCTTTGGCGGCTTCGTATAAACGTTTACACACATCGGGGACGACATTCGCTAGACCAAGTACGACACCGTCTGCACCGCACATAAGGCTCAATGCAGCGAGTTTCTCAGCGCCTTGAAGCACATAGAGATTTGCATGACCATGATCTCGGATAAATAAATACTCTTGAAAACGCTCCATATCTCCATCGCTGTCTTTGATAGCAATGACGTTTTTGGCGGCCAACGTAATTTTGCGAAGAGTTTCAGGAGCAATAGTGTTCTTAGTAAACCGTGTTATGTTATATAATACCAAAGGAGCTTTTAATTTATCCGCCAACACTAAAAAATGGGTGTATATTTCATCTTGACTATAGTAGTAATAAAACGGCGGTGTTGTTACTAAGTAGTCGGCTCCTATATCCAAAAAACGAGCTCCAAGTTGATAGGCTTGCTCTGTGCTAGGTTCTATGATTCCTGCAAGAACTGGTACGGATCCCTTGATTCGTTGGCAGACTGCGCGAAGCATCTGTTGTTTTTCTTTCGGACTTAATACCGGTCCTTCACCACATGAACCGAATAGAAAAACGCCTGAGACCCCTCCAGTTACCACATGATCAAGCAATCTGAAAAGGGATACCTTATCAAGGCTTCCATCCTCCGACATCGGTGTTATTAACGGAACAATAACGCCCTTTAAACTCATATTGTTTACCTCCTCAGCATTTAAAATATAAGATTGCGAATTTCGGCACCTGCTGGACCGATTGCATTGCGTCTTACTTTATGCCCCATATTCCTTGCCCAAGTTCTGCATCCTGTGCCAGTAAAGTCTGTTGTATTGCGCGGACATCCAGCTCATGGGGGCAAATGCCTAAGCTAGCCGCTAAACTTGCCGCTACCCCTGCTGCATGTCCTATTGCCATACAAATCGGGATGACGCGCGTTGAAGCTTGCGCCTCATGCGTTGCAGAGATGCACCTTCCCGCCACCAAAAGGCCGTCTACGTCTACAGGAAGCAAGGAGCGATAAGGAATGCTATAGGTAGGAGGTTGGCAAAAAGGGGCTAACCCCCGGGCATCTGGTGGATGAATATCCACATGATAGGCACCCAATGCTATACGATCAGCAAACTGTTTCCCATTTATGAGATCTTCTAAGGTTAATAAGTAATAACCTATTATATGTCGTGTTTCCCTAATCCCTATTTGATGAGATGTTTCCAGAAGACGAGCATTTTCACCTCCTGGCAGGTAGTTACGGATGAACGTCATGATTTCCCTGACCTGAAGTTGTCCTTCCATCTCGGCTTTTGCATACCTCCATGGATCAGAGGGATCGACGTCTTCTACCCGGCTCGCGACAATGAAAGCCTCTCCTGCTGATGGGAACCAAACACCGACAACAATATCGCGTGGGAACTTCACTCCATCCCTTACCGCCATAGCAACGAGTTCCCTCATCCCACCCGTTATAAACGGCATGCCAAGCCGCATGCGATTAATCAATTCTGCTAATGTCTGTTGTGGAAGGGGAAAAGGTCTTATTTGATCTGGATGCTGCTCAAGGTAAGCAATTAACTTTGTAAAGTCTAAATTTCCCACACGAATACAAAATGACGCGACCTGTGTTCGGCCGTCAGGGAGCCGGCCTTTGATGTACCGAGCACCTGCTTGGACAGCTACATCAGCAGCATCTGTAGCGTCAACGAAGGCCTTGCCCTCTACGCGGACCACCCCCCCTCTTGTTACAACATTAATTGCTGTTATCCGTTTTCCATCCTTATAAGTACCTACTGCAAGGCTCCTCAGATAAAGTGACACTCCGCTTTTAGCCATCAGTTCCATCAGCATGACCTTCAGCCAATGTCCGTTAATAACTACAAATGAGGAAACAATAGGGTCGAAATAGAACTCTGATGCCGCGCCTATCTTTTGGAGGTGTCGCACTATTTCTAGTCCGATACCACGGACAACAAACTGCTTGTCCTTGTTGTGAAAACCAATCCAAGGCATTCCACCAGCGCTAACGGAAGTCCCGCCCAAAAAGGCATTTTGCTCAATCAAGGCTGTTCGGGATCCTGTTCTCGCAGCTGCAATTGCTGCTACGGCTCCACTGACTCCTCCACCGATTACAACAACGTCAAAACGATCTTCTTTTATTATCGGCATCCGTGCCTCAGCTTCGTATGTCATATCTCCACCTCCCTATTTATTTAGACAACACCTAAGACCTCTTTGGCATTGTCTTGTACAAGCTGAAGTTTTGGCGTCCAATTTATTACCTGTATTTCGGGTTTGTTCCGAAAGATGACCAGCGTTGCTGAGCAGGGATCGACCATAATACGCCTGTAGTTCGCTAAGGGGGCACCAAGCAGGGTTAATACTACTGCTCGTATTACTGCAGCATGTGTCACCATGACAATCAAACCAGCATGCGATGTCACCAGATCATCGAAAGCTTGCATTGCGCGCTTCCTAACATCAGACAGGGTCTCAGCCCCCTGGAGCGCGAATTGATGTGGATTAATCTGGAACTGGCTATATTCCAATGGGTAATATCGTTTGATTTCTGCTGCTGTCTTGCCTTCCCATTGGGGGATATCCCATTCATTGAGTCGATCGTCGATGCTGATCTCACGAACCTCCCAGCCTGCCCTGCGTATCAATATCTCAGCTGTCTCACTTGCTCTCTGAAGAGGGCTAGAATAAACGGCACTAGGATTCCAGTGTGTCAAAAAGTTAGCAAGAAAGTTAGCAAGTATGGTAGCCTCGGCAACACCGGTTGGGCTTAGTGAGACACCAACTGCCCTTCCTTGATGTATGCCCAATTCATTCCAGCGACTAGTGCCGTGCCGGATCATACATATCGTCCGTACAGTTATCTTTCCTGCAGTCATGTTTGCTTTTCGCTGTTTCGTAACTGTTCTAAGATGTCTTCCAGGTACTTCTTCCCTAAAAGCTGTACGGTTTCATCCCCTTCGAATTCAAGGCTTAATACGCCTGAATAGTCAATCGCCTTCAGTGTTCGGAGTATTGCTGCGAAATCTACATTTCCTGTTCCAAGAGAGAGGTGACTTTCCATACCGTTACAGTCGTGGACGTGCACGTGTACAATCTTGTCCCGGAACGTCCAGATAAAATTTTCTATGGTCCCAAAAGCAGCATATGCAGGTTTAGAAAAAAGATGTACTGGCATACCTACCGGACACGTGCGGTGGGCATGCCCAATGTCTAATGTTAGCCCTACGTTTGGGGCGTTAATCCGGGTGAGAAGACCGCAGTATTCGAGAGGGAGTAAATACTCAACTGTTTCTAAAGCTATAAACACATTGTACTTAACGGCCACTTCGTTAAGTTGCTGAACCCCTTCCAGGAACGATCGCTCTCTTTGTTCTTCCGTTTTTCCGTGTACTAGCCAACCGGAATGACATGTCACTACGCGTGCACCAATTTGGGCCGCAATTTCGCAAGCCCAACGGACTTCATCGAGATAAATGGCCTGACATAAAGGATGTGGTGATACGTATACCTCGTCATATGTAAAGAAGAAGCTCGCATGGAGGTTTATGTTTTTAAATGGGGTCAGAAAGCTCCGATACTCTCGTACTATGACGTCCACGGGATCCCACCGTTTGTGCCACAATCCCTCGATCTGGTGCTGCCAGGACCGGCAAGAGAGCTCAATGGACGCGAACCCATGGTTTGCCGCCCACAGTAGTTGCTTCTTTAAATTTGGTTCCCAACGGATCATTGCACTGACAATGCCAACTATCATATGCCTACCTCCCGCCTAACGGGGCAGGTTTTAGAGCCATTTTGTAGTATGAGGATCTAGAGCGTCACGGAGAGCGTCGCCCACGGCATTTATGGACAAAACGCTCAGCACTATTGCTACACCTGGCGGGACCCATCGCCAAGGAAACGACTCCAGCACCTGTATTGACTGTGCGGCCTGTAACATATTGCCCCAACTTGGTGTAGGTGGAGGGAGACCGATCCCAAGGAATGAAAGAGATCCCTCCAAAATAATCGCTTGCGCCATATTCAGCGTTGCGGCCACAATGACCGGAGAGAATGCTTGGGGAAGAAGATGTCTAAAAATGATGCGAGGTGTTGATACTCCAATTGCTTTTGCAGCGATTACAAAATCTCTTTCTTTCAAGGAAAGCAGTTGTCCTCGTACCAGCCGAGCTATGGGCGGCCAAGAGGGAAAACTTATCGCTATTATGATCGTTGTAAAACGCGGTCCCAAAAGTGTCAAAAGGACCATTGACATGATTAACGACGGTAGGCACATGACGACGTCAGTTAATCGCATAAGCACCATATCAACCTTCCCGCCAGCGAACCCCGAGATCGCGCCGACTAGCACCCCCAAAACCCCTGCAAGAGCGACGGAAGCTCCTGCAATGCTAAGAGAAACGCGACCACCGTAAACTATGCGTGCCCACATATCCCGGCCGAGTTCGTCGGTGCCAAGCCAATGCAAAGTAGATGGAGGCATGTTGCGGTGGCGTAAACTAATAGAAATAGGATCGTAACGCGTTACCCAGGGTGCAAGAACGCTAAGCAAAACCAACGTAGCAAAGACGAAAAGTCCTAAAACTCCAAGCCGATGACGCCGAAATCGTCCCCATGCGCGACGCCATGGACTCTCGAGTCCAGGTGGACGTCGACGTTGTGCAACCATTTGTCTTCCGATTGTCAGGATATTATTCATACCTAACTCTAGGATCAATCAAGGCATAGCCTATATCCACTATTAAATTGCTAAGCAACACCGCGACGGCTGTTAGCAATGAGAGAGCCATAACCACAGGGTAGTCTCGATGTCGTACGGAAACCACGTATAGCATTCCAAGTCCAGGCCATTGGAATATCGTTTCTGTGACCACTGCACCCGTAAATAGGATTGGAATGTTAACGCCTAATATAGTTATGATCGGAATTAGCCCATTTCTTAGCGCATGTTTCCAAATAATTGTTCTTTCCGGAAGCCCCTTCGCCCGTGCGGTCCGGATATAGTCACAATGGAGCTCTTCAAGAAGACTAGCCCGCGTATACCGCATGAAGACCACGACTCGAAGGAGAGTCAGCGTCATCATTGGGAGTATCAGGTGTTGCACGTGGTCAGAAAATGACCAAATCCCTGGGGTTTGCATACCACTTACCGGGAGAACCTTAAATCGTAGTGCGAATATGTATATTAATACAAGCGCCAGGAAAAAATCTGGAAGAGACCTTCCCGCAAATCCAAAGACAGTTAAGATATTATCCAAAAATGAGTACGGGCGTACCGCGGCTAATGTCCCTAACAGTAATCCAAGAATGAAGGATGCAGCTAGTGAAAGCCCCATTAATTCCAAGGTAGGGCCGAGATAACTCTTCAGCAGCTGGTTGACCGGTTTTAGCTCAAAGTAGGAATAGCCTAAATTGCCTTGTGTTAAACGAAGTAGCCATTCTCCATACCTCACAGGCCAGGGTCGGTCCAATCCCAGGCGCTCCCGCATTGCCTTCAGGGCTGCTTGAGAAGTTGGTGCTTCAGGAGCCATCATTGCTGCCACCACATCTCCGGGTAAGCAATCTATAAGGATGAATATAAATAAAGTGACCCCGATGAGAACGGGAACACAGATAAACAATCTTCGCGCGATGTAGCCAGACATTTTTAGCCGCAGGGAGTCCCCTGCTTGGAGACCCCCTGCGGCTGCATGTAGATGTTCTTTATTTTTTTATGTACCACTTTTCTATTTCGTTGTAGACAGGCATATTGAAGTAGATTCGTCCTTGCTCTTTCCAGTGCTCATATGGTCCCCAAACCCGTCGATTGAAAGCAAGTGGTCGAGGTGCGTACCAGAGCCAGACACAGGGAAGCTCTTCGTTTGCAATGCGTGCGATCTCCTGATAGTACGGTGCCCGCTCTGCGTTGGTGGCAAAAGACGCTGCTTTCTTGAACAGCTCTAGCGCTCTTTCGTTGTGATAACCTCCTGACTGATAAAGGTCTCCTTGAAAAGCCGCGGACAATAGGGCTGGATCGTGGGCGCCAAAGCCAAAATAGCCAGCGTCAAACTCGCCCTTCGCCCAAAGAGAGATGGAAACCCCGGGATCCACTCGACGCGGGGCGATCTTAATGCCAACGTCGGCCAAATAGCTCTGTATAGCTTGAAGGACACTTAGCGTGAAGCTATCCCTATATTCATATATGAAGTCAACCTCCCGATTTGGATCCCATCCCGCTTCAGTGAGAAGTTGTCGCGCCTTTTCAGGATTATATTCATATGTTATCAAGTCATCAGGAATGCACCATTTGTCCCAGAAAATCGTGTAAGCCGGTTCAGCATAGCCATGGGCGAGAGTTTCCAGAATTTCTTCAACATTGATAGCATATCGGATTGCCTGCCGAACTCGAACATCAGCCCACTCCGGGCGGCTGTGATTAAACCGGATGAAGTTTGCCATACCTGTAGTAATCGGAAGAACGTCGATATTGGGTAGGGCGTCAAGGCGCTCAACTTCGTCCAAAGGAATTATTGCTGTCTCATATGGCAGGGCGTCAATCTCCCCTTTCTCAAGAGCGGCGATGAAAGAAGCTGCGTCACTGTAAAAGCGAAGTACAAGGTACTCTAATTGCGGGGCTCCTAAAAAGTAATCTTCGTTACGTTCCAAAAGGATATACTGACCCTCTACGTACTCAACCCACTTGAAAGGCCCTGTCCCGATCCGATGGCTCCAAAATTCGTGTCCAATGAGTTGCTCACGTGGTACATTTCCGAGGATGTGCTCAGGGAACATAATAATGTAAACTAAGTACAAGCGGATCCAAAGCGGCATGGGCTCTTTAAGTTCAACTCGCACTGTGAAATCGTCTAGTGCTGTTACTCCTATCAGCCTTGATGCTGTTCCAGCACGGAATTCATCATAGCCGACAACGTGCTCCAACCAGTAATGTCTACGAGAGCCAACTTTGGGATCGACGTAAACATCGAAACTAAACAAGACATCTTTTGCAGTAAAGAGTGCGCCATCATGCCATTTAACTCCCTGCCGCAAATGAAGCAGCCATACTCTTCCTCCCTCCAACATTTCCCAGCTCTCTGCTAAAAGCGGCTGGAGTTCACCTTTCCAGTTTATTGCCACAAGAGGGTGCAAAACATAATAGTCCAAACGATGTGCTGTACCCGTAAAAAGTGACGACTCGGTCTTTGCGCCAGCTAGCCACCCTTCATAATACGTATTCTCCGGAGTAGGCCCTTTCTTCGGGCTTTCGCTTATGCCTACGACACTGATCGCCAAAACGAACACCAAGCCAACCATCATCAACTTGTTAGTCATTCTGCCCTCCTTTCTTGTTTACTAGCCACCATTTCTACGCGCCTTTTTCTGCACACCAAGATAAAATGTAGCTCCTCAAAAAATCGCCTCGGCTATCACCTCCCTTCTCTATCCACCGTCGCTCTTTTGCTAAAAAACTCGGGTAGCATTTCCCGAGCGATCGGCCGCAGTCGTTCAGCCTCATTTTGAGGAATAGACCGATAGGGCCACCTCATTCTAGTGCTTAAGGGCATCCATCCGCCGACTGCTACAAGCAGTTTGTCAATAGCGTGAGCCGCGTACCCCTGCGTGCGCAAAGGTTCTATATTTTTCTGCCAAAATTGTTGGATACGCTGTTCCAACTCGGTCGCGTGATCTATATCAACTAACATCTGGTCATACCACGCTTTTGCAGCCCATGGGTTCAGCGTGGCCACTACTGAATATGAGCCTCGAGCGCCTAGTCTTAACCCCGTTGCGAGCATCAACCCAGACACAAAAATTGCCAGCCCTGGAGCTTGCTGTGCGGCTGCTTGTAACCATCCAGGGTCAACACGTCCGACTTTTATGCCAATAAGAGACGGTACCTCTTGGCACAACCGTGCTAGGTCCTCCGGCGAAAACAACGGAGTTTTTGCCCAGGGAGGTAGATACAAAACTAGACCAATGGGATCAGCCTCCTCGGCCATTCGCTTGAGAAACACGATTATTTCGTCGCGAGTTAAAGGGACCCAGTCAGGCAAGACTACTTGGATCGCTCCAGGGGACACGTATTTCGCTCTCCGAAGCCTTCGCAGGGAAACAATCGGATGGAGTGCACTTGCACCAATCTGAAAAGGCACACCGGCTCTCTCGCATCGCTCTGCCACGATTTCCGTAATGAGATCAAACTCCTCTTCGGTTTGGTTGTAAAATTCCCCGGCAGTCCCGTTCGTATATATGCCATTTATGCCTGTTTCAATTAAAATATCTACCTCTTCCCGCAACAATGAAAAATCAATAGACTCATCTTTTTGAATCGGTAACAAAACCGATACCCACACACCTCTTAGCTCGCTTGGATTAAGGGGCTTCATTGTTCTTCTCCCAATGGTTAAGCTCCCTTCTAATTCTTTCGCTGATATGAGAATTGCTTTGTGCTATTGCGTTTTGCGCTCGTCTTACATCGCGGGCTCGGACAGCAGACAGTATTTCCTGATGTTCTTCTAATATCTGTCGCGGGCTCGGATCGTTTTTTATTTCTTCCCGCTCGGTTTTATCAAGCACATCCCAAAATGCGGTGATAAGTGTAAGGAGAGTGTGGTTATTCAACGGTGCATACAAAAGTTTGTGAAACTTACGATCATATTCGCTTGGGTCTTGCCCCTGAGCGAGCGCCTGATCCCAACGATGTAGACACTCTTCTAATTGAGCGAGTTGGTGCTCTTCAATTTTGTTAATAACTTCTTCGATCGCTTTTTCCTCAAGCCATGTTCTGATTTGAAGAAGCTCAAACAAAACACGGAGATTGCACCGGCTTTCAAAATGAAGTACTTCTTTCAAGGCATCTAAATTCATAGCACGGAGGTAAATCCCCTTGCCTTGTACAGCTTGCACAATCCCTAAGGCCTCAAGCGCTTTTATGGACTCGCGCACAGAAGCTCTACTAACACCAAGACGTTTCGCAATCTGGCCTTCTGGGGGCAACATATCTCCAGGTGAGAGATTATTACGTTGGATGAAATCTAAAATGTAATTAACCAGCGAAGCAAAAACCCGCGCCCGGTTACGGGGCAAGACGGTGTGGGAATCGCCATGTATGATATCAGTCATCTAACAAATTCTAGCGCATCCATACTGCCCTGTCAAGACCGCGAGGGCTTGTCTAAGAAAAGGCGAGGATGACCCTTCTTGTCGACCTTGAAGAGCGAAGACTTAAAAGCCAACGGAATAAGGCCAGAAATACCCGCAGCACATAAAACACCACAAGGAGAAGGGCTTCCTTTTGGGGGCAGGAAAGCCTGCGATTCCGGAGCCTCCCGTTGAGCCTCGTTTCCAGGACCCCGAAGATCCCCTCCCCCACCGCTCGCAGCCGATAAATCTCCAAACGAAAAGACCTCAATGTCTCCCTTCTCCTTGGATCCCGCACCTTCCCTCCGCCCTTAAGCTGAATCATCTGGATGTATTTTCCCTCAGGTTCTTCGTAGATCTTCCCC
>Ga0105158_1001167_pt1 | contig 10300 bp, 9 predicted proteins | sample LHCtaG_FD_81567 | JGI IMG/M metagenome (GOLD analysis project Ga0105158, IMG submission 81567) | Hot spring microbial communities from Little Hot Creek, USA to study Microbial Dark Matter (Phase II) - LHC4sed_matched | ecosystem: Environmental > Aquatic > Thermal springs > Hot (42-90C) > Sediment... | reverse complement strand
TTCCTAGCTTCCTCAAAGCCCTTTAGGATTTCAATAGCCTTATCCCTCGCAGTCCGGATTTGTTAAGGCTGAAAATCTCTTCAGCTTTCCCATAAACATTCTCGTGGAGAAAGTGGACTAAGTTGCCAGGTCTGAGAAAGCTATTGGACTTAGAATTGAAGCCGAAATACCATTCCACAAGCCTAAAGTATTCGCTGAGAGACCTGGTTAAAGCTAAACCTTCAGCCCATTAGGCTTAAAAAACTAAAAACCTCTCCAATAACACATACCTGAACATCCTTCAGCAAGGGAACATCTCCAAACAGTTCAATCGCCATTAAGGCTTAAAAGGCTTTCAGCCATCCCCGCCGTGAACGGTGAGGTTTTCAGTTATAAAGAGGAAAGCATTTGAAGCATAAGCGCATATGTTACTAGAAGCACCACTGTAACCGCCATATTTCTTTTCCATTTACCACGACTCCACAAGACACCCATTGGCACACCTATTAGAAAACCAATAATGTGACTGATATAAGCAACGGATCCTTTACCAGCTGAAAGGACAACTGCAAAAATAATGTTGTAAATGAAATAGAGTATTGCAACTAATCCTAAAGGCATAAGAAATATAAATGAAAATTTGAGCGGTTTGATGAGCATGTCTACAGCTATTAAAGTGAAAATCGCTGCAGATGAGCCCACCATTATTACCTCGAAACCATAGAAATATAAACTTAAGATAAATGATAGAAAACCACCTAAGAAGAAGGCAAGCAGCATCTTCTTTGATCCAACTTCTTTCTCTAATGTGTTTCCAAAAACGTAAAGAAAAAGCATGTTTCCAATCAAATGAGCTGAATCCACATGTATAAAGAGAGCTGTTACTGGAGTCCAAAAATACCCCTTCATGAGATTATTACCGCTGAAGCCTAAATAATTAATTAGTTGATTGCCGCCAAGCGCTGGAGTAAAAATCGTTGTAAGTACACATAGAAAGATGAGTAAAAAAGTTTTTCTCAAAAATCCTCACCACTCACAGACATATTGTATTTTCTCCAGATACGTGTTCGGGTCGGTCTCTTTAACAATCCCCCTATCCACATCGACAATATATATAGCGTGAAGACGAGCATTCCTTATTTCTTCGACGCCAACTGGCGGATTACTGTAATATAAGTCACATAAAGCTTTTATCTCCCTTATTTCAGCGGGGGTTCGATATCTTGGTGGCTTAATTAATGCTGGTGGAAACCACAAAGTGTAGTATGGAGGCGTTGCTAAAGCAAATTTCTCAGCATAACCACTATATCTAGCTATTTTGCTCGTCACCCTAGCCTTACAGTAAGTTATTGGGTCAACGGCATGCTCCGGTGGGACATAACCAGTTTCAATCTCAACAATAAGGCTGCCTAAACCCTTCAAAGCATATATGTCGCAGGATAAACCATCCAGATTATACTCTAACTCCACATAATAACCGCCTAGAATAAGATATTTAGCGCAGACAATTTCCATAACGGAGTGATTTATTTTAACAACATTCTTCTTGTAGAGGAGAATCAGTTTATCTTTCAAGCTCATAATATATTGACAAATCTTTTCACTCTCACCACTACAAAGCCTATCCACAATAAAATTTAAATCCTCCTCAAATCGCTCAATAGATTTCTCCAACATTCTAACCCAAAAAATATAGATTTTTGTATTTAAAAATTTGTGTAATAAGTCTTATATAAAACGAAAGCAAACATTTACTTGCCAAGTCGGGAAGCAAGCTTTGAGCGCCGCGTTTAAGCAAAGAGCACATCAGTCGAAACGGCTAAAGGCTGATGTGCGATAAAGACTTTGCTTAAACGGGCCGGGCAGCGCTCAAGGCTTAGACCTGACTTGGCGGTGATGCTATTTTTGCTAAATTATCAATCTCCCTTTTTATTCAGCTTCTATCTTCTTCAGCTGTCTCTTATACATTTCAACTATTTCGTCCACAGTTGTTGCGTCTTCCGCCGATTTATCTGTGCGGTATCTTCCCGTAAATCTTGGGAATCTTATCGCTAGACCGCTTCCCTTTCTTATAACATCTCTTGCACACGTATGGATTGGGCTCAAGGTTATCTCGGCTCCAATAACCTCTATAACCATTTTTGGCACAAACCATATGTCTGCCTCAAAATCTGCGTTAACTCTTGGATGCTTATGATTGATTTTGTAAGGTTCAAGCATTTTTGGCAGGTTCTGTAAATCTTCGTCTGTAAAGCCAGAACCGCATTTACAAACAGTCTCAAATGTGTCATTTTCATGGTTATAGGCTGCTAGAAGTAGAGCGCCGTATGTTCCAGCTCTCTTCCCCCTACCATAGAATGCTCCGGCAACAACTAGATCCACTGTGTCCGTCATCTCGCTCTTGTAATCACGTTTATATTTTATCCAAAGCCAACCTCTTGCACCAGCTTGGTAGACTGCATCGCTGTTCAGCGACTTGCAGACAAGGCCCTCGCAGCCAGCTTCAACAGCCTCTTCAAAGAACCTCTCTAAATCATCAACATTGTCAACTATCATGTACTTCGCAAGCTGAAATCTATCGCTTTGCTCAATTACCTCCTCTAAAACCTTATGCCTAACTGGATAGGGCTCTAATGTTAAATCTTTACCATCAGCATAAAGAACATCGAAGGCGAATAGTGAAACAGGGTATTCGGTTGCAGCCTTGGCAATATCGTATTTACGCCTTCTATGCATAAGCTCTTGGAAGGGCATCATTTCTCCAGTATCTAAGTTCACGGCTACGCATTCAGCTTCTATAATCGCCTCCTTCGCCTTCAAATGGATTTTAATTAGCTCAACGGCATCTGGGTACTGACTAGTTATATTCTCAAGTCTCCTAGAAAAAAGGAAAATTTTATCGCCATCCTTGTGGGCTTGAATCCTCTCACCGTCGTACTTGTATTCTGCAATACATTTACCGCCCAGCTTTTCAAGAATCTCAGTTGGCGAGCTAAGTCTCTCGGCAAGCATTGGTCTAATGGGGTTGCCGACAGATATCTTAAAGTTTTTGAGGGCTTCAATACCGCCCTCTGCAATAGTTTTAGCAACCTTGCCAAGATCAGATGAGAGATTGTAAGCTCTCTCAATTATGTCTCTAACTCCCCTACTCCCGCCGTAGGCTACCGCCAGCGCGTCTAGGATAGTCATATCAGCTATTCCGAGGCGAAGCTTACCAGTGACTGTTCTAATAATGTATTTAGCCTCCTTAGGCGTGGCATCAGCTAAGATTCCGGATAGAAGATTTACTTTTAAGTCCATGGAGCCCTCGCCGGTAGCCCTTGCAATTTTATCAAGCGTTTGATAAACCCTCTCAACTGTTAATGGTTTCTGAAAGAATGATACTTGGCGTCTCTTCTCTAGAAAACTTTGCGCCGTCTCGCCGAGATCGCCCGTCTTCGTTAAGTCCTCTTCAATTTCACTCTCTTTTCTCCCAGAGGCTTTAGCGAGAGCTCTTAGAGCCAACCTCTCTGCAACACCTAACTCGATACCTACAAAGTCTGGATAAAGCTTACCCTGAGTTAGGTAAACAACCTTGTCAATAACCTCTTTCGGGGTCTTTTTAAATAAGTCAACAAGGTAATCAGTCATCTCAAGCCTTTTAGTCGTGCTCTCAATTTTCTCGTATACTTCTGTGACCAGCGAGTATTCCATGTCTATAACCCCCAACCACCATAGAATATTTCTTCTCTTCTATGAATATTTTAGTAGAGCGCCATTTAACTTTAGCTTCAACACTCGGCGTGTCCAAAATTAGCTATTGCCCTAACTGAGCTATGATTTCCCCATGCATTGATGGCTGGTCTAGGCATTAATCCCCCTTTCGCAGCTCATGGCCTCGCCCCTTCAATCCATGGGCAATAACGAATTTTTGGACACGCCCCTTTAACACTTAAGCTAAAGCAGTTTTAACAAACCTGCTAAAATAATCCAGAGCTATCTATCCTAGATAACAACGAGAGAAATACCAGCATAATAATTTAACAAAAATTTTATCTCATCTAAAATCCAAAACTGTTTTCCGGGTGGGGATGGCGGAGAAAGGTAAGTGTAAAATAATTTGGTGCTAGAGATACATGGCAAAGCCGTCCCCACCTGCGTTAACTGTTCATCTCACTTTTACTCCACAATTTGGGCAATAAACCGCGTCATAGGGTAAAATTTGCCCACAGTTATAGCAGATCTTCACTTCCGTTTCCAGAGCTCTTGAAGGCATATGCTCCCACACCTTTATCTCCGGTGGAACCTTCAATCTTTTAATATGATTATAGAAGTTTGCTATGCTTATAGGGTATATAGGTTCGATAAGCGATATCATAATTACTCTTATTAAAGCTTTCAGAGATCTATATGCTGGTTGAAAGAGGAATAAAGATAGATCTGCAAGCAAAATGGCTACTAAGAGAAGAGCAAAAATTGAGAGAAAAAGAAGAAAAGCCTTCCACCAAAAGCCCTCAATAAGCAGTCTACTTCTTCGCAAACTCTCAAAAACGCCTAAATTCTCAGAGATAGACGCCGGAATAGCTAAGCTGAAGACTACAAGCATGATAATACCAGGAAAAACTAGGAGTATAAATCCAGTTATAGTTAAAGCCCCTACTAGAAAACTTATAGCTATAATTCGCCCAAGAAAATGGGGCATCTTCTCAATGATCTCTCCAATGCCAATTTCCCCGCCTTCATAAATGCGAATTGTATAGCTCATCACTATGCTGCCACCTACGTGAATTATAATCCAAGATACTAGGAAAATAGGGAGAAGAGAAGACAGTAGGTAAACACCATAGTTAATTAATTGGACTAAAAACTCATCTATTGAGATTGTTTGCAAATTAAGCTTTGGTATAAATGGAGAGGCAATCCAGAATAAGAATGCGCTAACAGTATTCACGAGTAGAAAAATTATAAAGAAGGCAGGCATTTTTCTCAAATATAAGACAAGCGAGCTATCCAAAATATCTAATATTGAAATTCTATGACTGCCGTGGGATATATGCTTCAAATTTTACAACACCTTAAAACATAGATAAATGAGGGGAGTTTATAGGGGGATACTTTTTGGCCAGCGCAAGCTTCATTTTCCATCCTAAGGAACTGGTGTTCACTTCTTTATATATTCTCTGAACTTCTTGCCGCAGCACTCATAAAGCTTTATGTGAACCCTCGGACCTAGATCCCATTCCTTGATAAGCTTCGCTTCTTTGCCGCAAACTGGACATTTCATTATATTTCAGCCTCCCAGCAATCATTAATTTATCAACGACAGTATTTAAGATTTAAAGAAGACTATTTAATGTTTAATCCTCTTCACGTAACTATATGCCTGTATGGCCGCCATCGCTTCCCTTTCCAACAGCGATTGCCACCTGCATACCGCCGCATGTGTAGTCTCCAGCTGCCAAAAACTCCCTTGACATTCGGCGATTGACTTCTATCAACTTTTATAGAACCTCTCTCATCAACAATGATGCCTACCTTTCTGGCGATGTTTTATTGAGTAAACACAAACACTATATCTTTCCATGGCACTTTTAAATTAAACCTTGTTTCCTCTGAGAGGAAGTTTGCGATTGAAGAAGCATAAATATCAGAGCTTAGAGACAAAGATCCCCGGCTTCCCAGACACTACATCCACGCGGCATGCCAAGACTCCTCAAAGAATAAAAAGGCTTTCTAAAGCTCAAGAGAAAAGACCAACTAACTCTAAGAGACCTGAATTAATATAGTTTGGCTTGATGGCCACCTATGGAAGCGCGCTGAAAGTACAGTTATAATGGTGGCTACTCATAGAAAGTGAAAACCAATAATGCTTAAGTCACATAAACTCTGTTTATCTCCGTAAAGATAATAAAGGGATAGGGAGACCAAAAACTTAATTTTGTTTACCTATTACTTACAAGTGTGTGTCCTATGGTCGGTGTTGAGGAATTTCTGGAAAATATGGCGAATGTTCTGAGATTGCATAGCGTTAGGTCTACGACTAAGGCTAGGTCTGGTCACCCGACAAGCTGTCTCTCTAGCGCCGAGATAATAGCTACATTGTTCTTTAATGTAATGAATTTTGACCCTCAACGTATAGATTACTTAGATAACGACGATTTTATCCTATCTAAGGGTCACGCCGCTCCAGTACTATATGCTGCCCTCGCGGAGGTGGGTGTAATACCACGAGATAAGATAATGACACTGAGGCAGTTTAACTCTGAGCTTGAAGGGCATCCTGTTCCAAGAGTTAAGGGCATAAGGGTGGCAACAGGTTCGCTCGGTCAGGGTTTATCTATAGGCTTAGGCATGGCATATGCTAAAAGGCTTCTAGGTATTAATAGGCGTGTTTATGTTCTTCTTGGAGATGGGGAGATGGCTGAGGGTTCTGTTTGGGAAGCATTGAATCTAGCGGGCAAACTTAAGCTATCGAATCTTGTAGCAATATTAGACATGAATAGACTCGGCCAAAGCGAGCCAACAATGTTCCAGTGGGATTGGGAGGCCTATGCTAGGAGGGTTGAAGCATTCGATTGGAATGTTACTGTCTGCGATGGACATGATATCAAGGATTTGATTAGGGCATTTAATGAGGCAAAGAAGTCTAATAAGCCATTCTTTGTAATCGCCAAGACAATTAAAGGCAAGGGTGTAAGCTTCCTAGAAAATGTCGAGGGAAGACATGGAAACCCTCTAAGTGAGGAGGAGCTAAATAGGGCTGAGAAGGAGATATTTTCTAAGATAAAGAATAATGTTGATTTTAAGCCGCAGAACTTTATCGAGGCTAAGATTCCAATAAAGATGGGAAATAAATACACTATTAAAACCGAATATAAAATTGGCGAAATGATTGCAACAAGAGAAGCTTTTGGCAGAGCCCTCGTAAAGCTGGGGGAGCAAAATGATAAGATAGCGGTTTTAGATGGAGATGTAAAAAACTCTACGTTTACAATATACTTCTTCAGTAGATTTCCGGAGAGAAGCTTGCAGTGCTATATTGCCGAGCAAAATATGGTTGGAGTAGCTGTTGGGCTTCAGACTCAGGGCTTTGACGTGTTTCTGTCATCGTTTGCTTGCTTCCTATCAAGGGCATTTGATCAGGTAAGAATGGCCTCATATTCTAGGGCAAACTTAAAGATGGCTGGTTCACATGCAGGTGTATCAATAGGTGAGGATGGACCATCCCAGATGGGACTAGAAGATCTAGCGCTTTTCCGAGCGGTTTTTGGAAGCGTTGTTCTATATCCATGTGACGCAGTAAGCGCTGAGAAACTTACTTGCGCAATGGCGAATTATAGGGGCATATCATATATTAGAACTACAAGGCCTAAAACCCCAGTAATATATGGTAATGATGAGGAATTTTACATTGGAGGCTCTAAAGTTCTAAGGCGAAGCAAATATGATGAGGTAACAGTTGTAGCTGGTGGGATAACATTACATGAGGCACTGAAAGCTTATGAGAAACTGAAAGCTGAGGGAGTCCATATTAGAGTTATAGACTGCTATTCGGTGAAACCGCTGGATGCTGAAAACCTAATTAGAGCATCTGAGGAAACAAAGCATATAATAACCGTTGAAGACCATTATCCAGAGGGCGGAATAGGTGAAGCGGTGGCGTCATTAGGACTGAAGCCGCATATATTGGCTGTTAGGAAGATGCCGCATTCCGGTAAACCAGAGGAACTCCTAGCAGAGCAGGGGATAGATGCTGCCGGCATAGTAGGCAAGGTAAAAGAACTGATACGGTAAATACAATTCCCCTTTATTTTAAATCCTTATAAGAAAAGTTATAATGGAGCATTTATCAGAGTGATTGATATTTATCTATGGAAGATGATTCCTATTGTCTCACCTCTTTTTTTGCCTTCTTATCTTCCTCAGAGCTTCTTTCGCCCCAATTGCTATAAAGCCTAAATCGCTTCCAACGCTCACAAGTTTAAAACCCATGCCTATATGTTTCTCAACGCTTTCGGGAGTTGAGGCTATGCCAGGTACAACATTTGCTCCTTCATGAGCCGCTAGAACCTTTTCTATCACCTCATATACTTTGGGGCTTTCAGGGCGACCTAAGAAACCTAGCGAGGCCGATAAGTCAGCTGGCCCCACCATCGTCGCATCTAAACCTTTAACCGAGATTATTTCTTTAATGTTCTCTACAGCTTCTTCAGTTTCTATCTGGACAACTATGACTGTTTCTTCATTTGCTTTTGTAACATACTCCGTGAAATCCCTAAACCATGTAGGTCTTCTTGGACCGCATCCCCTAATTCCCCTAGGTGGATACATGCAGTATTTTACAGCATTTTCAGCATCAATCCTACTGTTAACCCACGGAATTATTACGCCATCCGGCCCCAGGTCAAGTACCATCTTTATGTGCACTGGATCGTTCCACGGGACCCTGACGAGCGAAGCAACACCTGACCCGCGAATAGCTTGAAGTATTGTTTGCACAGATTTTATTTCAAGGGGGCAATGCTCCATGTCTATCCAAAACCAATCAAAGCCTAGAGTACTCATGAATTCAGCGATATCAGGCTCTGGGGTCGATAAAACCGCACCTAACAGGACCTCACCACTCCTAAGCCTAACTTTAAAATTTCCCTCTCTCCACCCATTTCCCATAGATTTCACTCTCTACTCATATGCCCGCCACCCAAATTCTTTCATCCGTTTTATATCGTTTACTCAGTTTTATGCGGATACTCAGTGATTTTCCAGGTTAAACCATAGAACTGGCAACTTAACATATAAAACATTGTTGTATAAAAGAAAACTTTCAAAACCTTCGCTCTTAAATAAGAGTGTTGTGGCTACTTTTTTAGAGTAGCTGCTTCAGGGCTTGCTGCTTCTTAACGTTGTTAACAAAACGATGAATACTATTCGTAGAACCAGTCTACTGGGAAAATCTTTAGCTTCAACGAGATTAAGTTAGTTTTCATGTCATGAGAATAGTAGGTTATAAGCGTCTTATCCCTAACAAATGTGATACTTGGATAAGCATATGAAAAGCTTGGGCACGTCTCTATGTTTTTAATATTTTCCCAGGTTTGTCCCTCATCCCGTGATATGGCTACTGTTAGTGGCACCCTTTGAGGGCCCCGTGTATTATTCCAAACCAGCAAGATGTCATTTGTTTTCGGCATTCTTTTCATAGATTGAGGAGAACATGGAGATGCAAGTTCCATTGGTTCGGGTTTACTCCAAGTCTCTCCTTGGTCATCGGAGAAGGCCCTGTAAATGTGACCCATGGTTGTCCTAAACCACATCATAACCCTCCCGTCCTTCATCTCTATTAGGCCAGGTTCCTCAGCCGTAGCTTTAGGCAAACCGACCTCTCCTTCTGACCTAAACCATGTTCTCCCGTTATCGTCGGAATAAAAGCAGAAGGATATTAATCTCCTTATAGCCCAGACGTTAGGCGTATACGCCACCGGCAGCAGAATTCTTCCATTAGAGAGCTGAATTACCCGGTCATTGTTTATAGTGAAATATCCAGGATAAAACCTTACAATTGAAGTAGGCTCAGACCATGTTTTCGCTTCATCAAAAGTTTTCTTCATGTAGGGGTGGGAGTCATATTCAGAATTCTTCACTAAGAAGAATAGGGCAATCGCGCCAGTTTTAAGCCTCAGTAAATCAGCCTCCATTACATTCTCGCAACCAATGTTCTCCTGTACCGTGAAGGGTTCACTCCAGCTCCTACCGCAGTCACGGGATATTTTTCCGCTTATTCTAGCCGGAGCCATATCGTGACTCCCATAGTGGTAAAATTCTGTGTAGGCTAGCAGCAGCCTTCCATCCGATAATTCTATGATGTCAGCCTCCGAATTTCTAGGATTCTTATCACTTGCGGGGCAAACTATAATCTCGAATACTTCCTCACCAAATTTCTTCAATTCTAAAACCCTTCCCTAATCTCATCTAAAATTAATTGGAGGTTTATATAAAAATATTAGTTCCTCAGAAAACAAACATTCCTCAGAAGACGCTTTCTAACTCCTTCTTATATTTAAGAGAGGCGATTTCAAAATATTTAGTTTTTTTGTCGCTTGGGGCGTGTCCAACTATTATTTTTAGTTGTTTGTTTTTTATGCTTTGTAGGTAGGATGTTAGAGCATATGATGTTGGGCTTTGATGGCTGCTTTAGATTACGTTTTGGATCTTGATTCAAAGTTTTGTGGGAGAAGGCTTGAAAGGCCTCTGAGACTCTACATAAAGGTGTTGGTTTTGAAGGAGGTTTGTAAGGTGAGCTTGAGGTATGCTGAGGGCCTATCCCTCGCATACTTCGGTGTTC
>Ga0105158_1001166_pt1 | contig 10302 bp, 8 predicted proteins | sample LHCtaG_FD_81567 | JGI IMG/M metagenome (GOLD analysis project Ga0105158, IMG submission 81567) | Hot spring microbial communities from Little Hot Creek, USA to study Microbial Dark Matter (Phase II) - LHC4sed_matched | ecosystem: Environmental > Aquatic > Thermal springs > Hot (42-90C) > Sediment... | reverse complement strand
TGTTGAAATTCCAAGCGTCCGCTCTGCATCCATAAGGGCACGATGAATGCCGGATATAACTGTTTCGAATTTGACTCCTCGTCTAGTGTGGGCTTGGGGATCAAAGAATATTTCAGCATGCTTTACATTCTGCTCATGGGCTTTGGAAAGATATGACCATGTGAGGTCGTAGAAGTCCTGCTCATTCAAAAGCACTCCTGTACCCTCATAATACAAGTCTAGAAAACTCTGGAGATTTCTAAATTTATACGCCGCTTTTAAAGCTTCAACGGTTCCATAACCTATCCTAACATTATTTCTTGATGCTATCTGGAACATTAGTTCTGGCTCAAGGGCGCCCTCTATATGTATGTGCAATTCAGCCTTAGGAATCCCTCTGATGAATTCTTCCATAACCCAGATCCCTCCCGATGCTTATATCAAATTTTGAGCGAAATATCATTGTACCCCTTTTCGCGTTAAACATTTGGAGATTGATTTATACTTAAGTGTGTTTATCTACTTAAGTCTGGGACGTGCTGACTCCTCATAAAAGGAAGTGTTAGGATGAAGGTATTACTGAACGACGGTTTGGAGGAAGAGGGCATTCATATATTTGAAGAGAGAGGCATAGAAACAGACACTAGGAAGAGAAATCCCAAAGAGTTAATTGAGGACATAGGCAAATTCGACGCTTTAATTGTGCGAAGCACTACTAAGGTTACCCGTGAGGTTATTGAAGCAGGCGCTAGGGGAAAACTGAAAATTGTTGGAAGAGCCGGGGTTGGCTATGATAATATTGATGTTGAGGCTGCTTCAGAATATGGCATCATCGTGAAAACAGCGCCCTACGGAAATACAAACGCGGTTGCAGAATTAACCGTCTGCCTAATGCTAGCCGTCTCCAGAAATGTTCCTCAGGCACATCAATTATTGAAGAAGGGCATATGGATGAAAGAGAAATTTAAAGGAACGGAACTTTCACACAAAACGTTGGGCATCCTTGGCTGTGGAAGAATTGGGCAGCGGGTTGCTGAGATTGCCCGCCGCGGCTTCGACATGGAAGTTGTCGGATATGACTTAAAGCCCTACACCGGGTCAGGCATAATAAAATTCATGTCCAAGGATGAGGTCTTGTCCATAGCTGATTACGTAAGCATACACACGGGCGGAACTGAAGTCATCATAGGCGAAAGGGAGCTTCGGTTAATGAAGCCAACAGCCTACCTTATCAATACATCAAGGGGAGCAAATGTCGACGAGGAGGCGCTATACAGGGCTCTAAAAGAAAGGAGAATAGCCGGCGCCGCCCTTGACGTTTATGCTGATGAACCTAAGGTTGAGGGCGCCAAATTCTGGAACAAGCTGATGGAGCTGGATAATGTCATTTTCACTTCCCATTTAGGCGCTTTGACCATTGAAGCACAAAGGGAAACCTCAATTGAGATTGCCCGTGTAGTGGCAGGCTATCTGTTAGGAGGAGACTTCACAAACTCGGTGAACGCTGGGGAAACCATCGAAATGGAAGAAAGGCCAGTTTACACCCTGTTCATTCACCACCGCGATGTGCCCGGCGTTTTTGCCAAAATAGACAAAGTCCTCGCCGACAACAACATAAACATACGCGCAAACTATTCAAGGCAAATTGGAAAAAGTGGCTACGCAATTTCAGTCTATCTACTTCACAACCCAGTAAGCCCTGAAATCATCAAAACCCTGAAAGGAATCGAAAACGTCTGCAACGTCAGAACCTAAAGGGAGCCCGCTTGTATTTTCAGCCATAGCTTCAATGCTTGCGCCCTCACGCTAGAATCTTTGTTCCTTTTCAGCTTTCCATGGCCTTGTTAAAAACCCGTCTCCCACATGGATTTTGTGTTGTTGTTGAAAATTCTGCGCCACAGCAACACAAAAGCACAGCTTCAACCGTGACCATGATTTTTAACCCGCCCATTATTTGGCGCGTCTTGGCACGTCTACGCCAAACAATTCCTAGCCACAAAATCCTCAGAAACACAGAAATCTACATAACAGTTGAGAATACAGCGACTAATTCATAGTCAAAGCGGCGAGCAAACCAGAAGAAATCAAGGCGCTTCTCGAAACAGGCTTTGAATATGTATGCGAAGGGCGGGTTAATGTTTTTTAGGAAGCGAAAATAAAAATACCAAAATGTACCGAGGTAATCCAAAAATTAGCCGGGGTAGCCTAGCCTGGAATGGGCGCCAGACTCATAATCTGGAGAACAGAAGCGGGGGCATAGCGCCCAATGTCCAGAGGTCGCGGGCTCAAATCCCGCCCCCGGCACCATTCCTCAGGCTCGCGAGAATAACATAACGGCGCTTCAATCCCTTGACCACTTTTAAGTCCAAGCGCCGCTAGAATGAGCGTAATTATTTGTTGCTTGAATAAAACTAACCTTCAATAAAGGCAGTGAAAATAAGCATGACAAGAAAGCTAGTCTCATGAAAATGATGTGCGCTTAGACTGGCGAGGCAAGTTCGTGCTCCGCCAAATAAAAAAGGGTGGTTATTTTCGCAGTTTCATTACGATTAAGATAATGTTCACCACGCCTATGATTATGGCTATAGCGACTAAGACCATCAGCGTATTCATCATGGACTGCTGACCCTCAACGGCAGACTGAATAGACTCCACTTGCTCAGTCGTTGCTGGCGCCGGGGCTTCTGGCGGGGCTGTCGTTACACCTACGCTTGTTGATGCATAGCTGTCCCAATAGCTTTTGCTTCCAGCAAAAACGGCGGTTATTACGTAGCGGCCCTCTCTCGGCGGGGTCCATATTAAGCTGAAGACACCGCCTTTCAGCGGGTCTGTCTTAGCCGTGCCTATGCTTGTTGTAGAGCCATCCTCAGATGTGGCATAGAGTTCAACGGTTACGCCCTTCAAATCCTGGGGAGCAGGGTACTGCATATAAACGTATTTCATCCATTCGGTCATGTCCTCGTCGGAAACTGCTGGGGTGTCTTTAGCTCCAGGGGATTTATCGATAACTCGTCCCTCTATCAATATGGCGTTGCCCTCTGTCACTATTTTCGGCGACGCTGAAAGTTCTATTGCGGTTTTTCCTTTACCGAAGCAGTATATGCGGTTATCATAGCCGTTATACGTCACCAGGTAACCGTCAGCTATGGCTACAGATTCACCGTTATAGAAGCCGGGGATTTCGCCAACAGGGTTCGGTGAAACCACTATGTAGGTGTGCGTCTCCCAAGTCCAAGATCCCTGAGCATGAGCTCCTGGAAAGGCTATAAGTGCGATTAGTAAAACCGATGCAATAGCTAAAATGCTTTGCAAATTTGCATTTTTCTCCCAACCTTTTATTAGTTATTTCTTAATTTTAGAAAGGCTTCCTATAAGCACATGTATATACGGGCTGTACGTCTCGGCATAACTAATAAAAGCGACAGCCGCCAAAGTGAGAGTGATGTCTACTGAGTTATTGAAAGCCACGGAAGCAAAGATTATCAAAAATCTAATGGAACTCGGCCTTCCAGCAACCGAGGCCAAGATATATCTGGCATTGGCTTACCTCGGAAGCGCTTCCGCCGGAGAACTCGAGAAAAGAACAGGAATCCAAAGGCCCCATGTGTATAAGGCGTTAAACAAGCTGGAGAAAAGGGGATTAATCGAGAGGGAAATAAGCACGCCTACAATCTATAGAGCCGAGTTCCCAGAAAAACACTTGCGACTCTGATTGCTCAAAAGAAAGTGGAAATCATCAAACTAGAAAGAAACTTGCAATTATTATTAAGGCAGATAAAACTTAACAGAAAGTCCTCTCAAATTCTTAGATTAAAGGATAACGAGTATAGGTTCATAATGATTACGGGACTTAGTAATATAATTGGCAAACTTAAAGAAGCCTTGGGGGAGACTACGCAAACGCTGGAGGTAGTAACCATCGCCAGCAGATTTTCATCAGTAATTCTTGAATTCGCCGAGGAATATGAAAAAGCCCTAAGGAGAGGTGTTAAAATCCGAATCTGTGTGGAAGAGCATAAGCCATATGAGAAGGCCGCAAAAAGCATAGAGAAACTAGCCGAGAATCCCAACTTTATCATAAGATATGTAAAAGAAACCCCGGAAACCATAGTCGCAATATATGACGGCAAACAGGCTTTTGTCGCACTCTCAACAGAAGCGCACACGCCGGATGTTAAGAGTCTATGGTCCAATCACCCTAACTTTGTAACTCTTGCACATGCATATTTTGAAACTAAATGGCGAATGGCCGATGAAACTAAAAAATGAAGGGATTTCATAAGGGTAATTCTTTTGGAACCTATATGGTGGGAAATCGTCCTAACCCAGGCATGGCAGAGTCGATTTGAAACTTTAATCTGTAGAGTGCTTTCATAAAGGATAAAATTTAGGCCGTATTATGGCAAGGTTTGTTAAAGTGTTGGATGGTGCTTATGTGAAAAGAAGGGTTGCCGTTATATTGTACCTGCTTTGGCAAGCGGTTTTGCTTCAAGCAGTCTCGGCGGCTACGCTTGGAGCGGTCGGCATTCAGGTTTTTGCTGATGGTTTAGTCCATTTTAAAGCCATCGTAGACGTTGATGAAATGGAGGCATCAACGACGCTTCCTCTTCTAGCGCCCTCAGATAGAGTTTTAAATGTTATTGTAACGGATGAAAATGGAATTCCGTTAAGTTATGATTTAGGGGTTTGGAATATAACTGTTTATTCGCTTGGGGCAGGCACGATAGCCATCGAATATGACACTGATTATTTAACGGTTTATGAAAATGGGCTTTGGACGCTTCGCCTCGAAGCCCCCTTCGAGCTTAACGTAACCCTTCCAGAGGGTTCTGAAATAGTTTACATAAATGCCGCCCCATTATACCGCGCAAACGACGGAAATACCTGCAGTTTAAGGCTTTTCCCTGGACGATGGGAGATAAGCTACACAATTTCAGCCCCTACCGCTCAGCTGCCAGCAAAGCCCAGCCAACAAACAGAAAAAAGCGAAAATGGTCAAACAGATACAAGGACCTCATTGCCAATCGCATGGATTACAGCGGTTGGAGTATTAATAGTGGCAATTATCACAGCCTACACATGGCATGTTAAACATAAAAGGGCTGGTTCCAGTTAACTAACCTCCATCTTTTTCCGCCCTCAGAGCCCTTATGAACTATACTTAATGTTTCGGATATTGCATGAAGGGAACCAAGCCCGTCGCCTTATATATTCTGCATAATAAAGCCCTGTTTTGCCATGAGCCCGTATACGGGTCTAGAGTTTCAATGTCATCGAGGACCAGCACGTTGGCATTGGATATGAAGTTGCCATACCACCAGTATTTATCACCGGGAAGTTCGGGGAACCACCAGCTTGCCTCGGCGTTTACGCATTTCTCATGTATGGCCGGGGAAAGTTTCGCCTTCATAAGTATTTTACCCCTTTTAGTTTCAATCCAAACCCAGTCGCCGTCCATTATGCCCAATTCTTTCGCTGTTTCCGGATTTATTTCAACCAGTGGTTCCGGATGCTGTTCTCTCAGGCCCATTCCCCATTGTCTCAGCTCTGAGTGGAACTGAGGCCTAAATCTACTACCAGTATTGAGGATTAAGGGATATTCCTTGGCGAGCTGGGGCTGTGTTACTGGGCTCTCGTATGGTTCAACATAGTAGGGCAGTGGGCTTCTGCCCAATTGCTTAAAAATTGTAACCCAAATTTCAGCCCTGCCTGTTGGAGTTGCGAAACCCCTAGGCCTTCCAGTGTCGGGATTTATTTGCTCATAGCCCTTTGGAGACCAGCTGGAGATAACATATAAGTCCTTAGCCTTTTCCAAGGTTAAACCAAGAGGGGCAAGCCTGGCATCGTCTACCTCTTCAAGGGTTTCCCATGGGAAGACTGCCCTCCACTTTTCTTCAGGCATAATTCGCCTGGCAAGCTCCCTGAAAATCCAATATTCATCCTTCCTCTCGCCCAGCGGCTCTATAGCCCTTTCCCAAACGTTAACATTAGGCGAGAAATCCTCGAAATTGCCAACATAGGGCCTTTCAAGGGACTTTGTGGCTGCTGGCAACACATAATCAGCGAAAGTGCAGGATGGCGTCAGCCACCTTTCAATGACAACCGTCAATTCCAGATTTGGGTTACTCAAGGCCTCATAAACCAGTTTTGTGTTTGGCGCCCAAACTGCAGGGTTTCCAGCCCATATTATTAGGCACTTTATCGGATATGGCTTACCAGTTATTATAGCTCTGGCAAGTATAGGCCATGCCACGCCAAGCATGTGGCTTGAGGCGCATGGATTGACTTTCCACACTCTTCTGTAGTTGGGCTTAACAAGGTCGAACATGGGCCAAGACATTATCGGAAAAATATCGGCGCCTAACATTTTCCTCTTCGTTTCAGGCGCAACATGATCCTGATAATCGAGGAAACTCTCCCTGAGAAACATCTTCCCATCAACCACCGGCCCCGGCTGCGTCATAATGTCCCCGCCCACTATATCGAGATTCCCAGAGAAAATCCTCAACATTGCCCTAGCAATTTCAACGGAAGACGAAGCCCTTCCAATTTGATCTGTAGCTACTCCCCTGTAAATGCAGGCAGGCTTTGTCGTGGCGTAAAGCCTAGCCGAATCTTCCAGCAGGTTTTTCGGAACCCACGTTATCTCCGCCATCCTTTCCGGCGAATATTCCAAGATCCTTTCTTTGAAGGCTGTGAAGGCTGTTTTGCATTTAACATTGTATCCTTCAACAACTTCGATTTCGAAGCATCCCTCAAGCTCAACCTCAACCTCCTCGTCAGGGATGGCTTCACCATTCAATGTGTAAAACTGCTGAGTAGTGGGATCCCATATGACTGGACCATTTTTCCGTCTGTCCCAGGCCACAAACCTGTCATCTCTTCCCTCTTTAACTATATCCTTCTCCGTAAGCCACCAGTCCTTGTCTATTCTGAGAAGCAGGGGGCCATTGGACCATCTCTCTACGAACTTCCTATCATAAATGCCATCTCTAAGCATTATATGAAGCCAAGCTAAAAATACGCCTGCATCGGTTCCGGGTCTAAGCTGGAGCCAATAGTCGGCGTTTTCAGCGGTTAATGTGCGTCTCGGATCTAGAACTATTAGATGCACCTCATCTTCCCTTCTTTTCCTCTGGGTTAATATGTGCCAGTGTAGCGGAGCCGCCATGGGGAAGTTTCTGCCATCAACAACGATGCATCGGGCATTAGCTATGTCAGGATACTGAGTGCTTGCGCCATAAATGCAATGCTGCAGGGCTATGTCGTTGCATGCACAAATGGTTCCCGGAGCCGCCACGTTGCCAGGGTTGCCTATAGAAAATAGAAAGCGGGATCTAACCCAATAAAGGTCTGTGCGGTATGTTCCCTCAACAACAGCTATGGATTCTGGGCCATAACGCTCAATAAGCCCTTTAAGTTTGGAGGCTATTTCATCAAGCGCCTGTTCCCATGAAGTTTGCCGCCATTCCCCGAGGCCTCTTTCGCTGGCCCGTTTGAGGGGGTGCTTTAGCTGTTCAGGATGATAAATGAACTGCACCATGCGGCTTATCCTTTCCATGCAAACGTAGCCCCTGCTTATGGGATGCTCAGGATTGCCAGTCACCTTTACAAGTCTCCCAGTTTCGTCAACGTATGCCAGCAAACCGCATCGAAGCCAACAGCCAGGTTCACCAGCGTGACAACCAACCTTCTTTACTATCAATTCGCCAGACAACAATTCCACCATCTCCAAATAGGCAACATTATACTTATTATATTATCCCAAAAATGCAAAGAACCGTTCTACCACAAGACTAATGCTTAATACAGGGAAACTGCAAAATTAGCTTTGCCTCTAAACCCTAGTGATGCAGTAATGGAAGTGGAGCCCATTAGCTTCTATTCCGAAGGTAGGAAACTCTTTGGAAACCTGCACGTCCCATTTATGGGTGCTCCCTGCATAATACTTCTGCATGGCCTGGAGGGACATAAGGACAGCGATAAGTGGATTACCGTTGCCTCCAAGCTTTCCATGGAGGGCTTTGCCTCCCTAAGATTCAACTTTCGAGGATGCGGCGAAGGTCCCGAAAAAAGTGAGGGAAGCTTTGAGGACACAAGCCTCACAGCCAGAATCCGAGACTATGAGGCGGCGTTGGATTTCCTTGAGGGCAGCGGAAAAGTTTGCATTAAAAAGCTTGGGGCCATTGGATCAAGTTTCGGAGGCATGGTGGCCATAGCAGCGCAGGAGGCTAGAATAAAGGCCCTTGTAACCCTTGCAACGCCATACAGAATATCACGCAACAGCAAAATTATAAATCAAAGCGAAAACGGGGAATACCATGCGCTCCCATCGGGAAGAAAACTAAAGAAAAGCTTCTTCGATGACTTGGAAAAATATAATATGCTGGAGCTAATTAAGAAAACACCTCCAATTTTGATAATCCATGGAAGGTCGGACGATATAGTTCCGGTTGAACATGCATATGAGTTGTATAAGTCGGCCGCGGAGCCTAAAAAATTGGAAATAATTGAAAATGCAGATCACACCTTCTCCACAGCCCTTGAGAGGGTGATGAATCTAAGCCTACAATGGTTTAGAAGATACTTGGTATAGGCTCTTAGGAAACTTCTAATAAGGGATCATAACCCTAAATCTTAGGGCTCCCCAATGCCATATGTTAAACCTGAAAAAAGGGTAGAGTTGAATAGGCTGGTGGAGCAGATTCTAAAATATTTTGAGATCGTTGAAGACAAGGACAGGGATGGACAGCTAAACTACCTTTTCACAAAAATATTGAAAAGTCTATATGAACCCTCCTACATCAACTTCGAAAGAATAATGGGTCTGCTAACATGCATTCAGCACGAGTTTTACAGACGATGGGTAAGCCCCTATGAAGACTCCAAAATGAAGATGCATGGAGACATTTAAAAGTCTCTTGAAAAAGTATGAATAGGATGCCCATCTCTGCAGCTTTGACAACTTTTTTATATTAGAACATGATAAAATTACAGCCTAAATCTAGTACTGGCGCGATAATTTCGTTAAAAAGGGATCCGAATGGGCATTGTCAGCTATCTTGAGCAGAGGTTAATCCCATTCCATTATTACTTGCTTGTGATTTGCAGTTTGGCCTACATGTTTGGCGGCATGAATGTTATGATAATAGGAACCGTTTTAGCCTCCATTGGAAAGGAGTGGGCACTAACCGAAATTGAAAAGGGCTTCTTAGTAAGCGTGGGCTACGCTGGAATGTTCTTTGGAGCTTCATCCTCAGGATTCATCGCGGATAGAATAGGAAGAAAGCGCACCCTGATCCTCATGATCATTTTATCATCCATCTTCACAGCCCTTAACAGTACAGCAAAAGACGTCACAGTGATGATGATTCTGCGCTTCATAGCAGGCATAGGGCTTGGCGGTCTACTACCGCTGCCGGCAGTTTATGTTTCAGAATACACTCCAGCTAAATACAGGGGAAGATTCGTAGGCATCGTGGAAACCTTTTGGGTCTACGGTGCACTGTTATCGCTGCTTGCAGGATATATTATAATACCGCTTTACGGCTGGAGAAATACTTTCCTCATGGCCCTTACACCCCTACTGCTAATACCGGGACTGCTTATTTTGCCTGAATCAATAAGGTACCTGGAAAGCAAGGGACGAAACGATGAGGCTATAAAAATTCTCAGAGAAAAGGGCCTCATAAGCAAGGAGCAAAAGATAGAAGTTGCAAGCAGCATGAAACTTGAACGCCGAACATTAAAGGACATCATGCTGCTTTTCTCCAAAGCATACATTAATAGAACCATAGTGCTTTGGACTCTGTGGGCCGTTCTAGTGTACACTTATCATGGAATTTTCATATTCCTGCCAAACATCTATGTCACAACCTTCGGCTTCGGGGAAATAAGATCCCTTCAATGGGCGCTCATAGTAACCCTTGCACAGGTTCCTGGATACTACAGCGCCGCTTTACTTTTGGATAGGGCTGGAAGGAAACCCATAATAGCAGTCTATCTGTTCACTGCGGGAATCTCATGCCTACTAATGGCTACAGCCATTGACGCTTCGCAGGTTCTTTTCTGGAGTTCCCTTATAGCCTTCTTCAACCTTGGAGCATGGTCTGGACTATACACGTACACGCCTGAACTGTATCCTACAGAGATAAGGGGTTTCGGAACAGGGGTTGCTGCAAGCATAGGCCGATTAGCGGGCATAATCGCGCCGATAATAACCACGTACCTTATGACCATTGCCGGCTACCAGCTAATATGGGCCTTCACCGTCTTTTCCGTAGCGCATATTGCGGCAGCCATTATAACGATGGCGTTGGGCAT
>Ga0105158_1001165_pt1 | contig 10303 bp, 6 predicted proteins | sample LHCtaG_FD_81567 | JGI IMG/M metagenome (GOLD analysis project Ga0105158, IMG submission 81567) | Hot spring microbial communities from Little Hot Creek, USA to study Microbial Dark Matter (Phase II) - LHC4sed_matched | ecosystem: Environmental > Aquatic > Thermal springs > Hot (42-90C) > Sediment... | reverse complement strand
CTAAACATGTGCCTCAAGGCGAGGATAGACAACTCACCCGTGACCTTGCCTTCGGCTTCCCAGGAATGTCTCTGAATGACTCTTCACCTACATGTCTGCCCCATCTCAGCCACCGGTAAACAGTCCGCCTCATAGTATCAAACAGAAACGCAATGCGGGCCACGGATAACCCCTTCTTAAGAAGCTTCCTAAAGATTCCCCTAATGTCAGGAGACAAACGCATAACATTACCCGGTAAAAATTGTTAACCCACCGGTAAAAAAAGTGTAACGTTAGAAAGTTGACTTTACAATAACTATAGCTTTTTATAATCAGACCTTTAATTTGACCTTTTAATAATGGTGTAGAACATGATGGGTGAAGCTCTTGCGATCTTATCGGCACTAATGCAAGCTATTTCAACGGTGCTTTCAGCGGAGGCTCTCAAAAACGTTGACCCACTTTGGTCGAATGTTATTAAGAGTTTGGCGTCGGCTGCTGTTATGCTTCCCATAGTTGCAGCAACCGGGGTCCTATTTGGATGCATCAACGTGAGAGCCGATTCATTATTTTTCGTCATTTTAGCGGCTATAGTTGGATTTGGATTTGGCGATACATTTCTCTTTAAAAGTATTGTTTTAATAGGTGTTTCCAGAGCTTACACGATTAGCTTCACTTCTCCGTTGTTTACCATGGTGCTGGCAATAATTTTCCTCAACGAAACTTTTCTACTAAAGTACTTGATTGGAACAACATTTATAGTTATAAGTTTAGCCATCGTCTCGTTGGAGCTAGAGGGAGGGGGGCAAAAAGATGCTAGTTTAAGGGGGATCATTGCCGCCGTCGCCGCAGCACTATGCTGGGCTGTGGGAACAGTCCTCGCCGCGTTAGGATTAAGGGGCATTGACGTCTTATTAGCCAATGCAATACGTTTCCCCATTTTAGCCCTCTTCCTCCTCCTCATCTCAAAACCGGGAGAGAAAAGAAGAGTTGCCGGAAGAGACCTCATGCTTCTTTCAGCAGCTGGAGTCACAGGCATGGTTTTTGGAGGAATAACCTTCCTTTTAAGTATACAGTTAATAGGCGCATCAAGGGCATCTCCATTAAACGCCTCCTCACCAGTATTAACGTCAATAATATCTAAAGCTTTTTTAAAGGAGAAGGTTACTCTTCGCTTGATTTCATCATCCATCTTCATAACCACCGGAATATATTTTCTCGTTTCCTAACCCAATTGGCTGGGTTGAAGAAGATTAAATCTTTAAAAAGAGCATTATTAGTTTCTTTTTTAGAGAGGCGCTGAATAGTGAGCGAAGAGGATAGAGTATCAAAGCTGATAAAAGGCTTCTTCCCCTATCCAAAATTTCGCCCATTTCAGATTGAGGCCATAAAATTTTCCTTTAACACTATATTTGAGGGAAAGATAGGCTTACTATCGTCTCCATGTGGAACTGGGAAATCTATATCGGTTTTGTCGGCTTACTTTGCGGCTAGAAGCCTTAACCCATCGATAGGCAGGCTTATAGTTTTAGTTCGGACGAAAAGCCAGCTTGAAATCTATTCCCGCGAGCTTAAAAGCATTAAAGGATATAGTAAAGCCCCGTTTACGGCTTCGATATTCAAGAGTAGAAGGGAGATGTGCCCACATGCCTTAGAGAACCCGAATATTATAGATTTGAGTTACCGCGACTTCCTACAATACTGTAGGGGGCTGAGGAAGGGTTTATTCGGCGATTCATGCAGGTACTATGATAGAACTTACAGCGGCGGATGGAGGCCGAGTAGGCTTGCAGAAACTATTCTTGAGCGCATTAGGAAAGCTGGGCCGGTAATGCCGGAGGAAGTTTACGACTTATGCCGTGACAGCGGCTTATGCCCCTACGAAGTCACTAAGGTGCTCGCGAAGGGGGCTGACATAATCATTGGAAACTACAATTATGTTCTAGTTGAACCTGTTAGAAACTCAACGCTCAGCAAGGCGGGCGTCAAAATGAAGAGCGTTAACTGCATTTTCGACGAAGCACATAGCTTGCCATATTACGCCTCTGGGATACTTTCAAACGAGATATCGCTTACATCTATTTTGAGGGCGATTAAGGAGGGCAGAAGATTTGGGCTGGATAGCCTAGAAATTTTAGAGGTGCTGTATAACGCTGCGCTGAGCGCCGGAAAAGCAATTTATAGGGCATATGGATTAGACTACGAGCATATAGTTTCAAGAGAATATTTAGTCGACGAAATTTCGAAGAGGGTCGGCGTCAGCCGAGGCGAACTGCCGGAGGTTATTGAAGAACTCTCCTCTACGGGCGAGTATATTAGGCAGATTAGGGTTGAGTCTGGAGGCAGACCCATCTCATACACCTCCCGCTGCGCATCCTTCCTAGCGGACTGGCTTAACATAGGCGGTTCAAAGCACATTCACTACATCAAAGTTGAGGGGGAACCCGGCGGCAAAAAGACTGTTAAGCTGGGTATAAAATGTCTAGATCCATCTCTAGCAACAGGTGTAATAAACGAAGCCCGCTCAGCAATACTAATGTCCGGGACATTATGGAACTTCAACTACTATATTGACGTATTAGGTTTAAACAGGTCTAGATGCGTAAGCATGAGCCTTCCAAATCCATTTCCCCCCGAGAATAGGCTGATTATAGTTGACATGGCCGTTACAACTAAATTTGAGGAGCGCGGCGACGAGCAATGGGAGAGGATGGCCGACCGCATAACCAGGATCACCCAGGCGGTTAAGGGTAGAGTGGCAATATACTTTCCATCCTACGAAATCATGCACTCCATTGCGAAGAGAATTAAGCTGGATAAACCCCTTCTAATAGAGGGGAGGGATACCAGGGTAGCTGATGTACTGAGTTTTCTCAGAGAAAATAATCAATGCGTTCTTCTCGGAGTCGCCAGGGGGAAGATAAGCGAGGGCGTAGATATGTCGATTGACGGACACAGCATGCTCTCAACCGTAATAATTGCCGGTCTACCATTTCCAAAGAGGACTGAGACTCAAGCCGCACTCCAAGAATACTTGGCGAGCAGGTTCGGCGATAAAGCTAATGAGTATGCGAATGACATACCATGCCTAAACGCGCTAGCTCAGTCGGCTGGGAGGCTCATACGCAGTCCAGAAGATAGGGGAGTAATCGTCATAATGGATAGGAGGGCTGCTAGGAGATTCAAAGATAGGCTTCCAGAGGATTGGAGGATGGAGATAAGAGCTCACATAAATCTGGAGAAGATCCTAAGCGAAGTAGGGAAGTTTATTAATAAAAACAGCCCATCGTCTGAATTCAATTAACGCTCCACGCGTTATCTTCAAACATACTCCATCAAAGTGAACTCAGGTTTTAGCGAAAAACTATTCCGGCGCTTAGACGCTTTAAAGAAGATGCTTTGAGGAGGCTGAAAGCATACCTCAAGTTTATTTTTATGTTGATGCTTCAGGAGGATGCGTGAAAAAAGTGGCGGCCCTCATAGGCTCCCCGAGGGGATGTCTTAAGACAAGCTAGAAATAATCTATTTGGGCTAAGCTTGGTTCAACCGGCTTTAAGCCACGCTTAGTTATAGAGGATATTTCTGAAACAGAGAGTGAAAAAGAGGAGGCTTGATTTATTGATTCCCATTAAGGCTGCTGTTCATCCAGCCGCAGGCCCTCTTCATTAAATCTAAAAAGTACTGGAAGTTTTCGAAGGAAACGTCTGGTGGAACGGCGTGGTCGACCCCTGGGAAATAACCTTTTTTCCAAACTACCTTTGATATTCTATCAACTTCGCTCTTTACATCCTCTTTCGAGAACGCTATCTTCCTCTTATCGATCCCCCCCATCATTATAAGCCGAGGATACTTCAACCTTAGCATATTGACGTCCATGCCGGCAGCAACCTCGCAGGGGCTTACTCCATTAACTCCAACCGCTAAAAGATCCGGTATGAGCGGTTCAATATTGCCGTCGCTGTCAACTAAGATAATTTTAACACCATGCTCTCTAAAGAAGCCCGTAATCTCCCGGTATACTGCGGAGAAGAAGTCTCGAAATATCCTGGGGGATATCATCGGCCCACGCTTATAGGCCATGTCCTCGCTTAAAATTATATAGTCTACTTCTACGTCTCCCAGGCATCTCTCTAAAACCTTAGAGTGAAAGCTAACATATAATTCTAGGATATCGTGGATTAACTTCTTGTCCTTAAAGATGGAGATCAACGCTGCTTCAAGCCCCATCATATCCCTAATCCACCAAAACGGCCCGCTAATCGTGATGTTCACTAAATAGGCTCCATTCCTCCTATTGAGCCCCTCCGCTATATCGCTCCATTTCGGCGGATACCTTCCCGGCGTGTTAGGATCATAGCGCCTCCTAACCTTCTCAAAATCTTCCCTCGTCTTCACGGGGAAATCTATAAATGTTCTCGTCGCAAACCCGCTCCAGCCACCTCTCCAATCCTCTTGAAAACCGAGCTGCGTTACCCCTAGGCTGTCCACCCATACACGATACCGCTCATCTTCCCTAAGAACCTTGTATTCGAAGGGAGGCATAGGCCCAAGGTTAATCGCCCTGTCGCTGGGCTCCCACTTAAAGCCTTCAGATGGGCGCGACACTATATTCACAGAGTTTAAGCCAAAGACATCGAATCTAAAAAACTTTGAGGCAGTAAGCCCCTGCGGCAACCCCTCACTCCACCAGCGTTTAAGAGTTGCAGGCCTAATTTCCCATAAAGATATGGGGATCCTATCGGGATTCCCGAAAAAAGCAACTTCAAAAAATCGCTCCCTAGGGGATAAAGCCCCGCTGGAACCTGCATCACCCATCTTCTCAATCACCCTCATTAGATCGAGGAGGCGCTCCATACATAAGATTTTTGCTTCTTTAGGCGGATGCGGCAGCTTAGCGGATTCTGTACAGCCTCCTGAGATTCCTCGAAGTTTCAGGGAAAACTCTTCCACGCTTAGCTGAGACTTGAAACATTGCCTAGAACAGCCATCGAAAACCCGGCATCGCGCACTCTAACATCTCATCTACGAAGCATGAAGAAGGCAGAGATCTAAAATAGTGGTTGGACGCGCCCAACCGCGGGAAAAATTTATGAGCTTAAAGAAGCCACTCTGTAAGCATGGAAGAGTTTTTTGAATGCTTTTCGCCTGCTCCAAAAATGGGCGGCTATGTAAATGTAGCGAAGTATGGTAGAATATGGTTAGGTTTAAACGAGGTTGGAGTTTTATGGGATGACCCCAGGGACGTATACGCTGTAGTTGTGCGTTTTAAGCGTTTGCCAGAAGACTTTAGCATTGAAGACGTTAAAATACAATATTGGCAGCGCAGCTGGCCTAAATTTCGATTTGAATCTATAGGGGCTGGGTTTTCAGGATGGCAGCCTATAGACGACTTTTATAATGGTCAATGGAGGGACGCCAAGTTCGATTTAAAGATCGATGGAAAAATCTGGCGCTTCCTGTTTCATCCCCTTGCTGAAGAATTCCCGGACATGGAGGGATATAATGTAAGGTATCGTAGAACCTTAAAAATCAGGCTGATTTCCACTAAAAACCTGCCTGAAGTTGAAAGCTTCGAGGTATATACGGATTCCACGTGGAGGGAAACCGAAGTTTCAATCGAGTGGGGTTGTATAGATGCTGCCGGAAAGATTTGGGACGGAAGAGTTGAGGTTTTCAACGGCGAACTAGGCGACTTGAAGCCGCTGGGGCCGCTGAGCAGGGTTAAAATATTATCTGGAAGCTCTTGGGAGTCGAGGTTAGACGCCGGTGAAACGGGCGGCGTAAAGGCAGCAGTGTGGTATGCCTACAGCGGTAATTCGAGGAGCTTCGACAAGACCATCGTCACCGTCAGGGCTAAGGCCCACAGCTTCTCCTTCAGCGTGGACGATTTAGAGGAGAGCGGAGCAATCTATATAAAAGATTACAACGTCCTCATCTCTAGGCCCTCTGAGAACCTGAATTTAAAGAACTATAGCCGCGAGCTATCTAAGCAAGGTTTAACCACCATATATGACCTCACAGGCAAGATGCCTGAGCAGACTCTTAAAAGGGCTTGGAGGGAGATGCCGGCTAAGAAGAGGGGCATGCACTTCATATTGGGATGTAAAGGCCGCAGGCAGAAGATTGGGGTGAACACGCGGGGCGTAGTCTTCATCCCAAAGCTTTGGAATATCCGGGTTAAAGGCAAATACTCTGATAGATTCCTATGGGACGGCGACGCCGTAGCCTATGGCTTTGGTTTACCAAACCTTGAACCTGAAGACAGATATTTAGAGGAGGGTTTTATACCGATAATACATGCTAAATGGGTTGACGACGGCATAGTATATGAGCAGGAAGCCTTCGCCACACTCCTCTTCAAGAATATTCTAGACGACCTCAAAGGAGAAGATATGGTTGACGGAGACGACCCAATTGTATGCATGGCGAAGATAACTGTTTCATCCCAAGCGTTATCTCGCAAAACTGTAAGCTTAAGGCTGACATCAACTTGCAAGGGCAGTTGGCGTGAAGATAAGGGAGCTGAAGAAAAGTTGACATATGAGAGCGGCCTCGTTTACGCCACGTGCTCAGACGCCCAATGTAAGAGGCTTAGATACATGCTGGATGCTCAGGGGAGGGGGGAAGTTGAAGGCGCCGGCCGTGGACTCATATATACGGTGAGCCTTAACCCGGGGGAATCACATGCAATTTACGTTAAGATACCGTCAATAACACTCCTTGAAGATTCTGAAGTAGAGAAGCTAAGGAGCCTAGACTACTATGCTGAAAAAGCAAAGGTATCCGAATACTGGAGGGCGCTCCTCAATAAAGGCGCGCAGATACATGTTCCAGAGAAGTGGCTTAATGACTTCTACAAAGCCCATTTAAGCCACATACATATAACCGACGATAAGGAGCCGGGCTCCCAAAGATACATGTGTAGAGTAAGCTCCTTTAATTATGGTGTTTTCGCGAATGAAAGCGCCATGGTTATAAGCGAGCTCGATAGAAGGGGGTTGCACGATGAAGCTGAGCGTAGACTGGAGGTTTTCACCCACTATCAGGGAACGGCAGTTATGGCCGGCAGATACTCGACGGCTAAAGGCGTTTTTTATGGAGCTGGAGGATACGAATGCGGACAATACGGGCAGCATCACGGCTGGGTTCTATGGGCTTTTGCAGAACACTATAAGTACACCCGCGATAAAGAGTGGCTTAAGAAGGTTGCCCCGAACCTGGTTGAAGCATGCAACTGGATAATAAATGAGAGGAAGGCGGCGATGAAAAACTATGAAGGCGGGAGGAAACCGATTGAATATGGTTTTCTACCGCCCGGAGCTTTAGAAGACGTAACGGAATACTGGCATTGGATTGCAACAAACGCTTACGCCTATAGAGGTCTAAAATCCGTGGCGGAAGCTTTAGCCGAAATAGATCACCCAGAGGCTTCAAGGCTCAGGGAGGAGGCTGAATCTTACCGCAGAGATCTAACTGCTGGAATAATGGAGGCCGCTGCGAGGAGCCCCGTCGTCAAGCTTAGAGACGGAACATGGATCCCCCATTTTCCATCCAGGCTGGAAAGACGCGGACGCGACTTAGGGTGGATACGTGAAACCCTAGAGGGAGCCATGCACTTAATTCTATGCGGCTTAATTGACCCATGCTCTAAGGAGGCGGAGTGGATACTTAAAGACTACGAGGATAACCGGTACATTTCAGGAGACTACGGTTACACGGTTCCAGACATCGATAGGTACTGGTTTAGTAGAGGAGGCTTCTCAATGCAGCCAAATCTCTACGGCTTTCAGATACCATACCTATGGAGGGGAGACGTGAAACGCTTCCTAAGGGCGTTCTTCAACTCCTTTACAGTAGCCTTCTATCCAGATACCTGCATGCTGACGGAGCATCCGCTTCCAACAATGGCCGACTGGGCTGGAGACCACTTTAAAACATCAGATGAATCCATATTATGCTACTGCTTGAGGCTTATGCTGATTTATGAAGATGGAGAGTCGCTTATACTTATGCCCGCCGTCCCATCTAAATGGCTCGAGGACGGCGCACGCATTTCAGTAAATAATGCAGGCACATACTTCGGAACGCTGTCCTTTAACGTTGAATCCAAAATTCGCGATGGCTTCATCAAAGTATTTTTAAACCCGCCAACAAAGATCCCACCGAAGTCCATAGAAATTCACATAAGGCACCCAAACAATTTGAAAATAAAAAAAGTGAAAGTGGATGGGCGGGAATGGCTTAACTTTGATCAGGAGACAGTTCAGATCGCTGCTCCGACCAAACCCTTAGAAATAATCGCCTACTACCGTTAAGCATATTTCCGAAGAATCTAGGAGCCGCTTTATAAGGGGATGCTTAACCTTAGCCGGCGAACCCCTCAAAACTGTAAATTTAGCCCCTACGCCTCTCATCTGCTTAAAGGCATGCCGTCAAAGCCTAACTCCAACTGCCATATCGCAGTTTAGGTGCACTTATGCTTATAAACCTTTTATCTGCCGAGGAGTTTTTCCAGCACCTGCGAGATCTCTTCGAATGGGCATTCAGCCGCTATTGCATTATATATCCGTCCCTCGATAGGCCCTCTATGCGCGCTTTCACCTCACCCTCCCCTTCAGGCCTTAGTTGCCCGCATATCACCTTGCACAGCGAGTATGCTTCCCCAAACTGACCCATATGCTTCCAGCGCGTCGCATACGGCTTTCAGCAGCGCCTGCTCTGGCAGAGGGTTCCGCTGGCGCCCTTCGATATGCTTGCATCTGCGCCCCAACGCGGCTTGCCTCAACGTTCTTTGAGCCCTCGTAATCCGCCAGAGCGCCGGCTTCAAGCAGGATCTCCAGCGGATACCTCGCGCCCCCCATATGGCATCGATATCTGCGCCACAAAGTCTATCAAATCATCACCTAATGCTCCAGGCCTGAAGGCTATCTCAACCCTACTATGCCCCTGGCCTGCTCAAAAAGCGTATGCGCCGAGCCGTACCAGAGATGCCCTGCCGACGGAATGCTGTCGATAGGGTTAAGTCCCTTATCAGAACCAACCTCGGCGCCCAAGTCATCGAAGGGTCAAAGCCCCCGAAATTCACGTATCCGCTCTCAGCCGACCTCAGCCTGAGGTCGCACCTCGCCCTCCCAATAGCCGACCTAACCAGCAAAATGCAGTCGAATCCCATAGACGCCGTCGCCGCTCATTGAGTACCTATAGATTCCGTCGGAGAAGCCGCCTGAAGCCCTCAGCCTCGCCGCTAGATCCTTCGCCTCGTCGGCGGGCATCCACTCCCACCCGCTGCTTCCCTTCCTCCAGTGGCAGCCTGAGAGGTGGGCTTCCAAATCGACGCGCGAGACGAAGATGCACCTGCAGTATGGGCACTTCAGGAATTTCTCCGGCAAGCGCATCCGCCCCTTCAGGCCTTCTCGTAGTAGTTGTCCCTAATGTTCAGTGTCTTGCCGGCCCTGTAGAGCTCGCGGAAGAGCCTCATGAATTCGCCCTCGCAGATGTTAAGTCTCTCCATGGCGGCCTGCATCAGTGCCTCCTCGCTGACCTCCTTGTTTGAGCCTTTGCTCGCCAAGTCGTCCATCACGGCTAGGAGGGCGGCCATTTTATCCCTCTGCGACTTCGACTTCCCGGCGACCCGCTGGTCCACATCTATCCTCCCACTCTTGACGTCGAGGCCCACGTCTAGGAGCGCCCTCTCCAGGCTTCGACGAGTATTTTGGGCTGGAAGTCGCTTTCTACCCCCGCTCCTCCCAGACGGGCTCATTCTGTGCCCGGAAGACTACAAGATGGAGTAACCGCGGAGGGCCAATTTTCCAGTCCATCCCTCAGAAACCGTATTATTCATGAGGCCTCCCGACTTTATCCGCCGGTATGACGCCGTTATAGCGGCTGAGGGGCACGTTTCGGACATTTTTTCTAGCCAAAAATTGGATCCGCGGAGCAACCGACGGGGCGCGGCGGACAATTTTTCCATCCATCTTAGAGATATCAATTTGGCTACAAAACGAGCTAAAGAAAATTAAGAGCAATATTAGAGAGATAAATTCAAAACCGAAGGTATTATCTGTGATAAGGTAGGGATACCCATGTTCCTCGGCCTAATTCACCAATTCCTAGCAAATTAGCTAGGAGGGGGGAGATCCGGAGGAGGATTAGGGCGGGATTGAGGAGGCGGAGGCTCAGGGATATAGCGGATGAGGCCCTTAGGGTCTACGAGTCCCTCACCGACCAGAGGGTTTACAGGGCATTCAAGATAAACGAGGACGACTACACAGTTGAGGTTTCGCCGGAGCGGCTGGACGGCTACATATCGGCGAGGAAGGTTGGG
>Ga0105158_1001163_pt1 | contig 10313 bp, 4 predicted proteins | sample LHCtaG_FD_81567 | JGI IMG/M metagenome (GOLD analysis project Ga0105158, IMG submission 81567) | Hot spring microbial communities from Little Hot Creek, USA to study Microbial Dark Matter (Phase II) - LHC4sed_matched | ecosystem: Environmental > Aquatic > Thermal springs > Hot (42-90C) > Sediment... | reverse complement strand
TAAACTTTATTTCGAATTTTTATTCAATCGTTATTTATGGTTTAACATTGTTATTAGTTTTGATGTTGCCATTTCAGTTACCTACTCATAAGCATGTAAATGAATTATCTTTTTTATTTATTCTTTCTGCTTCTTTGATGGTTTTACTTTTACGAACAACTAATTTAGTTTATGCTTATTTGTTAATAGAAGGTATAGCTATCTCTTTCTACATTTTTATAGCATATTATAGTAAAAGTTTACCATCTATTGAAGCTGGTTTTAAGTATTATTTCGTGGGAACTTTAACTGCCATAATTTTGTTATTAGGGATTTTCTTCTACTATCGTGCTACACTTTCTATCACTTTGGACTTTTATGATGCCAATCAATTTTTTGTTGTTAATAATAGTTTCTTAGCATTAGGTATTCTTCTCATTTGTCTTGCATTAGCATTTAAACTCGGATCTGCGCCTTTGCACTTTTGGGTCCCAGAGGTTTATCATGGTGCTCCTCTTTATTCTCTACCAATGATTATTGCTTTGAGCAAGTTAGCAGTTGGCTTTTTTTTGATTTATACATTAGTCAATTTTCGTCAGCATTTACATTTCATATTCCAGCCTCTTAAGACTTTGTTTTATTTTCTTTCTGTTTCTTCAATACTGATAGGTAATCTATTAGCAATAAAGCAAAGAGATGTAAAGAAAATCTTAGCTTACTCTTCAGTAGCTAATGTAGGGTATTTACTTTCTTTATTAACCTTAGACCTAACTGATCAATTGATTCAAGTTTATAGTTCATATTTATTGGTCTACTCGCTTTCAGTTTTTTTCTTTTTCTTAATAGTATCCTGTGTAATGACCGACAAAAACAGTGTATATCTTTCCCTTCAAGAATTTTCCTATATCTTATCTAAATCTAATATTGCAATACTTTTATCAGTCTTTTTTATTCTTTTAAATCTTGCTGGTTTTCCACCCACTATTGGATTTCTTTTAAAGCTGTCTATCATTTATCAATTGCTTAAGCAACATTCTTACTTTTTATCTGTTCTTGTTATTCTTACATCAATTTTGTCTATTTATTACTATTGGTCTATACTCTCTGCCATCATTTCAGGTATCAAGAGAATTTCAATAAAGTATTATTTGACTCTTTCTGAAATCTTTCTAACTTTAGTCGCTTTAATTATTAGTTTCTATTTTCTTATTGCTATTTTCGTCCCTGGAATAATACCTTTCTTTCAATAAACCTAATTTTTTCATTTTAGTGATAAGTTGCTTTCTGCTTATCCCTAATTCTTTTGCTGTTCTTGATTGATTCCAATTGTTTTTTATTAGAGTTTCTAAAATCAATTTTTTTTCCATTTCATGTAGTGTCAGTTTTACAACATTGATTTGATTAGTAATTTTGTCATCAATAGATACAACTGTTTCATCTTTTAAAGCAATTTGACTAGTAGTTTCTAGTTTGTCGGATGTTTGTTCTATATATTCGTTTAAGACATCACCTGTTATAATATCTCCTTCTGTTAAAATTATTGCTCGTTCAATAAGATTAATTAGTTCTCTTACGTTCCCGGGCCAATCATATTTAATGAGCTTATCGATAAAGTCCTTAGTGAATCCTTTGATTTCTTTGTTTAGTTCTTTTGCTTTTATGTTTAGATAGTGTTCAACGATCAAAGGTATATCTTCTTTTCTTTCCCTCAGTGGTGGAATATAAATTTGTAATGTGCATAATCGATAGTAAAGGTCGGCTCTGAACTTACCTGAAAGAATTTCTTCTTTTAAATTTCTATTCGTAGCAGATATAATTCTCACATCAACCTTAATTAGCTTTGTTCCTCCTAAGCGATTAAAAGATTTTTCCTGAAGAAACCTTAGAAATTTTTTTTGGATGGATAGGTTTAGGTCGCCAATTTCATCAAGGAAAAGGGTTCCTCCATCAGCAAGTTCAATAAGTCCTTTTTTAGGGGAAATAGCGCCGGTAAAAGCCCCCTTTTCATAGCCAAAGACCTCGCTCTCAAAAAGGGTCTCCTGTAGTGTGGTGCAATCTATTACAATGAAAGGCTTTCTTGATCGAGGGGATAATTTATGTATAAGACGGGCAACCAGTTCTTTGCCAGTTCCTGTTTCCCCACTGATAAGAACATTGCAGTTTGTTTCGGCTATCTTAGGAATTACTTCTTTGATTTTTTTTATACATGATGAATTACCTATAAAATAAGCATCAAGTTCAGACACTAACTGATTTGTTGATAAAGTGGATTTAGTTAAAATTTCATGAATAATGGTGCAAAGACAATCATAATTTAGCTCTTCTGTAAAATAATGATAGGCTCCAGCTTTTAAATATTTTACTGCAAGTTCGGCTTCATTGGGTGCGTTGATCACAATGATGTATGGTTTTTTATTATGTTTTAATAGGTCTCTTAAAAGATCGTATGATCCGTCTAAATAGCTTTTGTAGTCTATAATGAAGATAGCTTGGTTGTTATCAAGATTTAAAGAATTTAAAAGTTGATTATCAGGCTCTGAGAGAATTAAAATCTCTTTGGTATCTAGAATACTTTGAACTGTCCTTACTGAAGCATCAACATAAGAGTTTGAAGGTTGGCAAGCAGGAAAATTTTCAGGATGTTTGGTTAGGAGAGTAATTTTCATGGTTGGTATCTAATTTTTATTTTAGGGTATAGTTCCTTCAGCACATTGATTTTAGTTTTGTCTAAGGGTAAACCAAGTCCGTTTGTCTCAAAGTGAACATACCAATCAGGATATTTAAGGATTAGTTTTATTGGGATAACTGTTTTTTCTTGGTCATAGCTTTTTTCTGACAAAAATTCTTTAAGCTCTTTCAAAGTTGAAGCGTCAACATCTTTGTAGTCTATTTCGAGTTCAAACTTGCCTTCTTTAAACATTCTGAGGTCTTCTATGGGTGCAATATCTTCTATGACTAAGGTTGTGCTCTCTTCTTCCTTGTCAACCTTTGTTCTTACCCAAACAAGTTTCCCTTCCTGTAGAAAACCTATTGCTTTGTTGAGTTGATCTGGGAAAAGCAGAGCTTTTACATTTGAAAATTCATCCTCGAGGCGAAGGATAGCCATCTGTTCTCCGGTCTTCGTTTTTTTGTATTTTATTTCTGAAACTAAACAGGCAATATGAAGGGTATCTTCATCCGTAAAGGAATCTTTCTTTCCAAGGTTGGTAGAAGAAAATAGCTCAACAAAAGAACGCCACTTTTTTAGAGGATGAGAAGAAAGGTAGAACCCAAGGGCTTCTTTTTCAAACTGTAAAAGTTCATCGTCTGTCCAGGGTGGCACCTCGTCTAAGACTACACTTGCGCAAACATTTAGTAGGTTTGCCTGTCCAAATAGCGAGCACATCTTCATCTGCTGTGAATAACTTAAAACCTTAGAAAGGTTCCCTAAAAGCTTAGCTCGGTTTGGCTCAAAGCTATCAAAGGCCCCAGCCTTAATCAGAGAGGCTATAACTCGCTGGTTCACCTTTTGAGTGTCGACTTTTTGACAAAAGTCGATAAAACTTTTGTAGGGTCTTTTGGAGATCATCTCTTTTACAGCTTCTTCTCCAACATTTTTAATAGCTTGAAGTCCAAGCCTCAAGGCAGACCCCTCTACGGTAAAACCTGCTGAGCTTTTGTTAACATCTGGGGATAAGATTTTTATACCCATTTTTTCTGCAGCGGAAAGATAATTACTTACTTCTTCACTTTTTCCTACCTCGTAGGTAAGGATTGATGCTAAAAAGTAGAGGGGATAGTGTGCTTTAAGATAAGCAGTTTGGTAGGAAAGAAGAGCGTAGGCTGCTGCATGGCTTTTGTTGAACCCATAGTCGGCAAATTTCTCTATCAGGTCAAACACCTTTTCTGCTACATCAACAGCTATTCCTCGAGATTTGGCTCTTTCAATAAAGTCATCTTTTAATTGCTGCATGAGTTCCTTTTCTTTTTTACCGATAGCTCTCCGTAAAAGGTCAGCCTCACCGAGCGTATAACCAGCAAGTGCTCTTGCGATCTCCATCACCTGTTCTTGATAAACTATCACTCCATAGGTTTCCTTAAGGATGGGTTCTAACAATGGATGGAGGTACTCAGGCTTTCGTCTTCCATGCTTAGTTTCAATATACTGGTCAACCAAACCTCCCCTCAGAGGTCCTGGTCGATATAAGGCAAGCACGGCGATGAGGTCGTTAAAGTTTGACGGTTTAAGCCTTCTCAATAGTTCTTTCATTCCTTCAGATTCAAGCTGAAATACTCCGTCAGTATCCCCTTGGCACAGTAGTTCATACACCTTACAGTCATCAAGAGGGATAGCGTTTATGTCTAAATCCTTTCCTTCTATGGATTTGATTAGTTTTAAAGTGTTGTCTATGATGGTTAGTGTCTTTACTCCAAGAAAATCAAACTTTATTAAACCAAGAGCTTCGCAAGCTTTCATATCGTATTGAACAACAACTTCGCCTTCTTCTCCCTTCATAAGAGGAGCTACTTCCATAATAGGGACAGCGCTTATGACCACGCCAGCTGCGTGGATGCTTGCATGGCGAGGAAGTCCCTCAAGCTTTAAAGCAATCTCAAATAGTTCTTTTATTCTGGGTGAGCTTTCTATAAGTTTTTGGATCTCAGGGCGTTTCACCTCCTCTTGAAGGGTGGTTTGAGGTCCTGGGGTAATCATTTTTGCAATCGGGTCGATCTCCTTAGGTTTAAATCCAAGAGCCCTGCCAACATCTCGAATAACCTGTCTTGCTGAAAGGGATCCAAAAGTAGCTATCTTAGCTATGTAGTCCTGACCATAGGTTTTTGCAACATAATCGATCACTTCATCTCTGCCTTCCATGCAAAAGTCTACATCGATGTCTGGAAGGCTTGGTCTTTCTTTGTTAAGAAATCTTTCGAATAGAAGCCCCCATCTTATGGGATCGAGGTTGGTAATGTATAAGGCGTAGCTAGTTAAAGCACCAGCTGCCGAACCTCTTCCGGGTCCAACAGGAATACCCCTTGCCCTTGCCCACTCGAGGAAGTCAGACACAATCAGGAAATAGCTAGCGTAACCTTTTTCTATAATAACCTCAAGCTCCATCTCAAGTCTTTTCCAATATTCTTCTTTACTTGCAAAAAGAAGCCCTTGCCTTTCAAGCTCATTAAGTCTTTTCTCTAAACCTTGTCTTGCCTTTTTAACAAAGTAAGATTCTGCTGTTTCTCCCTCAGGGATCCTTGCTTTGGGGAAAAGGGGTTCTCCAAGCTTAAGCTCAAGATTAACCTTTTCAAACACTTCAAATGTGTTTTCTAAGACCTCCCTTGGATAAGGTCTTGCAAGTTCTTCAAGGTCCTTTGGGCTTGGTAAGAAAAGCTTATCGGTGTTGAACCGAAACCTATTCGGATCTTCAAGCTTTGACCCAGTTTGAATACAAAGCAAAACTTCGTGAGCTTTATAGGAGTCTTTATCAATATAATGTGAATCCGTTGTGCCAACTACCTTAATATCCAGATCTTCACCGAGTTGCAATATCATTTCATTTACTTTTTTCTGATCCGGTAGGTCGTTGAACTGCACTTCAAGATAAAAATCGTCCTTAAATATCTCTTTATAAAACAAAGCTGTTTCTTTTGCCCTTTGTATATCACCTTGTAGAAGAAGTTTGGGGACTTCTCCCTCAAGGCAGGCTGAAAGGGCAATCAATCCCTCTGCGCACTCCTTTAATAGGTCCTTATCTATGCGAGGCTTATAATAAAAGCCTTCTAAGTAAGCTTTCGTCCCGAGCTTGACAAGATTTTTGTACCCGATTTCGTTCTTAGCAATCAATATTAAATGAAAGTAATCTGCATTTTTTTTGTTTTTAGCGAACCTTGAGGTAGGGGCAAGGTAGAATTCACAACCCAGAAGAGGTTTTAAGCCTACCTCTCGTAAGGACTTGTAAAAATGGATTAGGCCGAACAAAGTTCCATGGTCTGTTATAGCACATCCAGGATAGCCATATTCAAGCAAACGCTGAACAAGGTCTTTAATTCGAATTGAACCATCAAGTAGGCTCCATTCAGTATGAAGGTGTAAGGGCACAAAACCTTGCATATTCCCTCACCACCTTTATCCCTCGATTAAGTTTAACAGGTCTTGGATAGTAAACGGCTTGGTTAAAGCCCCATAAAAGTTATATTTTTTGTAATCTCTTAATACAGGTTCGGTAAAATAACCGCTCAACGCTATAGCCTTCACTTGAGGGTAGATTTTTTTTATTTCTTGATAGGTATCAAGACCAGTCCATTTTCCCGGAACAATAAGGTCAAGGAGGACAAAGTCGTATGGTCTTCCTTCCTTTATAGACTCTTCAACAAGCTTATAAGCGATCTCACCGTCAGGAGCAGTCTCTACTTCATAGCCAAAGCTTTCTAACAACTCTTGTAGGGATTCCCTCACGAGGTCATCGTTATCCATAACAAGGATCCTTTTTTTAGTAAAAGTTTTGACTTCGGGTTTTCTTGAAGGTTCTTCATCAGGAGGGGCAGGCAATAAGATTTCAACTCTTGTCCCTTCACCCTCCTTCGAATAAACATTAATGCTCCCACCGTGCGATACTACAACCTCCTTAGCTATGTAAAGGCCTAATCCTGTGCCATGTGGTTTGGTGGTAAAGAAGGGATCAAAAACATACGGAAGGTGCTTTTCTGGTATCCCTATACCATGGTCGATTACTTCTAACCGGATAAACCTTTGTCCCTCCTTATTTAAAGTTGAAAGCTTAATGGTTACCTTACCTCCTTTAGGCATCGCTTCGAAGGCATTCAAGCAGAGGTTTATCCACATTATAGAGAAAAGTTCCCGGTCTACCTCGATCTTTGGTATAACACCTTCTACAATATATTCGACCGAGTAATTGATTCTACCAGCTAAGGCTAAATTTGTATAGTCTTTGACAAGATCCAGAGGATTAACCTTTTCCTTCTTTGTAGGCTCTCCACGGACCAAAGTCAAAAGCTCACGTCCAAGGATTTTTAGCTGGTTTAGTACTTGATTGATCTCGTTATAAAGTTTAGAAATTTCTTCAGAAACCTTGGAGGAAGAGCGAAGCTTAAGCCTCATCAATTCAAGCTTGTTAAAAAGGGATGAGAGAAGGTTGTTGAAATCATGGGCTAAGCCACCAGCCACATTCCTCAAAACATTAAGTTTTTCAAAGTAGAGTTTTTGTCTTTCCATGATACTTTTTTCAGTTACATCTCTAAGAAAAAGCAAAACATAGATTGGCTTCCCATCCCTCCTTACAGCCACAAGCTCCCCTTCATATGTTCGTTCGTAATCATCCATCTCAACCGTTTCAACAAAATTATATCTATCTTCTTTCTGATAAAGTTGCTTGACAAAATATTCGGATATGCTCTTTAAGTAGTTTCCAATAGTGCATTCTTTGATGTTTATCAAACTTCTCGTTCCTAATTCTTCCGCACACACCCTATCACCCTTTTGGTTTGCCCAGAGGATATTTCCCTCTAAGTCAAGTTGAAAGATCATATGTTCGGTATGCCTTAAGACAGTATCTAAGTAGTTTGCTTCATTTTTTAACGCTTCCTTGGTCTTATTTAATTCACGATTTTTTCGATAAAGGTTGTAGGTAAGAAAGGTAAGAAGGGCAATAACCACCAAAAGGAAGGCAAGGAAATATGGGAGATATTTTTTCCAGAATCTTTGAAAGTAAAATCCTTTTAGTTCTTCATAAGGTCCCTTCATAAGGTCTAACAAAGTTTGATTTAACAGAGAATAATCCTGGGGAAGATAAAAGACTGCCTCTATTTTTTTAGCAAGAGAACTTTCGGGAGTAATTTCAAGAAGCAACCGAGCGAATTCTTTGATAGTCTTTTCTGGGAGGTTTGAGTTTGCAAGGACTGGCCATTCTGGATACAACGGAGAGCTGATCAAAATGGGAAAGTTGGTATAACTTTTTGGTGATAAAATTTTGATCTGATCAAGTCTTATATCTCCATTCATAGCCATTCTTTCTAAAATTCCGGTTCTGACTGTGCCAGCGAAAACTTCTCTCTTTAACACTGCATGAACAACTGCATCATGGGTTCCATAGAATTTGGCTTTTATATCCTCCTCTTTTAGTCCAGCTTTATAAAGCTCGTAAAGCCCAATTAAGTATCCGCCAAAGGAGTCCGGATTTACTGCACCAAAAGTTTTGCCCTTTAACTCCGCTAAATTTTGAACTGGGGCATCTTTTCTGGTAAAGATTACCCCTCCAAAATAGGGATAGTAGTCGCCAAGCTCATACTGTCCAAGGCTAAGGATAATCTTATAAGAAAAACCTTTTTTTAAAGCAAGCTCTTTTATAAGGATAGCTTGGTAAGAGTTGGTGATGATAAAACTTAGCATTCCTTCAGTTGCCTGTCTTTTCAATTCTTCAAAGGTAAGGTAGCGAAACTCGATAGCAAAGGATGAACGGTTTTTTAGATATTCTTCCAATGGATAGAACCTATTCTTTTCGATAGGTTCTCCTCTTTTAGCTAAAATACCCACGATTAGAGGTTGAGAAAAAGCTCGAGCTGTGAGATTTACAAAAAGTAAAACTGTTAGAAACAGCTTAAGGAGTAAGCCCATATAAACATTATATTTCCGGCCGAAAACTTAATCAAGAGGGACGAAGTTATCCCGGTGGATGAGTTCTTTAGTTGGTTTTTCCTTCGCTTGAAGAAAATAGTTCAACTCTTGGGATGAAAAGTTTGTTAGTCCCTTACCTATAGGGGTCTTCTCTTCGTTTAATACAAGCAAGCAAGCCCCTTTTTTAAAGTCTCCGTTAACTTCTTTTAAACCGGGAAGAAGGAGGCTTTTTCCATCAAGGAGGATTGCTTTCTCTGCTCCTTTATCTACCGTTATTTCTCCCTCAGGTTTTAAGATAAATTTTATCCAAAATTTACGCAATGGTAGACTTCGTTCTTTTGGAAAGAAAATGGTTCCTACTTCATAACCAGCAAAAAACTTTTCAAGGATTAGTTTTTCTTCTCCCGGAAGTAAAACCATAGGAATTCCCATTGAAGTAACCATTTGAGCTGCTTTAAGCTTAGAGTACATGCCTCCTCTTCCAACCCTACCTGGCTTTGAACCTGCCATGGCAAGCACTTCTTCTGTGATCTCTTCTACATATGGCACTGGTTTAGCCTCTGGGTATTCTCTCGGGTCTTTTTCATAAAGAGACGGAACATCGGAAAGAACAATAAGGAGGTCTGCTTGCATAGAACCAGCTACAAGGGCAGATAAGTAATCGTTGTCGCTAAAACGAATCTCCTCTGTGGATACAGTATCGTTTTCGTTAATTATGGGCAAGACTGACCACTTCAAAAGGGTGTTTAAGGTATTTCTTGCGTTAATATAGCGTTCTCTCTCAGAAAGATCCTCTGCTGTTAAAAGCACTTGAGCCACTAAGGTTTGATATTTCTTGAACACCTCTTCATAGGCATGAATGAGGTCTGCCTGTCCACAGGCTGCTAAAGCTTGCTTTTCAGAGAGACTAAGAGGTTTTTTAAACAATTTGAGCTTGCTTCTACCACAGGCTATGGCTCCGGATGAGATTAAGAGGACCTGTTTTTCCGCTTGCCTAAGTCTACTTATTTCAAAAGCAAGCTGATCAAGAACCTCCCAGTTTAGACCCTCATCGTCCTTAGTTACTACAGCACTTCCAACCTTGATAACTATTCTCTTAGACTTAGCAAAAAGCTCTTCCACAAAGCTTTTTCTATCAAAATCTTTTTTAGACATCTTTTTCAGTTTGTTCTTTGATTTTGTTCCAAAGGGCATAGAGTAAAGGTTGTATACCGGCACCGGTTGCTGCTGAAATAAAATACATCCTCTTTTTTTCATCTTCCGAGAAATCTACAACCCTTTCGTCCAGAGCATTTATGTCAGGCAAGAGGTCAATTTTATTTATAGCGATTAAATATTCTTTTTGCAAAAGCGTTGGATTGTATAGTTCGAGTTCCTTCCTGAGGGTTTGGAAATCTGAATAAAGATCTTCTCTGTCAACGGCTAACACGAAAAGAAGGACCCTTGTCCTTTCTATGTGTCTTAAAAATTCATGACCAAGTCCTACTCCCTTGTGAGCACCTTCTATCAATCCTGGTAAATCCGCAACCACAAATGTTTCTCCATCATTGAGTTTAACCACTCCAAGATTTGGTTCAAGAGTAGTGAATGGATAATCGGCAATCTTAGGGCGGGCGCTAGACACCCGAGAAAGAAGAGTTGATTTCCCAGCGTTAGGCAAGCCCACAAGTCCGACATCAGCGATTAATTTAAGCTCCAAGATGAGCCATCTTTCTTCACCAGGTTT
>Ga0105158_1001161_pt1 | contig 10319 bp, 8 predicted proteins | sample LHCtaG_FD_81567 | JGI IMG/M metagenome (GOLD analysis project Ga0105158, IMG submission 81567) | Hot spring microbial communities from Little Hot Creek, USA to study Microbial Dark Matter (Phase II) - LHC4sed_matched | ecosystem: Environmental > Aquatic > Thermal springs > Hot (42-90C) > Sediment... | reverse complement strand
GTTGTTCAAAAGATGAATTCTTAAAAAAACTAGAAATGTTTGATATTAATGCCTTAGATGCCTTACTTCACGGACGTGTGATTTATGATGATGGTTTTTGGTTAAAAGCGCGAGAAAAAGGCAAAGAAATTATGAGCAAACATGGTTTAAGTGAAGAGTTATTAAAAAGAGTGCTTGCACCAGTTTAGCTCTCAGTAAAACATTAGGTCGCTAAGTCGATGAGCGATTACAAAGTTGCTTTGGTTTCACACGAATTCCCACCTTTCTTGATAGGTGGTATGGCTTCTCACTGTTATGATTTGGCATGTAGTCTTTCAAGGAATAAAGTTCCCACCACCGTCTTTTGTGGAATGTCAAAAAAAATAAGCTTCGAAAGAGTAAATCCCTATCTTGAGGTTATTCGTTTACCTTGCCTAAATTTTCCTCCAAGATTTCTTTGGTTTCAACTTCAAAATTTTAAAGATATGTTAAGAATGCTTAAAAACTTTGACATTATTCACTATGTGAACCCATTAGCATCTGCATTTTTCTCTCTTTTTGCTAAAAAATTAAAAAAACCTATCATTGCATCTATTCATGAGGTGTTCCTTAGCAATTTAAAAGTATTCATCAGCGTCCCCTTTCATGAGTTGTCTATCGGCGATTTAACAATTCATGGCGTTTCATATCCATTAAATGAATTGTCGATGAGAATTCTTTTAAAAAATGCAGATCGTATTGTTACATGTGGAAAATCAGCTCTGCAAGATCTCAAACAAATTTATCCAAAAATAAATTATAAAAAGTTTCATGTTATTTATAACGGAGTAAATGTTGAAGAATTCGAAAAGAATTTTGATAATTTACCCGAGGTAAATCCCTCAATAATCTTTTACGGACGTTTAGTATGGATAAAAGGCGTATTATTCTTACTAAGAGCGATAGCAATTCTTAAGCATGAGCTTCCAGATATCACTCTTAGGATATACGGTAGGGGTCCATTAGAAGCGAAAATAAGATCGTATATAAGAAAACTAAAGTTAAGTGAAAACGTATTAATTGAGGGTTATATCCCACGTTCAAAGTTAATTGAAAAAATAAAGAAGGGTTCTGTTGTTGTTCTTCCCAGCCTTTATGAAGTGGGGCCATTCATTTCTGGGCTTGAAGCTATGGCTTGTAGAAAACCATTAATCACTTTCGATCTTCCCTTTACCAGAGAATTTGTAATAAACATGCATAATGGTATTTTAGCTAAAGCAGGGGACGTAAAAGATCTCGCTGACAAAATTCGTTTAGTCTTATTAAACGGCAAATTAAAGAAAGAATTAGGACAAAATGCATTTAACTATGTTAAAAAAAGGCATAATTGGGATATGTTAATCAAAAATTATTTAGAAATTTATGAAAGCTGCCTAGATTAGGAGCGTCCCAAGCAACATTACTAAAAACTTTACTGGAAGATGGAGTTGTATGCTAAAGAAACATCACTTGATATGTTTCACAGGTATTGACGGGTCCGGAAAAACGACTCATGCAAAAAATTTATTGAAGTACCTCAATGAGCAGGGATATTCGTGCTTTTATGTTCGAGGCGCATTTCGTCCAATAATCTCTTACTATTTTTTCGCTTTTACAAGGTTGATGGGATATTGGAAAAAATCGAAGAAAAATGCTTACACTAATCCTCTAGAAAATGCTCCCAAAAAGTTTGTTGACAAATTTGGATTTATATTACGTTTTTTATATTTCATTGATTTCCAAATCAAAGCTTTTTTTGAAATAAGATTACCATTAATGCTAGGCAAGTGCATCATATGTGATAGATATTTCTATGATCTGTTAATGGAGCTGGACCGAAGCCATCTTTTATCAAAGAAATTTACGAAATTGATTTCCCAGACCCTCCCTAAACCAACAGTTACATTTTTATTAGACGTTCCAGAGAATTTGGCTAGGGAACGAAGAGCATTTTCTAACATAGAGTTAAGATCTAAAAGGAAAACCTTTCTGAAGATGAGCAAATTTTTTAATTTTGTCATTATAGACTCGTCCAAGGATTTTTTAAGCAATCAGATGAAAATTTGTAGCACAGTGTTATCTCGGATAAAGCAGAATTGATTTAGTGGGTTTTAAATGAAAATTCTCATGGTTTGCGAAGGAATTACTAAATACTCGATTATTGCACAACCATGGAAGCATGTTTTTGAACTTTCTAGAAGAATGATCAAATATGGAAATGATGTTCAATTACTGACGAATTCTGCGGATGAAAACGCGGTTTATGATGAAATAAGTGGCGTACCCATTATTAGAGTTAAAAAGGGAAAATTCTTTTTTGCCAACAAGCAACTGTTGAAATATTTAAACGATGAAAAATTTGATATTATAAATTGGCATGGGAGTGACGCATGGTCTACGGTTCATGCATGGCGCCTAAGGAAAAAACTTAAAAATAACATTGTATGGACCTTACATTCTGGACCTTTATCGTTAAGCGATATAAGAAACCTAAAATTCACGGAATTACCTGCCTTAACTAGATTTTGGAATAATGTATCAAATGCGATTTGTCCTTCCTCTGTTTTAAAGAAATGGATGTGTTTGCCGCAAATTAAAGGTATAATAACTCTAAGTCAACGTTTAAAAATGTATCTCGTCAGGAATGGAATAAAAGGAGACAAAGTTATAGTAATTCGATCTGGTGTAGATATTGAAAAATATGATCCAACAACTAAAAATAAAATGGCAAGTAGCAAAAACCTGTTAAAGTTTGACAAGGATAGCAAAGTTGTTTTATACTTTGGGCATCCGTCACCGTTTAGGGGCTTAGACACTCTTATTATGGCAATGCGAGAGGTAAAAAAGAGCTTTCCCTTCGTAGAACTCCTTCTACTTATAAGAGAGACTGGTGAAAAAATTAAGTGGCTAAAGAGAGCAGCTGATAAAATGAAAAATGTGCTGATCGTCGAAGGTGTTTTAGAAGAAGAGATATTAATAAGCTATTTAAGTTTAGCGGACATCGTAGTTCTTCCTTTTAGATTTTGGCCACAGGTTGAATGCCCATTAACAGTTCTGGAAGCTATGGCTATGGGTAAAGCTGTCATTACCACCTACAGTGGAGCTATTCCTGAAATTATTTTAAACGGCAAAAATGGAGTATTGGTTCCACCTAATGATCCTAAAAAACTCGCTAACGCTATTGTTAATCTACTTCGGAATCCTTCGCAAATCGGTGAGATCGGATATGCGGCGCGCAATTATATAAAGCGTTTTCATGATTGGGATGTAATAGTTAAGGATACGTTGTACGCCTTTTCGAAATTTATGGAGTGAAACAGAATGTACCTCTTTTAAACCTATTACTATGGTGAGTGATTGAAAACGAAACTGGTTACTGTAGGAATTTGCGTTAAAAATGGTGAAAAAACCATTCTTGACGCTTTAAAAAGTGTGATTGACCAAGATTTTCCTAAAACAGAAATAGAGATAATAATCGTTGATGATGGTAGTACAGATAACACCTTAAAAATAATTGAGGATTTTGCGTCTAGGACTCGTGTTCAACTCAAAATTTTTTCTCAGAGTTGGAGAGGAATAGCCTCAGCTAGAAACGTAGTGTTGAGGCATTCACAAGCGAAATACATAGTTTGGGTGGATGCAGACATGAGGCTTTGCAAGGATTTTTTGAAAAAGCAAGTGGAATTCATGGAGCTTCATCCTATGGTGGCTGCTGCTAAAGGTAGCTATATAATGTTAAAAAGCAAAAAAGTGGTTGCTTTACTTGAAAACTGCAGAATATTTCCAATTAGAAGATCGCTTTTCAGTGAACCGTGGGGGACGGGTGGAGCTATTTTTCGTGTTTCTGCTTTAAAAGAAATTGGGGGATTTGACGAACGGATTAAAGGTGCAGGTGAGGATATGGATGTGATTATAAGGCTGAAGAAGAAGGGTTGGCTTATAGGCAAAACGAAAGCTAAGTTTTGTGAAAAATATAAGGAAACGTGGAGAGATCTCTGGAAACAGTATTATTGGTGGGGATACGGGGCGCACTTTATAAGACATAAACATAAAAACACTGTTAGTGTTTTTGCTAGATTGCCATTAGTTGCCCTTTTAAAGGGGATATTTCGTTTTTCAACGGTCTTCAATTATGATAGGCGATTAACCTATCTACTTTTGCCTTTACAAGAGTTTTTTAAAGAGACAGGTTGGCTTGCGGGTTTTATGGCAGGAAATTTTGATGGATATGGCCACTGACAAAAACTATAGTCTTTAATAAAGGAGGTGATGTTTGTGGACGGTGGATTGTTAAACTTTTTGCAGTGTCCTTCATGTCACGGTGAGTACAAATTTTATAATGTTGAAACTTCATTGGAAATATTTGAAGGTTCAGGTGTACTCGTTTGCAATAGATGTGGCAGGAGTATTATAGTGATAAAGGGAATACCGATTTTTCATGAGTTCTTTAAGGATGCTTCATCGGCTATGAATTTTCTCTCCCTAATCTACGATAGAGATAAGTCAACTAGTCCATTCTTACATTCCATCATGCACAGGCCCATGGAACATATCGATTTTCTTGAACTGCTCGATTTCTTACATAGGGAAAAAATTGATATAATCTTCAAGCGTTTCGGGACACCTTATATAAGCCTAAAGAGGTTTAAGATAGAAAAATATCAAAAGATATGTCGGTTTTTGACCGATGAACCTATAGAAACATTGCTTGATTTAGGATGCGGCTTTGGCTGCAGCACTATTCCCTTTGCTGAGAGCGGTAAAGCTGAATATTGTGTAGGATTAGATTCAAACTTCTTTTTTCTACTTTTGTTTGATAAATACTGCCAAGAAAATAATCTTCAAAACATAGGCCTTATTCTATTTAATGTTGAAAATTTGCCCTTTCCGCTTAAGAAGTCACGGTTTGATGTTGTGATAGGAATAAGTTTCTTTAATCATTTTATTAGTTCTAAGAACAAAGATACGCTATATAGTTTCATCAAAGAACTTACGAGAATTACTAGAAATGGAGGTAGAATTTTTATTGACGCTGTGCCAAATAGATTGCATCCTTTTCCTGGAGAAGTTAATATGCCAGGTCTTTTAAAAAGAAAAAGTTTAGAAAAAGCAACTAAATTCTTTTTAAGCTGCGTTCCTTTTAAATGGTTTCCTCGATCGATTTCAATGAGTGTGTTGTGGCGTCTTTATCGTTTATATTGCTTTTTAATAGGAAATAAAGTTGAATCGTATAACACTTTTTTAGATTATGTATCAAGCATAATTCCTGAAGCTAATGTTCAGTTCCTACCCTTGTCTCCTTTTTACTACAAAAAATTATTGAACAGTTTTACTGAGGTAAGAATTATGCCTCAAAATGAGTTTTACAAAGAGTTAATTCTTAAAGAATGGAAAGCTAGAGATTTTTTTAAGTCAGTTTATTTAGTTCTTTATGCCAAAAGGTGAACATTTGGATATTAGAAGATTAAGGTATTGATGAAGCTGAGAATACTTTACTTGTTACCTTGACCCCTTTTTCATCAACGCTTTGGATTCTAAATTGAGTTTGATCATTTATCGGAATTATGAATGTATGTTCTGTTTTTAGCTCCTCATCAGCTATGGTGGTTCCACCTATGTAGTCGATGTCCTTGTACGGCACTTCATAGTAATATAATATCTTAGTTTCATAGATTGAATGATTGGCATATTCAATAACGCCTATAGTTGGAGTGGTCGTGGTCCAAGAGATTATTGCTTGTTTCCTTTCAGCATCTATGGCTACCGTGAAGTTTTGTATTGCCCATATTGGTTCCATTAAGCCTGCTTCGTGCAAAGCGCAGAGATAGGGTCTTATGTCTACCCAACCGAACGTATCTTTAAGTTTCTCTGCACCTGGACCGCAATACGGATTTAGAATCCAGCCGTCAACCCCCGCCTCTTTTATCGCTTGTATCCTCTGGACAAAGACTGTAACGTTAGTGCGCATATAGTCAATCCAAGGAATTATCGGGACTGCTCCTTCGCTGCCTCCAGTCCACAAGGCTTTAGAGGATTCTAGCCACATTACACAGTCTCCTGGGCTGGGTTCATACAGCATTGGCGAAACATATTCAACATAGCCGTTTGCTATCCATTCAGCAACGTCTTGCCCGTTGTGTTTTATCCAATACCAGCTGGCGCCTGGAAGAATTCTTATTGGAGTGGCTACGATAACAATGTTTGGGTTAACTGCTTTTGCCCAATTATATGCGCTTTTCACGACGTCGGTAATGAGGGACACTCTCCATTCAACAAATTTGTAATAATAGCGTCCTCCTTCAAGTACGTCGTCAGGCCAGTTTACATCGGTTAATCCTGTATCATTTATGAACTTGAGTCGTGCTTCTTCACCAAGCGGGCAGTATGTAGAATCCCATCTAATATAGTCGAGATTAATTCCGTCAAAACCGTACCTTGTAGCTAACGCTTCTATTATCGCTTTTAACATCGCTTTACTTTGATTTTTAGATACATCAAGCCAGTCTATTTCTCCTGATGGTGTAAGTGTGCGCAGTTGCGGAGGAGCCCTATACATGGTGACCAAACTTGCTATTACGCGTATTCCTCTTTTATGGCATTCCTCAACAAATAGTCTGTGATAGGGCAAGTCTTTTATCTCTGTGGGCCAAACGTAACCTCCAAGAAGATACGCTTTTGAAATATCGACATACGCCGTATTGATTCCATAGTTGAAAAGCGTTTCCGCAATCTTGGTATGATTATAATCTGAACTCCATACATAAGCCACAGAGACAGCTCTAACTTCGCTTTTGAAAACTTCGAGGCTTACAGGAATAGATGGTTGCGACGGTGGGGGTGATATGACTGAAACATTAGCTGTTGATGTTGAGATATTACCTTTATTATCCATTACTTCGCATAATATTTCATAATATCCTAATTCTTTAAATTCAAAGGTAAACGTACTTGATGTTTCTTTTTGTAAAGTATAATTGACATACCATTTAAACATATATGGAGGTTCCCCACCCAGAACATCTGCGATGAAAGTTACTTTTTCGTTAATTATTGCCATGGAATTTTTAGGCTTTATCTCTACTCGGGGCGAAATATAAGGACCTCCGCTTACTGTGATGTTATCCCAATAGATGGTCAAAGGTTCCGTGATTTCCTCCCATGTGAAAAGTGCTATCTGCCTAATCATAGTCAAATCTGGTAGACATTTATCAGTTGTATAATAATCTGGCGTCCTCAAGTCAATCACAACTTCCGTCCATTTACCAATAATGAGTTGATCGTAAATATAATACCAGAAACCATACCAATCAGAACCAGCTATTACCTCAATTTTAAGTTCAGAAATAGGTTTTTCAAGCTTTATCCATATCCTCATTAAAGGAGTGTTGCTCAAATTCCATAATCCAGTTTTATAAAACATTCCTCCCCAAGTTTTTCCCTTTGCCGCAAAGGTTCCTTTGAGGCAAGCGCTTCCTTCAATTTTATTTTCTGTTTCAAGTTCAATTAAATTATTATCCGGATTTGTAGCCTTCCAATTATCTACTTGATCGCAATTATCAAATTGAGTGCGCGCCAATATTTTTCCGCTATTGTTTATGATTATGGTTTTTGTTAATGGAGAAAGCGCTAAAGATAAAGCTAAAAATCCTATAAGAATCACTGAAACCACCGTTAATGCATACATTTTTGAATTTTGCAACATCTTAATCTGCCTTAAATCAAAGCCTAACATTTAAGTTTATGTTTGTTGTTATTAATGAATAGAATCCCGGTTAAAAAATCTTTTGTATTAAGATAACATATTTCAATACTAACCATGAGTATTTGGGGGCTACTTTATGCGTAGCTTTAAAGAAATGCTTTATGACATGGCTGCATACATCGGCGTGTTCCCAAATATAGGAAGCATGTCACTTAAGACTTTAAGAATACTTTCTGGGAAGTCGAATTTTTTCAGGATAATCCTTTTTTTGAAAGAACATAAAAGGGATTTATCTTACGTTGGAGGCAATAAGTATAAGATTTTAAGTTTGGATGAAGTTTTTTCTATAAAAAATTATGATTTAAATGCTCTTGACCTTTACTTTAAAGAAAGGAACCGAATTATTTTTTTTAAGGAGGGAGGGCAAATATATGCTCAAGTTAAAAATTTTATTTTCGCGCTACCTTTTCCACATGGCATTTATGAACTAGTAGAAACTTTTTATCATGAGTGTTATGGTGGTATTGACATTCAAAATGGAAATATTATCGATATTGGTGCTTTTATTGGTGATACAGCCATTTATTTCGCGAGTAAAGGTGCTAAAAAGATTATTGCATTTGAACCTGCAAAGAATTTGTTCCGGCTGGCTGTTCAAAATGTGCAGCTTAACAATTTAAACGGAATAGTTTACTTGAGAAACGAGGCTGTAGGCTATGATGTTGGTGAAAAAAATTTTTATTATATAAAATCGCACCCTGGTGCATCATCGTTACTTCCAAGAAGAAAAGATTTCATTTGCTACAAAGTGAGGGTTGTCCCTTTTTCTGATGTCGTAGCCGAATTAGATTATATAGATTTACTGAAGATAGATTGTGAGGGAATGGAGGAAGCAATTTTACTACAAGCACATAAGGACGGTTTATTGAAGAATATTTCGAACATAATTGTCGAGGTGCACACTCAAGAAGGTTTAGAAAAGTTAAAAGCAATTTTTGAAAAGGCATCGTACAGAACTGTAAAATGGTACTCACACAAAGTTCCTTATCTGGTTTTTGCAAGCAAGGAGCATCGATCTCTGTGAGCAAATAAATTAAATTCCTTCTGTATCTAATGTACAAGAAGATAAAATGGCCGAAGGAGAACTGCACATGACTGAATTAAGTCTTAAATTTGCCAATATTTCAATTATTATTCCAACCAGAAATAGACCTGCTGATTTAAAAAGACTCTTAGACTCAATTATGGCTCAAACGGTTCTGCCAAATGAAATAATTATAATAGATGATAGTAGCGGAGTAGAAACTAAAGATTTAGTTGAATCCGTTAAGGAAGAATTTTTATCGAAAGGAGTTTTAGTCAAGTATTTGCGTGGTGGGGAAAAAGGAGTGGCCCAGAAAAGGAATATTGGTGCTTATCATTCAACCGGCGATGTATGTTTCTTCATAGATGATGATATAATTTTGGATAAAAAGTATGTCGAAAAAATTTTGGAGGTTTATGAAAAATGCCCCAATGCATTAGGGGTTGCGGGACACATAATAAGTCAAAAACCACCATCTAAATTATCGAATATTGTTCGGCGAGTACTTCTTGAATTCCATTGCTCATACAACTCTGCTAAGGTAAGGCCCATTGGAATATCCTATCCATATCCACTTACAAGAGTTATTAATTGTGAATGGCTTAATGCAGGTACTGTTAGTTATAAACGAATAGTATTTAAGGAGTTTAGGTGGGATGAGGCTTTAATAACGTACTCCATTTCTGAAGATAAAGATCTTTCATACAGAATTTATAAGCGATACCCTAATTCTTTATTCATGACACCGTATGCAAAGGCATTTCATGCAAAGTCTAAGGCTGGAAGGTTTTCTAACAAATATGTGACTTATATGGGAGTGGCTCACACCGTATATGTTTTTTATAAGAACTTCAAGCAAACACTTCGAAATGTTCTGAGCTTCTATTACGGACTGTTTATAGGTCATCTAGTACACCAAATTTTGAGCAGAGATCCTTTTAAAGTGATTCATCAGATTGGCGCCTATTTTTGCTTATTTAAGAATTTCAAAGAAATTAGAAATGGGAATTTCACGTTTCTTGATAAAATCGCTAATTAAAAAACAGTAACCGCTTACTTAATAACCGATATTAGCGAGATATGTTGATGAGTGTCACAGAACAAAAATGGAAATTTTATGTTTTATAAAGCAACATCACTAAGATTTGAGTTATAGAGTGGTACCGTTGGAAGAAAATCGCGGATTTAAACATGTAACAATTATTCTCTTATTACAACTTGCATTAAATATTTCTATTTACATGGATATTCCGGTATTTAGACAAATTTTGGGATTTGCCTATTTAACAGTTCTTCCCGGCGTTCTCTTTTTGAAATCTTTCAAATTTAAGGAACTCAACTTAACCGAAATCACAATTTTTTCTGTTGGGTTAAGTATTGCATTTTTGATGTTTTTTGGATTATTAATAGATGAGTTACTTCCATTAATAGGTCTTTCAAAACCTCTTTCCACCGGAGTATTAATTGTAGGCTTAAATTTTGTTGTGCTTTTGCTGTGCATCATACATTTATTTAATGATGAATCGGAAAAAACAG
>Ga0105158_1001158_pt1 | contig 10348 bp, 12 predicted proteins | sample LHCtaG_FD_81567 | JGI IMG/M metagenome (GOLD analysis project Ga0105158, IMG submission 81567) | Hot spring microbial communities from Little Hot Creek, USA to study Microbial Dark Matter (Phase II) - LHC4sed_matched | ecosystem: Environmental > Aquatic > Thermal springs > Hot (42-90C) >... | reverse complement strand
TTGAAGTTGCGAAAAAATATAATTTTACCCTACTTCTTAAGGGCCACGATACTCTTGTAACTGACGGTTGCAGGGTTAAGGTTAACCGTTGGTCCACGTCTGGCCTAGCTGTTGGAGGAAGTGGTGATGTGCTTTCAGGTATATTGGGGACTTTTATAGCATGGGGAAATGACTATTTTTCTTCAGCTGCCGCTGCAGCCTATGCTCATGGTGACGCTGGCATAAAGGCTGTCTCGAAAAAAGGTTTTCACATCCTCGCATCAGACCTGTTAAACGAATTGCCTGAAGTTTTGAAACCATTTGACAGGGAAGTTGAAGGCTCCTAAACCATTTTTTAAAAAATTATTAACATAATGTTCGTACTCTTATGCTGTATAGATTAGAATGCTGTATATAAAGAAGGTTGAAGCTGAAGGTTTTAAGACCTTTAACAGAAAGGTTACTTTAAACTTTCAGCCCGGCCTTATAGCTATAACAGGCTTAAACGGTTCTGGAAAATCCAATATATTTGATGCCATACTCTTTGCTTTAGGAGAAAGCAGTCCAAAGACTTTGAGGGTTACAAGTTTAAAGAATCTTTTATTCGATGGAGGTGTTAGCGGGGAAAAGGCTTCTAAGGCCATTGTTTCCGTACAGTTCAATAATACTGGTAGAGAAATTCCTATAGACGCTGACACCGTAACATTTACTAGAGAGCTTAGGGAGGATGGTGAATCCATTTTTAAAATAAATGGTAGGCATGTTTCTAAGCAGATGGTTATAAACTTGACACAGCTTTGCCTAATATCTCCAGAAGCATTTAATGTCATATTACAGGGGATGATTAATCGTATAGCAGAACTTAGGCCTGACGAACGTCGTCGTCTACTTGAAAGCCTTGTAGGTGTAGCACAGTTTGACGAAAAAAAGGCTGAAGCTTTAAAGAATCTGGAGGAGGCTACACACAAGCTTGAAATAGCATTTGCAAGGATTGGGGAAATTAGAAATGTTTTAAGAAAAAATGAGGAAGCAAGAAATATTCTCTTAAGATATCGTCACATTGAAGAAGAGATAAGACACTTGAATGCAATGAAGGTTTCAAGAAACATAAGCCTCCTTAACCAGCAGATCTCATCCCTGAACTCTAGTTTAGAGGAAGAAAGGGGTCTCTTGAAGAAGAGGATGCATGATAAGACTGTTCTAGAAGCGGAAATTGAAGCCTTAAAGAATCAGAGGGAACAGTTTCTTTCATCCATATCTGATCCATCTAAAACTTTTGTAAACTATGAAATGGAGCTCGCCTCAACATATTCAAAGATACAGGAAACTTCTTCTCAAATAAAATCTCTTGAGGAAAGAAATTTGGAAATAGAACAGGATCTTTCCACGCTTACTACAATGTTATCCGGGCTTGAGGTTGAAAAAGCAAATCTTTCCCAAAATCTCGAAAGGCTGAAGAACGAGGTTAAGTTGAAGGAAACTGAACGACAGTCCATTCTACAAAAGATCAAAAACGTTACAGCTGAAATGAATGAAGTAAATAAAAGGCTTTCTAGAATAAAGTCCCAGAAGTTGAAAGCTGATTCCAAAGTTAAGAAAATAGACATCTTATTGGAAAGATGTAGGGCTAAGAAGGAAAAGATAGTGCCACTACATACAAGACTCTCTTACAAATTTAAACTTCTAGAAAGCAAGCAGAACTCCTTCTCTACAGTTTTAAATGAGCTCAAACAGTCACTCTCCAACCTTGACAATCTACTACAAACAGAATCCACTGAAGTCGTCTCACTCTCAAAATCTTATGAGGAGATTGAGAAAAGGCGTAGGGCTATGCTTGATGCAATAAAATCTTCTATCGAAACCCTAGAAAAGGTTGAATCAAGTATAGTTAAGGCTGAAGCAGTTCAAAGGATGGCTGAGGAACTGCTTGACATAGAAGGTTTGGAGCGGCTTGTCTCGTTCGCGAAAACCGGTGCCGTCGAAGGCTGTGTCGGCCTAGTGAAGGAGCTTATAAGTTTTGAAGAAAAGTATGCAAAACCTGTTAAGTCTGTCTGCGGACTATGGCTTAACGCAATAGTTGTAAGAGACAGAGACTCATTGAATAAGCTTATTGATGCAGCGCAAAGGGTTGGAGCTAAACATTTTAACATGATAACCTTGTCTGAAATAAAGCCTAGGCAGCTTCCTCCTCCCCCACAAGAACCTGGTATACTAGGCTACCTATCAAATTTCGTTAACGTTAACGGCGAATATGATGTTTTGAAAAGTTTTCTTTTCCAGGACACTCTGTTGGTTGAAGACGCCTCTGTCGCCCTAAAATGTTCTAGCGAAGGTTTTAAGTGTGTAACATTGGATGGCGCCGTCTACGAAGCCTATGGTTCAGGGTACACTTCAGGATTTCCAGAAATTCTTGAAGCAGTGTCCTCGTATGGTGTTGACGAATACTATAGTGAGCTTAAGACAGTAATCTCAAACCTTAAGAGGATTGTTGAAAGGAGGCAGGCTGACCTTGAAAAGTTGAATGAGAAAAGTAAAACGCTTTTGGAGAAGAAGGCAGAAGTTTCAAAGAACCTTGGCCAAGTTCATGGCGAAATTGAATCACTTATAAAGTTTGTTAAAAAATATTCTGAAACCTACTCGTCTAATCAATTAAAGCTCAACAGTTTAAGGGACAAACTTATCAAGATAGAATTATATCTTAAAAGGATGGAGGAGAGGATCAACCTCCTTAATTTAAAAAGAGAAGCTCTGATGAAGATTATACAGAGTGAGGAAGAGAACGTTGAAGCACATAAGCTCATAGAATTAAATAATACACTTAATAGCCTAAACAGCCAATACCAGTCCCTAACCAACGTTATTAATGAAATAAACATTAGCCTAATGCAGACCAAAGGTAGACTAGAAAACGATGTTATGGTCTCATACAATAATACTAGAAAGAGTATTGAAAAACTTAAGGCTGAATATGAATCAAACAAGAGCAAGATCGAGGAAGTTCGAAAAATTTTAGCTGAGCTTAAAGAAAAGTATGAGACATTAAAGGCTAAGGAAGAAGAATTCCATCAAGCGTCAATAAACATGCAGAAGACACTTTCAGACTACGACACAAAAATTAACGAGAAGATTGCTCAACTGAACTCCTTAAACGATATGATAGGCAGGTCGACCATAAGAATAAATCAGCTCACTGGCAGGATTGAAAATTTGAGGGAGAAGCTTGACTCAGAATATAATACGCTAAGATTATATGGCCACACTTCCCCAATAGAATACGCTGAAGGCTCAGAAGAACTTCTTATTATGCTCCAGCAGGAGCTGGACGAGGTTAAGCCTATGCTAAACTTTTTAGCGGAAAAAGACTATGAAAGCGTCCTAGAAGGGTACAAGAATCTTTCACTGAGAAGCAATCAGCTTGAGGAGGAGAGGGAAAGTATTATCGCTTTGATCGAGGAAATCGATAACCAGAAAAAGAAGGTTTTCATGGACGCCTTTGAAAAGATCGACCGTAGCCTAAGGAGCATATTTAAGGACCTTACTGACGGTGAAGCTTGGCTTGAACTAGAAAATCCTGAAGAAATATTTTCTGGAGGAATATATCTTATGGCAAGCTTTCCGGGAAAAAGGCCTAAAGAGTCTCTTATGCTAAGTGGTGGGGAGAAGACAATAACTACTGTAGCCTTCATCTTGGCGATGCAAAGCGCATACAAGTCACCATTCTACCTATTTGATGAAGTTGACGCCCACCTTGACCAGTTAAATTTGGAGCGCTTAACTAAAATTTTGAAGGAACGTTCTAAGGAGGCTCAAATAATCATCATCACCTTAAAGGACCTAACATTATCAAAAGCTGATAAAATATTTGGAGTGTACCAGCGTGGTGGTAGTGCAAATATCGTAGAATATTCTCCGGGTGTAGCTGTTAGGGAGGTTAAAGCATGAGCATAAAGGTTCCCCTAACAAAGTTTCCACTAAAGCTTCTGGTTGACGTAGAAAGCATTTCGAAGAAGAGGGTGTGGGATGTCAACATTTCAGAACTATTAAACCAGTTTATTTCCCTATACTCGGACTATAAAAGGGACTTGCGACTCTATGGAACCGTCGCCCTCTCATCATCAATAATTTATAAAATGCAGGTTGAATCTTTCTTCCTCTTCGAAAAACAGACTCTTAGACCATTTGAAGGTGGAGAAATTACTCTTCCAACAATAATAGATGTCCCATACAGGCACGAAGTATATTCCACTTCAGTAGAAGATCTAATCATTGCCCTAGAGAGGATAATATCATCTTCACCACTTAAAAGGATGAAGAAGGAGGAAACTCTTGTCCCTGTCGCAACCCTAGAGCTTCCAACAGACCCCTTTCTAATGAACATCAACGAACTGATAAAGGAATTTAAGAAGCAGCTTCTTCTTCTCATGGACGAAAATCATACTATAAGTTTCAGGAAGCTTGTTGAAGGCTTACCCCTAATCGAGGTTGTGAGAAACTTTCTTTTAACGCTCTTTGTAGCCCAAGAAGAGTTCGTTGACCTGATTCAGAAGGAGAATGATATAATAATAAAGGTGCTCGTTTAACAATGCGTTTTAAACTTGAAGCCAAAACTGTTTTTTCACCACACCATAATTTCACATCAATACAATCACCAGATTTTAGGGGAAAATTTGTCTTTGTCCCAAATAAGCTTATAGCATCACTTCCAGTAAACTTAGCAAAATGGTGCACTTAAGGTGATCTGATGAGTGAAGAATACGATATAAGTTTTCTTAAGGGTAAGATTGAAGCAGCACTTTATGTTGCTGGTAGGCCTCTTTCTTTAGAGGAAATTTCTAAGGCTACTGGAATACGTTCTAAAAGAAAGAATCTTCTACTCGCTAGAGAAGTTCTTTCAACATACAATTCATTTTCTAACGCACTCGAAATACTGGAGCTACCCGGCAACCTTTTCGTCCTACAGCTTAAACAAAAGTATAGGGATGTCGTCAAAAAGTTTTCTACAAAACCTCTTTTGCCGGAATCAGCTTTAAGAACCCTATCCTACATTGCCTTCTATCAGCCTGTTACAGTAAAAGAGGTTGTCAACAAGATTGGCGCTAAAGCTTACCGTCACATTTCCATGCTTGAAGCATTAGACTTTGTTATGGCAAAGCCCGGTGTTAAGCCAAAAACGTACGTTACTACACCAAACTTTTCAAGATATTTTGGGCTCAGTGAAGATATTAACGTGCTGAAGGAGCAGTTGAAGAATAGGGTTAGCAGGGGCTTAAAGCTTTAAAGAAAAGTATATTATGTCTCCAGTATACTACCCTTTCGCATAGGTGCTTACAGTATGCCAAAATATGTTGAAAACTTGAGGAAGAGGAAGCCGACTGGCGGTGTACGCGTACCCAATAGGGGTAGGAGGGCGTACGAGCAGCACGGCTACCCTGCTGACACCAAGATTGGTCAAGAAGAGCGTTTCCTTAAAAGGTGTAAGGGTGGCAGCTATAAGGTTAAATGTGTTTCAACCTCATACGCTAATGTTGTTGACCCTGTGTCAAAGCAGACTAGGAGGGTTAAGATTCTAAAGCTTCTGTCAAATCCTGCGAGCAGAGATCTTACTAGAAGAGGTGTTATAACTAAGGGTGCTGTTCTTGAAACGGAGCTTGGTCAGGCAAAGGTCACTTCCAGGCCTGGTCAAGACGGTGTCGTTAACGCTATTCTGGTTAAGCGGTAGTGCAAATTGAAGGACTACGACCATATAATATTGTGGCTTGACTACTTTAACTCAAAATTTTCCAGAAGCTGTGGAAGGCGTGTGCCAACAAATCTAGCTGTCTCTTCACCAACACTTGACGAGCTTGTTGAAGCCGCTAAAATGCTAGGGTATGAGGTTGAAGCCTTTAAGGCAAAGTATCCTAAAAGAAATTATTTGGAAAGCGGATACATTTCGATACCTAAAACTAAGAGTAAGAACGCTGTAATAAAAGAATTTTCAAAAATGTTAGCTCATGTTCGTGGTATGAAACGTCAAAAGGTTTGATTGGGGTTAAAGTTTAAATTGCGTCCCTTTGTTTAACCTGTTGTGAAAAAGCTGGGTACAGTATTACATAAGGCTAAAAGCGGTAATCTCGTTGTAAAGGGTACAGAATATTTTAAACCCTCACTTCAAGTTTACGATGAAAAGGGTAAGAGGGTGGGTTTTGTTATAGAAACCTTCGGCCCAGTAACTTCCCCCTATATCCTTGTTAAGCCTACCACTGACAGGGTTCGCAAGCTGATCGGTCAAACTTTGTATGTGAAGGAGGGTGTGGGTCGGGTTGGAGGAAAAGGAAACTGATTCCAGAACATGTCCATCGTGTGGTAGCAAGCTTATCGTCGACTTAGAGTCAGGTGAACTTGTATGCTCCAAATGTGGTGTTGTAATAAAAGATCATGTTGTTGACGAGCGTCCTGAATGGAAGGCTATAGACTTAGAAGATAAGCAGAAGCGTGTTAGAGTAGGTGCTCCGATGACATACCTTCTACATGATGAAGGCTTAACAACCTTTATAGGCGACAAACCCTATGGTGGTTCAAGTAGGGGTGGTGACTTTAAGAACATTAAAAACGCTTACTCTAGGGTAAGAGTTAACTCGGAAGAACGTTCGCTTATGCAGATTCTTGAAAAGATAGATGACATAAGCAAGAAGCTTTCTCTTCCAAACAATGTTGCGGAAACCGCCGCATACTTTATACACTCTAAAGATGTTAGAGCTTTTTTGAAGAATAAGGGCCAGAGGGAGACGGCTGCAGCACTAGTTTACCTAAGCTGTAGAATGTGCAATTTTAATAGGACCTTGAAGGAGGTTTCTGAAGCGGCTGGGCTAAAAAAGAAGGATGTGGCAAAATACTATCGTATTTTAGCTCAACATTTTTCAACCATCCCCATTAGTAGGCCGACGGTTTCAAGTTATGTGACAAAGGTGGCTAACCTTCTAGGTCTTTCAACAAAAACCGAACGTTTAGCCCTCTCACTATCCTCTAAGGTTGAGTCATCAAAGTTTTCTCATGGAAAAAATCCTGCCGGTTTAGCTGCCGCATGCGTCTACATTTCCTCAACACTATTTGATGAGCAGGTCTCGTCTGAAGATTTAGCCTCTAGCCTGAATGTTACACCCCTAACTATAAGGAATAGGGTTAAGGAAATTTTACAAAATTTTGACATAATAGTGGAAATTGATACTCTAAAACAGTAAACATTATAGGGAAGTACTGTCAAATATTTTAATAAACATCTTTTGGAGGTGTATGCTGTCCATGGAATCAAAAGACGATGTTGTCGAAGAAGAAACTTTGGAAGAAGGAGATGAGTCCCAATTCTCTACACCTTCTACTATAAAGAGTGAAGAGGAGGAGCTTGACCTCACTTCAAGAACCTATAAGGCTATTGTCGAGCATGGAATGCAGGGTATACTTCAGAGCCAACTTTGGAAGGAGCTAAATCTTACCAGCAGAGACGGTAGCAGGCTTGCTATAAGGCTTGAAAAGCGTGGTATGATTAGACGCGAGAAGGTTCTTGAAAATGGTAGGTGGACCTATAGGCTTTACCCAATACGTATGCCGATAAAGACTGCCTCGATAAGGAATGCTCCATGCTTGACTTGCAAGCTTGCTGAACAATGTTCTGAAGACGGTAAGATATCGCCAAAAACGTGTAGGATGCTCGAAGACTGGGTTCGAAAAGAATATTCTGCAAACAAGGTTATGATGAAGGTTGAAGCTAAGTCAAGCTAGAAGAGACTTTTACAGAAGAAAGGCTAAACTGGAAGGCTATAAAAGTAGGGCTGCGTACAAGCTTATTGAGCTAGTGAAAAAGTATGGTCTAATCAAGGTTGGAGACCATGTTATAGACTTTGGATGCGCTCCAGGCGGTTGGCTTCAGGTTGCAAGCAAGTATGTTGGACCTGATGGAAAAGTTTTTGGTTTCGACTTAAAGCCTGTTAACGTAAGATTGCCGAACGTTTTAACCTATGTTTTAGACATTTCTTCACCCGATGCACTCAATTTTGTAAAGGAACGTCTTTTTGGAGAAGTTGACGTGGTTCTCTCAGACCTTTCACCCAACATCAGTGGCATATGGGAGGTTGACCACGCAAAACAGATAGACCTAACATTCAAGGTTATTGAAATGATTCCTCACATTCTTAAACCTGGAGGCAACTGTCTGCTCAAAGTTTTTCAAGGCCCCTACCTTGATAAGGTTAGAAATAAGTTAAACACAATGTTTGAGAAAGTATATCTTACAAAGCCTTCCGCAAGCAGAAAGGAAAGTAGTGAACTATACTTTGTCTGCCTATCCTATTCTGGCTAACTTTAATAAAATGTCTTCAATAGTCTCGGACGGAGCATCTGTTCTAATTCCCTTATTGTTCAAAATTGTTCTAGACGCAAAGTATCCCTTCTCCCTAATCTTTTCAATAACCTTTTCAGTAGCCGGCATACTAACCTGCAGCCTGTCACATAATTCGCTCACCAAATAGTAGGATACTGGCCCATCTGCTTCACTGTATGCCAAATTTATCATCTTCAGATAACTTCTATAACCAAGTTTTATGGCAGTATCCTCCATCGCTTTGACAAAATCTTTTTCAAAAATCTTTCCAACCCAAAGTGGTCCAGCCACATCAAGCTTTTGCCCACATCTCCTACATTGTCCAAAATTTTTTCTTAAAACCATCCTTTCATGGCATACGCTACAGTGTCCTATGTATCCAATCTCCTCCAAACTCCTATCCCCTTCCTCTGCACCATCCTCTATTATCGCGTAAACTCTAAGATAGTGTCTTGTAGAATGTGAAAAGACTGGCTTTATACCCCTGTCGTATCTTGCGGCTGCAAAGGCTAGTGCACCATACAATAATCTTATGCCAATCTCGTGACAGTATTCTGTTCTCAGTGACCTTCCATAATATTTTCTTAAGGCCGTGTTCGGATGTATACCGCATAAGACTGGAGTATCTGTGGCCGTTAGAGAAATCATACCGTTCTTTTTAACCGCCCTCACCGTATCCTCCAAATATGGTGCTGGTGTACCGAATGGGTCAACATCAATTATATCAATATATTTACCCTCTTTCCTTATTGAAGCTAGAAAATGTTCTGCGTAATCGTTTGAAAAAACACATTTTTCTCTAACATTATTTATTTCCGCATTCCTTTCAGCGATCTCAATTGCATTAGGGTTTACGTCATTTAAATAAACCTTTTCTACACTCGTTTCTTTAGCAACCCTAACTCCTCTTGCTCCAATGCCGCATAATATGTCAAGGAACTGTAGACTTTTGCCTGCTTTGCCACAGAATGTTTCGTAGACTATCATCGATATGTCCCTGTTCTCAACCCCTCTTGGGTTAAAGAAGGCTGGCTCCATAGGTGGAACATTTGATGTCAAACTTTTTTCTGGGACAAGCAGTTTTGTGCGTCCTTCAGTATACTCTACCAGTTTAGCCTCCATACTGGCTATATTATTGAAGGGGGGATAAAAATTGTTTACTTGAAGGGCATTCCTCTCTCAGAGGGCATATAATGCATTTTGGCCTTTTCGCTGTACAGATTTTTCTTCCAAAGGCTATTAGAGAAAAGTGTGCCTTTAACCTGTCTCCTGCTGGAACAAGATCCTCAAGCTTTCTTCTTATCTCAAAGTACCCGTCTCCTTTATCGGCTATTCCTAGCCTTCTAGAAACCCTACTCACGTGCGTGTCAACTGGAATTATATCCCTCTTTCTCCTGAAAGCAAGGAATATATCTATAGTTTTAGGCCCTATACCCTTAACCTTTGAAAGAAAGGTTCTTAATTCTTCATCATTCATAGAATCCAGTTTGCTTTCATCACCTAACTCGTGCTCAATCCTTTTAGCCAACTCTATTATTCTTGGTATTTTAACATTATATAATCCTGCAGGCTTTAGGCATTCGATTAACTTTTGCCTGTCTGCTGAAAGAATCGATTTAACATTCAATCCTATCTCGCTTTTCAGTCTATTAACGGCTCTTTCAGTATTTTTATCGTTCGTGTTCTGTGAAATTATTGTAGCAACAAGCGTTTCGAAGGCGCCTGTCTTCTCTATCTCTCTTTCAACCTTCATTTCCTCCATGATCTTCCTAATAAGCCCCTTCTTTTCCAAGACCCTCTTTCTATTCTAAAATTTAAAACTACATAAATATATTTAATCTGTAAGTGTATGTGGTGGCTTTGGCTAAAAAGATATTCGTTACAGGCGAGCCTGGTATCGGTAAGACTACTTTGGTTAGTAAGGTTGTTTATGAACTTAAGTCTCTAGGATATGTTGTTGGAGGTGTTCTAACTAGAGATGTGAGGGAGAAGGGTGTTCGGGTTGGTTTCGAA
>Ga0105158_1001156_pt1 | contig 10355 bp, 8 predicted proteins | sample LHCtaG_FD_81567 | JGI IMG/M metagenome (GOLD analysis project Ga0105158, IMG submission 81567) | Hot spring microbial communities from Little Hot Creek, USA to study Microbial Dark Matter (Phase II) - LHC4sed_matched | ecosystem: Environmental > Aquatic > Thermal springs > Hot (42-90C) > Sediment... | reverse complement strand
TACAAGGGCTTGAACCAACGCGCCGAGGTACAAGCCGAGGATGAATGCTACGGCCATGCCCATAACCTTGTATTTGGAAATAAAGTCCAAAAACTCTTTCCACAAGCCTTTCGGCGGCGGTGGCGGCGGCGGTGGCGGTTTAGGCTCCAGCAAGGCTTTTATTTCCTTCAAAACTTGGAGAATTTCCTCATCTTTATCTTTTTGTTTGGACACGAGACCCCCGTTTCTATGCTATTGGCCTAAACATGATTTAAAGCTTGTCACAGGCGAATTTGTCTAGAAACGCGGAATGCCCACAATTATGCGTCAAGCTATATTAGGAATCCACAACTTTAACTTAAGCGGTTCGCCTTGTTAGAATAAAGCTTTTGATGGCGACAAGTTTGAGTAGAAGAGGGGAAGCCCATTGGCGGATGCTTTTTGCAGCGCTAGTTATTGTTGCGGTCGGCGTGCTGCTTATGCTGCATGGTTCAAACATGCTTTTTGGAATGGAGTCGCTGGCAATTTTTGTCGCGGGTTTGGCTGCCATCCTCATTTTCGGGGATAACCCTCATAGTTTTGGCTGTTGCAGCCGCGGCTTCTGTTTAGAGACAATACTGATTCAGCCTACACAACATAGATAACACACAATTCGACATACTGTTTCAAAGCTGAAACTGAACCAGAGGTGATATCATGGTTAAGGCTAGAGCTAAAATGGTTCTAGGAATAACAGCTACACTTGTCGCCGTTGTTGTCGCCTATTTAGCGCTTACGTATCCTCGGGTTTTGATAAGCTTTACCACATCCTTTACTGTGGGCGCAGACGTTAAACGCGAAGAGTTTGAGGTTCCATTCCTCCACGAATATGTGAAAGTGGAAGTTCACGTCCAAAGTGGCAATGCCGTATGGACTGCGAGGATTTCAAGCGGTGACACCGTCGTGTGGAGCCACAACGCCCAACAAAGTGGGCAAACAACCTACACAAGCGAATGGATCAAACTGGCAAGTGGACGCTACAACTTCACTTTTGCCACAGCCGGCTTGGGCTCTTTAACAGCAGAAGTCAAACTAACCTCCAAGGGCGGATTCTGGTAAACATTTAGAACGCTTTCCCTTTATTAGCCATGAACCGTCGCATGTGGCCGCCGTGTTCAAGCCTCTTAAGCCTTCACGGCAAGCGGCAAACACCATCCCATACTTTTTAACAAGCCTAGCCAAGCTTTCCATAAGCCTAAGCCTCAAGTCTTTCGGCATGTAAATATAACGTCCAAGTTTTTCACCCTTCTCAAAATAGAATGGTTTAAGCTTTTCAGCTATTTTCGGCATGGCTAGGCTAAGGCGCTGCCAGTTGTCCAACTTAACCTTATAGGTAGAGGCGGTTATATGCCGGACACCAATCTCGGCCAATGCCTTAACCAAAGCCTCCGGACTCTCATTTACATAAGGGATTACCGGGTCTATGCGAACAGCCACCGGTATACCCTCCGCTATAAGCCGTTCAGCCGCTTTGAGCCGTTCATCGGGCGGCGGAGCAAAAGGCTCTAGAATTTTAGCGGTTTCCGCGTTGTCGGTTGTTATCGTCAACGCCACCATGGATGGAACCCGTTTCAAAAGGTCTACGTCCCTTAAAACAATGTTCGACTTAGTTATTATCTGGATGCGGCAGTTGCACTCCGCCAAAACTTCCAGACAACGCCTAGTCAAACCAGCCTCAGCCTCAATTGTTGGGTAAGGGTCTGAAGAATTCGAAATGGAAACCAGCTCGCCTTTCAGTTTAGCGGCTTCCCGTCTAAGCCTTTGCAACAAATCCTTCTTGGGGCGGCACTCGTAAAAATGTGGAATATAGCTTGACGCATAACAGTAGACGCATCGGTGGTCACATCCAGTGTAAGGGTTAAATGTCAACTTCGGCGGACAAGTGCAAAGCGGCGAACGCCAAGGATCAAACCACGTGAGAAGATTCAATATTTCTCACTAGCTTCACTTTGCTGGTTTTCATAAAGTTTTATGTAAATGCTCGCTTGTAAAGATTTTCAGCAGCCGAAAATGTTGAAACTTTCGGAATGGCCCTTATTCCGGTTTACTGCCCAGCAAATTGACGTCTAAGAAAGGGTATAAAATTTCAAAGAAGCTTAAATACTTGTTTTTAAGTTAGGTTTTCTTTACAAATCAAATTTGGAGAGGAAGCTCGTTTTGAAAGGGAAGCCCCTCGCCTCAATAGTTTCCGCGGGTCAATCAAAGTTTGGAAAGCTTGAAGGCTTATACGCCCGCGAAATCTTCGCCCAAGCCGTTAAAGAAGCTTACGAACGCTGTCCAAGCATGGATCCAAAAAAGGATATTGAAGCCCTTTTCATAGGGCACATGGGAGAATCCTACGAGCATCAGGGACATACTGCCGCCGCAGCAGTGGACTGGGCTGGGCTGCTGCATGTACCGGCTGTAAGAATTGAGACGGCTTGTAGTTCTTCTGGGGCGGCTCTCAGGATGGCTGTTTTTGCGATAGCGTCGGGTTTATGCGACGTTGTTATGGTGGGTGGTGTTGAAAAAATGACTCATCGAAGCACCCCGGAAGTTACGGAGTTTTTGGCTATGGCTTCGGATCTCCCCTTCGAACAGTGGCACGGCATAACTTTTCCAGGATTGTTCGCGCTTATGGCAACCGCCCACATGCATATGTATGGCACGACGGAAGTGCAGTTGGCCCATGTCGCTGTGAAAAACCATCATAATGGATGCTTGAACCCGAAAGCTCAAATGCAGAAGGAGATAACTCTTGAACAGGCTTTGTCTTCGCGGGTTATTGCTTGGCCGTTAAAACTTTTTGACTGTTCGCCCATAACTGATGGTGCAAGCTGCCTAATCCTTACAAGGCCGGAGATTGCCAAAAAATACACGGATACACCAGTTCACATTATTGGCACGGGTCAGGCAAGCGACACGATAGGCTTGTATGAAAGGGAGGATTTCACGTCGCTTAAGGCTGCAAAATTGGCGGCAAAGCAAGCCTATGAGATGGCAGGCGTAAAACCCGAAGACATAGACGTAGCAGAAGTGCACGACTGCTTCACAATAGCTGAAATAATCGCCTATGAGGATTTGGGGTTCTGCAAGCCCGGTGAGGGCGGACGCCTAGCAGAGAACGGCGAAACAACACTTAAGGGTAGAATACCCATAAACCCAAGCGGAGGCTTAAAGGCGAAAGGCCACCCTGTAGGCGCAACGGGGGCAGCCCAAGCCTACGAGATATTTTTGCAGCTTACCGGACAAGCGGATAAAAGACAAGTGGACGACGCGGAAATTGGTTTAACCCATAATGTGGGCGGTTCAGGCGCCACTGCCACGGTGCATATTTATAAAAGGGGGTGAAAGGCGCATGGCTGAACAGCCTCAAAACTTCACCATTGAACAGTTCTATAGGTATGTAGGCCAGAAAAAATTGATGGGTGGAAAATGCCTAAACTGTGGGAAAATTCACTTGCCACCCAGACCCCTATGCGACAAGTGTTTGTCAACCCGTTTTGAATGGGTTGAGCTTCCTCAAACAGGCACACTTCTAACATACACGATAATTCACGTGGCTCCAACCCAGTTTCAAGACATGACGCCCTACGCGGTTGGCATAATCCAGCTTGAAAACGGCGTCAGAGTTCCGGGAATTATTAGGAACACGCCGCTAGACAGCCTAAAGGTGGGCATGAAGCTAAAAGTGGAGTTTGAAGAAACGCCGACCAGTCAAACACAACAGTGGCCTCAATGGTCAAGATACCACTTTGTTCCATGCTGAACAAACAGGGTGGGCGCTTCTTTTATCTGCTGCAGACCGCCTCACTTGCAAGCCTCTGAATTAAGTTTTTGCCTTTAAGTTTCAGTTAAAGCTTCTTCAACTTCCCTTTGAAAGTTTTCCTTGTCTAGGAAGAAGGCGGTTATGGGTTTTCCGTTGACAGCGCAGATGGGCGCCTGCCCCCGCTTTTTCACCTCGTCTTGTTCCTCAAACATGTTTACTACGCGAATGGGAAGATTTGGCGCGGCTTCACTTAAGGCTGCTTTAATCTGCTCAGTGAAGTACATGCAGAAGGGACAAGACGGATCATAGAATATTAGGGCTTTACCCTTGTCTTCAGGCTGTGGAGTGAATTTGCCGGCTTTCGGCTGGTGAACATAACCCTCTTTCAACGGATAATAAAGCAAGAAAGGATTGTTTTCCACGGCTTTTTTGAAGCCCATTTTCAAGTAGAACATGTTTTGGGGATAATAGCCAGGCACTCCAAAAGCCCATGTAACCAGAGCAGATGGCGGCGCGTCGCCAAAGTAGTGTTTCGGTTTTTTAGCATCCTCTATTAGAGCGTTTAAAAGGGCTTTTCCAACGCCTTGTTGCTGGTTCCGCCTTTCCGGGACAAATATGCACGTTATTTCCAGAATCTTATCCTCTAGTTTAGGCTGATACTGAATTAAGCCAGCTGGAGAACCGTCTAAAAAGGCAATTTTCGCAACGCCGCCAAACATTTCAAGGCTTATCTTAGCCCATCTACGTTTCGCCTCAGCTCCCTCAACGAAGGGTGGAAAATCACGTCTCTCTGGGGGAATGCAAAGATATATCAGCGCATCAACATCTTCGAATTCTACATCCCTTATTTTACAAAACCCCAAACTTCAACAACTCAAAAAATAATTGCACTGCAGCCCTATAAAACATTTATCAAACGTCAATTTTGTTGCCCGACCAAAGACTGTAAAAATGACGCTTGGCTGAAAGAGTTAGGGCGTTTTCATTTCAATTTCATAGAGGATGAAACGGTTTCCTTCGAAAATTTTTGTTGCATTTGGCGTTGTGGATGGTGGGAAAAGCTTGTCAATTAAGATCATAACGTGCTCATATTGCCAAATTGCCGGCGAAAACATAAATGCAATGTCTGTTCGGGTTAAGTATTCAACCCAGTAGCCATAAATGGGATTGGCAATTATCACCGACTTGGGAGGTATATATTGTCTCATCTCCTCGATTTCATAGTAATCCCCCTCTCTTATTGTTGGCATTAGGGTTTTTGACGCATCGACTGTTTGAATGATTATAGGCGAAAAGCACAAGAAAAGCGCTATCACAAACACTATGCTTTTGCTCTGAATTTTTGAAAAACCGTAACCTAACACGAAAGCTATTGTGATGAACTCCATATAGAGAAAACGCCATATCCAATCCACAGGGGTCAATGGGGTTAGGAGCAGAAGCCCGACAACTGTAACTGGAGCAATAGCTAAAACAGCCTCTTTTTTGCCAGTCCTCCACTCATAAATCCACAAGACGATCCCAAAAATGATGGCTGCTAAAACTGCTGCTCCACTCATGGGGTCTAGAAGAAAACGGCTTATGATTTCTGACGAAGAAACCGTTTGAGGTCTAAATCTGTAGAAGGGGGATAAAGCGAGGTCAAGAGCCTGATAATAATCCTTGAAAAAGAATGGAAAAGATATAGGCGCTACAATTATAAAGAAAAACGCCACAAACAACAGAATTTCAAGGTTTCTCATGACTCTTTTATCGCCAGCCCAAAGCAGCCGGTAAACTATTGCGTATAAAACCAAAAATAGAAAAGCAACAAGGAAAACTATTGCGTGGGTGGCTCCAGTCAAAATCATGAAAGAAATCGCCATGATCAATGTGCGAATTCCTCCCTTTTCAATCAGCATGCAATGAAGATAGTATATGAAGCAGAAGAGAAAGAAAGATCCTACGACCATCTTTAGGTAACTGTTCATCAACAACAGATGCAACGAGGAAAGAATGCAGCCGAGCGAGGCTAAATACCCGGGAATCTGGGATTTCGTAACCTTCTTAATCCAGAAATACAGAGGCGCTGCTGAAAGCGCCGAGAAAAAGGCTGTCCCCACCTTTATTCCCAGAGTCAAGTTTCCGCCGAAAAGCAGCGTGAAAAACGTGAAAATGTAGAACGCAAGGGGTGGATCATCATACTTTAGGTTTCCAGCCTCCAGTATGCTTCTCACTTGAATAAGGTAGTAGGGTCCATCCACCCCGTAAATCAGCACGTACCTAGTTAAAATGTAAAGGTATAGGATAAACCCGAAAATTACAATCAAAACCAAATATAAAAGCTCAGATTTGAATAGTTTTTTTATTTCTATTCCGGTCATCCTCCACCTAATGTTTCAGACTTTTGCTTTAAGCGTAATACAGTTATTAGTTTTTGCTCTGATTATGAATGTGGCGTCTTATAAAGAGGGAAAGTTTAGCGAGAAGGGTTTATTGGGTTTGGATTGTTTGCCATTTTTCCTGCAAGAACTTGGGGATTTCCGACGAGTCTTTGGGACCTACTATTACTTGCCATCCGCTTAGTTCTTCTATTTCTCCACTGAGGCGTGCCGCCTTGCCCGGTATGATGAGTTTTCTGTGTTTTACCTTGTTTTCTACGCCTGAAGCCTTTAGGGCTTCTGCTACCTTTTCAGCGGTTATTTTTCTTCCGGCAACGGCGGGGTCTACGGCTAAGCCTTCAGAATCAACCACAAGCAGATAGGCGTTTATTTTTGCTGATTCAATGTCTGAAGCCACTGTGTAGTAGGTTAGGGCAAAGTTGGTTGTAAACATGACTGGCGAGTTTTCGTCCGGATTGCCGAAAACCTTCAAGCCTGGCTCAACTGCCACGGGCTTGCGGGGGTCCGTGTAAATGTTGGCTCTCAAAACGACGTTTGGCAACAGAGCCCACCCGTCTAGGCTGTGCATTATGAGAATGTCAGCGAACCTAACTATTAGCATGGATGCCAAATAGGCTTCCCGCCACTTCACGATTTCTGGGGCTAAGCCAGCGCTTTCAAGCCAAACAGCCATGGGGACGCCCATCAATGGAAAACCTAAAAATTCGTCGCCACGTTTGCATGCTGCCCGCCGTATCATGGTGAAATTGTTTAGGGTTTCAGCTAAACCGTCGCCTGGAAACGTGCCCGGGTCAAGCACAAGGTCTTGCACGCCATACTCAACTAGGGTTTTAGCCAAAGACTTCAACATTTTAAGGTTGCCGGGTGCGAAAACTGTTAAGGGGCAGTCGTACATGAGGGCGAGTTCAGCCATATCCCGCCAATTGTCCTTGGTCGCAGCGTATAACAAGGGTCTAGCCTTAGGCGCAGCCATTAAACCGGCTTCTAGAACCGTTGGGTTAAGCGAGCACAGCACCAATGGAAGTTTTGTGTTTTCAGCTACTTTACGTACCGCTGCCTTAAACTTGTCAGGATCGTTGGACGTTGAGCGAACTGCTATCATGTCCAATTTTAGAGTTTGCCCAATGTATTCGTAGCGAAGCTCTTCAACTTTTTTTACGCGGCTTAGGATTTCGTCTTCTGGCGTTTCATCCGTAACGTCTATGGCTATGGCTGTGGGGTTGAAGTATGTGAGCTCGTGGCGGTACATCACCAGTTTTCCGCCAATTTTAACAGCCTTGTCGCCGGCGCCGATGACAACCTCTTTCACTGCGGGTTTCAACATCTCTTTAAGCTGTTTGTAGGCTTTTTCAAACTCCTTCTTTAACAGTGGCTTGCATTTTTCAATGGAGACTTCGCGGTTCACAACTTTTGTGGCGAAAGCCATACAGTTTTCTTCGCCGCACTCTTTACAGTTCGTGCGGGGTAAAAGCTTGTAAACGTCTATGGGGCTAAGCTCCTTAACGCCAACTTTGCCTTCCTTTCCACTCATTTCGGCTTAACCTCCATTCATGGTTTAGATTTTGGCGGCAACCCATTCAACAAGGCGTTCAGCGTTGCCGGATTTGCCGCCCATCAGCTGGGCTATAACGTCTTTCACTGTTTTGACGGCTGCCGGATGCATCATCATGAATAAGTCCACGCCAGCCAACAAAAGCGTCAAAGCCGTAACAACCTCCCATAATGGTCCACGGAGTTCGCGAGGCTCCCATTCCGGAGCCATTTTCATCCAAGCTTCGCGAGCTGCCCAAGCGTTTGTTGTGCCGGAAGACATGGGGTGCGCCAGTTCAGGGTCGCCCATCAAAGCCGCTAGTCGCGCGCGCTCCATATTCGTGAAGGCATAATCCAAACCGTAGCCTAAAGCAGCCGTTGTCAAGTCCATGACTATGTCTTCTTTTGGCAGAAAATCGTATAGGCGGCGGTTCAGCTCCCGGGCAAAGTTTAAGTCCATAGGCGTGAAGGCCAAAGCCACCTGCCCGCCCTTCTTGATGAATTTTGCGCAGCGCTCCACATCCATGTCTCGTGTTACAGAGCTTATGAGAAAACGTTCGCCAGCAAAGGTTTCGCAAACTTCTTGGAAAACGTCTGCATCCTTAACTGGGTCGCCGCATCCCCCAATGATTAAGGGTACGTCGACGGCTTGGGCAACAGCCTCAACCGTTTTGACAGCCTCTTTAGGCGAGGCGTCCTTCACAAGGGGGTCAACACTTATTAGATGGATTGTCACAAGGTCTGCGCCAAACTTGTCCACGGCTAGTTTAGCCCAAGCCGCCGGGTCGCCTAAAACATCCTTAACATGCATTTTTACGGCTTTAGCCAAAGGAACTTCCATGTCAAAAACGTCTAGAGATATGACTGGCGGGTGCGGCGTGGGTCTTTCAAAAGTGTAGAAGGCTGGGGCGGTTTCTCCACCAATAATCACCGACTTGCCGCCTCTGCGTCCAAGCTTAACCTCAACAACCCTGCCTGGATAGGTTTCCACAGGCGGAACAAACTCCGCCTCCAATATCTGGGTTGGTTTAGCCTTAACTGGCGGTGTAACAGCCTTCGGCGGAGCAATCATCGGTGCCGCTACAGCGCCGGGCTGAAACCATATTTCTAGTTCGCCAGCCTCCAACTCGAAGTCTTCAAGCTCAACCTCTTGAAGCTTTGCCAAAAGCTCCAAAAGCCGCGAGTTCAGCTTTAAACCTAAAACGGTTTCGTCTTTCTCCTTCTTCTTTTCAGCCAAGCCTTTTTCACCTTACCTACTTTTCTCAGACTTTTCGCTTTTAACCGCCTTAATTATCACGCGTTTAGCGTAGATTTTGGCGTCTTTCAATATTATTTTGTATCCGCCGGCTGTTATGGGCAGAGTTGCTGCCGTGACAACAGGCGCCATTGCAGGTGCAGCCTCCTCTTTTGCTTCGGCTTCCGCTGGAACGGCCTCTGGAACCGCTACGGCTTCCTCTTTCCAACGTTCAACAACCGGGTGGCCTCTGGCTTTCAGGAAAGCCTTTAACTCATCAATGGTTTTGGCGTCTTCTTCAGTGGCGATTTTGTCCACAAGCTCTGCTGGAATGAAGTTTTTAACCCGCTCCTTCACTTCTTTAGGCATCCAGACAACGCGTTTGTAGCCGCCGTCAGCCTGCAGGAACTTGGGAGACCGCATGTACTCGATGGATATGCCGTGGAAACCGTCCACCTGCCGTCCGCCAGCCGTTGAATCCGCCAGTGTAGAGAAGGCCAGCCCGTTAACCGCCACGTCCTTGTAGCCCCTGTGCACTATGCCGAAGCCATCCACCTCTGGAATGTAGAAGGCAACTGCCTCGAAACATCCACAAGAAGTGTGTGGATAGCCGAAAGCCGTGTAAAGCCAAACCCGCGTTATTTCGCCCAAAGTCCTCTTTTTAACAGCTTCATTTACGCCGGAATATTCGCCCTTCACCGGCTCTAAGAGTTCGCCCCTTTCAATTTCGAATACGGGGCCCTTCGGGTCTATGTTGGCTGAAGCCCTAGCGTCAAACCAGCTTATGGCGCCACAGTTGGAGTACCGTTGAGGCGTTATCACACAGCAGTGGGTTGGCGCAAAGGACTGGCAAAGTATGCAGCCGTAAAACTTGTCCACTTCCTCATCCTTTAAGCCTCTTGCCCTTGCGTCTCTAGCCTCGTAAATCTGTAAGGTTTGAGGGTAAAGCTCCTTGACTTTTTCTGGGTCAGTTATGAAGGTTATCTGCATCTTCTCGATGATGGGGAGTTCGCTTTTGAACAGCCTATGCAAAACCTTGCCAATATACATAAAGGAGTTTAAGCCCTTCTGAAAGGATTTCTTGCTAAGCCTAAGCCAAATGTCATAACGCTGGTTTAGGTGCATGAAACCCTCAATGTAGTTGCAGTAGGCGTGGATTCGCCTTTCAATAACGCCCTCCAGTTCCGGTTCAAGCTTGGCTCCCGCCACCTCGATGAGGATGCCGAACGGGTAGGATTTACCCTCCTCCATGTCCTTAATATCCGGCCCAATTATGGTTATTTTTCCATCCTCAACCTCTTCAGGCTTCTTCACCCTAGCCAGCTCAAATTTTTCTTTAATGTCTGGTCCACCGAGTTCCACATACATGTCTTTTCTTCGAATGCGTTCACCTTCGTAGATTACGCCTACATCGACGGGTATGTCTTGAAACATGCTCATTTTC
>Ga0105158_1001155_pt1 | contig 10360 bp, 8 predicted proteins | sample LHCtaG_FD_81567 | JGI IMG/M metagenome (GOLD analysis project Ga0105158, IMG submission 81567) | Hot spring microbial communities from Little Hot Creek, USA to study Microbial Dark Matter (Phase II) - LHC4sed_matched | ecosystem: Environmental > Aquatic > Thermal springs > Hot (42-90C) > Sediment... | reverse complement strand
TCAGCAAGATCGTGAGTTTAGGCAACAAAGCAGACTTGGACGAGACGGATATCCTAGAGTTCTTGGCTGAGGACGAGAATACCAGTGTTATCCTAATGTACTTGGAGGACGTGAAACGAGGAGGCGAGTTCTTCAGAAAAGCTAAGGTCGCCGTCAGAAGGAAGCCTGTGATAATTCTTAAGTCTGGTAGAAGCGAGGCAGGATCCAGAGCAGTTGCATCTCACACTGGTGCTCTGGCAGGTAGCGACAAGGCATACACGACGGCGTTCGAGCAGATAGGCGTCATAAGGGTGAACAGGGTGGAGGAACTCTTCGACTTAGCTGTAGCGTTCTCCAAGCAGCCTCTGCCGAACGGAGAGGAAGTAGCCATAGTGACGAACGCTGGTGGAGCTGGAATAGTGGCTGCTGACGCTTGTGATGAGAGAAAAGTTAAGCTCGCCTCCTTCAAGGAAGAGACTGTTAGCAGGCTCAGAAGCTCCCTTCCTCAAGCAGCGTCGATCTACAACCCAGTGGATGTGCTCGGAGACGCCGACGAGAAACGCTATAGGAATGCCCTTGAAATAGTGCTTGAGGATCAGAGAGTGGGAGGATGCCTAGTGATTCTAACCCCCCAAGCGATGACGAATCCCATGGAAGTCGCAACTGCAATTGCTCAGCTAGGCAAGAGGCACTCCAAACCAATCCTGGCAGTATTCATGGGTGGGGAAAGCGTGCTTGAATCGAACAGGTTTCTTTCACTCAACGGAGTCCCCTGTTATTTCTTCCCCGAGAGAGCCGTCAACGCCCTGTCAGGCATGATAAAGTACTCCCGAATAAGAAAGCGGGATAACGAGGAAGAATACGTCCTGTTTGATGTTGATAGGAAAAAGGTGAAAGATGTATTTGAGGCTGTTCGCAGTGATGGAAGAACAGTTCTACTGACACATGAAGCCTTCGCAGTGATGTCAGCCTACGATATACCCGTCCCACAAGGCGGCATAGCTAGGAGCGAGGAAGAGGCTGTGGATATAGCGGAGAAGGTTGGTTATCCCGTCGTTATGAAAGTGGTCTCTCCACAAATATTACACAAGACTGATGTAGGCGGAGTACTGTTAAATCTTCACAACTCAAACGATGTAAGAAAAGGATACTACTCTATTCTATCCAACGTCCACAGATATGCGCCTCGGGCCAGTATTTACGGCATCTATGTTCAGAAAATGATCGAGCAGGGGAAAGAGTTCATAGTCGGCATGAGCCGTGACCTCACGTGGGGGCCGATGCTGGCCTTTGGCCTAGGAGGAGTATACGTAAACCTCGTCGAGGACGTCTCCTTCAGAATAGCGCCCATAAAGAGGAGCGAAGCGCTCCAACTGATGGAGGAGACGAAGGCATACCGACTAATCCGGGGATTCAGAGGAGAGCCATCACTTGACCTAGAAGCAATACTGGACGTAATACTCAAAGTTTCACAGCTCTCAACCGATTTCCCTGAGATAAGCGAAATAGACGTTAACCCGCTTTTTGCCTACCCGAAAGGTTGTGTCGCGCTTGACGTTAAAATAACGATCAAGAAGGAGGGCTAAAATGAGCAATGTGAAGAAAATTCTGATTTCAGGTGTTAGATATAGCGGGAAAACCGCCGTATGCCTAGCTTTAGCCTCACTATTTAGGGAGGACGGAGTGAAGGTAGGCTACTTTAAACCCGTTGGCTGGTCCTCTAAGTCTAAGGGAATAGATGAAGACGCTTTACTCATGAAGGAGACACTTGGCATAGATCATCCTCTTGAAGTAATCTCCCCCGTTGTTCTCGACGCGTACTATCTTAACAGGCTTTATAAGGGAGAGTTGGCTGACGCGGAGAGGAGGATCGAGGACGCCTATCAAGCGCTGAGCAGGAACGTGGACGTAATGTTAATTGAGGGGGCGCATGCTCCGGTGGCATTTTATAGCGGTAGGCTCTCTGCGTTCCATATAGCAGGCAAGTTCGGGGCCGAAGTTCTCATAGTGAACTCCTTTAGAAGCGACCTCGTGCTTGACGACGTGCTCGCGCAAGCTGAAATGTTCAGGCTGACGGGCTCAAGGGTAATAGGCGCCGTCTTCAACAATGTTCCAATCATAATGCTGGAGAAGGTTAAAGGGATGGTTAGGGAGATCGCCGAGAAAAACGGGATCAGAGTGTGGGGTGTGATCGAAGAGGACAGACGCTTAACGTCCCCAACTGTGGAGGAAATATGTAATATGCTCGAAGGAGAAATACTGGAAGAAGGAAACATGAAAAGAATAGTTGAAGACATATTCGTCGGGGCCATGAACGTCGAGGCAGCACTGAACTACTTCAGAAGGGGAATAAACAAGGCGGTCATAACAGGCGGGGACAGGATGGACGTTGCACTCGCAGCCCTCGAAACAGACACCAGCATGCTAATCCTCACCGGGAACCTGTACCCCGACGTCCGCCTCTTAGCGAGGGCGCGTGAAGCCGGCGTAACGGTCATACTTGTCCCTTACGACACCTACACCACGGTTCAGAAGCTGGAGTCGGTTGGAGGACGGATAAAGCCCGGAGACGGGAAAAAGATTGCTTTAGCGATAGATAAGGTTAAGCGGGAGATGAACTGGAGAGGACTAATGAAGACGGTAATGGAGGGAAAATAAGTAGTGGAGTTTCTGCTGGAGAAGATGACGTGGAAGGAGATTGAGGCAGCCATCGAGCAAGCTGCAGGCATCATCGTCCCTTTCGGAGCAACTGAGGAGCACGGCCCCCATCTTCCCACATCTACCGACAACATCATAACATACGAGCTCGTCTGCAGGGCAGCTGAGAAAACATGCTTCCTCGTTGCTCCCATGATCAACTATGGAGTCTGCAGGTCGACAAGAGGATTCCCAGGAACCATAGCGCTAAGATTCGACACGCTCAAACAACTCGCATTAGACATCATGTCGGAGCTCGCATCTTTTGGTTTCAAGAAAATGGTTCTTTTCAGCTTCCACGCGAGCAACGCACACATGACAGCAATCAAGGAGGCGGCATACGACTTCTCTCTCCAAAAAAGAGATATAAAAATCTACTTTGTCTCAAGTGTCGACTTAGCTACAGAAGAAATAATCAAAACACTTGAATCAACACCTTACCACGCCTGCGAAGCTGAAACATCCTTAATGCTCTTCCTTAAACCTGAACTCGTCCAGATGGACAAGGCGGAGGACGAAAGACCCCAATCATTCCCATTCTTGATTAATCCAACAGGGAGGCCGTGGATGAGGACAGGTGTCTTGGGAGAACCTACGCGTGCGACGAGGAAAAAAGGGGAAACAATCTTCAACGCCATGGTCAAAAAACTGACAGAAATACTCGAAACAATAAAAAGCCAAAACTAAAAAAGAAGAATCGGAAAGGACGTTCACTTTTCCTCAATTTTTTCCTCTGTTCCCTGCTCCATCAAGAACTTCACAGGTATGTCCTGATATGCTCCATCTGGGAGGCGCCGCCTTATGGTAATCGGTAGAATGCCGCTATCCAACTCAAGCCTAGCAACGGCTACAGGATCCCTCACTTCTGGAGGAATGTCTATTAATATCGGTGCACCCAGCGTTATCTGCAACGCACGGGCGCTTAGAATCCTTGATTTTTCGAACCGCGTCAGCCATGGCGGCCCCACTTTCACAGTGAACTTCTCTGTGACAATAATAATTAGCCTCCACTCGTTTATGATGTCTAAAAAGAAAAGTAGGCTCTTTTTTAAGTTTTTCTGAAAACCACAACGCCACTTGTGCCTCCCCTTACGGGGAGAGACATAGCTTACGGCGCTGTTGCGCAAAGCGCTACGTAAAAATGTTGGGAGTTTAATCGAAGGAGCTGCTTTCCTTCTCCTCTTCCTCTTCTGACGGCTTCTCGCCGCTTGGTCCACCCTCGCTCTTCGTCGCCGATGCCGCTATCACGTCGTCGATCCTCAGTATAAGTGTTGCAGCCTCGGTCGAAGACTTCAATGCCTGCTTCTTGACAAGAGCCGGATCCCACACGTCCATTTCGCTCATGTCAACAATTTTACCGCTGAACACGTCAACGCCATAAGTCGCCCCGTCCTTCTCGTGCTTTGCACGTAACTCGGCTAGGATATCTATCGGGTCAAGGCCAGCGTTCTCAGCAAGCGTCTTCGGAACCACCTCAACAGCTTCAGCGAACTGCCTCACTGCAAGCTGTTCCCTGCCACTCAGCGTCTCAGCATAATCCCTCAGTCTCTTAGCAATCTCTATCTCCGGCGCCCCACCGCCGGCCACCACACGTCCATCCTCAATTACTACCTTAGTCGCACACAGCGCATCGTGAATCGCCCGTTCAGCTTCCTCCACAACCAGCTCTGTGCCACCCCTGATCAGGATGCTGACAGCCTTCGGATTCTTGCACCCCTCAACGAACACCATTTCATCGTCGCCGATCTTCTTCTCGTAAACCACCGCAGCCTCACCAAGATCTTTTTCGCTCAAGTCCTCAAGGTTCGTCACAATGTTCCCGCCAGTGGCCTTCGCCAGCTTCTCCATGTCACTCTTCTTAATCCTCCGAACAGCCAGGATCCCCGCCTTTGCTAGGAAGTGCTGGGCAAGGTCGTCGATGCCCTTCTGGCACAATACAACGTTAGCCCTCGTCTTAATGATCTTGTTCACCATCTCCTCGATCATCCGTTGCTCCTCATCAAGGAAATTCTTCATCTGCTCCGGGCTTGTAATATTAATCTTAGCATCAAACTCTGTTTTTTCAATCTCCAAAGAGCACGCCAGCAAAGCAATCTTTGCGTTCTCCACCTTCTTAGGCATCCCTGGATGCACAACTTCCTTGTCAAGCACTATGCCCTCAATGAATAACGTGTCCTCCAAACTCTCTCCTTCCTTCTTCTCCACCTTGATGTTGTCAAGATCCACTTTCCACTCATTGTTAACCCTTTCAGCAACTTTCTTCACAGCTTTCACCGCAATATCCGCCAGCTTCTCCCGTGATCCTGCAACCATCTTGCTGCTCATTGAGGTCATGGCAACCCTCTTAAGCATTTTCTCGTCGTCCGGGCTGACCTTCCTCGAAATTTCATCGATAACTTCCAAAGCTTTATCTAGAGCCTTTCTGTAACCATCAACGATTACTGTCGGATGAACTTCTTGATCCAACAAGAACTCAGCATTCTTAAGCAACTCACCAGCCAGCACGACGGCAGTAGTGGTTCCATCGCCCACTTCGTTATCCTGTGTCTTGGCAACATTAACCATCATCTTGGCTGCCGGGTGCTGCACGTCCATTTCTTTGAGTATCGTTGCTCCGTCATTTGTTATTACTACGTCTCCGAAACTGTCTACTAGCATTTTGTCCATTCCTAGTGGTCCTAGTGATGTTCTGACCGCTTCTGCTATTACTCGTGCAGCCATTATGTTTGTTCTTTGCGCGTCTTTTCCAGCGGATCTTTTTGTTCCTTCCTTAAGTATTAAGACTGGCGTGCCTCCTAACATTGCCATGCATGATCCCTCCTCGGAATCTCGTTAAAAACTAATTCAAGATCTGATGAAATTGCACTTCTATATAAATTTAACGGTAAAAAATCAACCACGACCTACACAAAAACAAGCAAAAACACACTTGGAAAACGGATGGAATGAAGAACGTTCACGATTAAACGTCAATATGAATAAGGAAGCGTCAGCCTCGGCACGTAGGTTCGACGTATTAAAAAGTTGGCTTGTTTAGCATCCTGGTGATGTCGAGCGGCTCCTAACGTAAAATTTATATAGAAGCGCTGTTTCACTCGTTTGATGACTGAAGTCTAAGAGCTTCAGTGAACAAACTTTTCTCGATCACAAACAACAGAGGGGTCAGGAGGATATAGCATGAGTTATTGGGAAAGACGAAGAAAAAGACGATCTCCATTCGATGACTTCTTCGGCAGCTGGTTTGAGGAGTTCGAAGAAATGCTCGAAAACTTCTTCAGAACACCTATCAGAGACATAGACTCTATGATAAAAGAACTGCCAAAAAGGCGTCTCCCTAACGGAACCGAAGTCGCAGGCCCCATAGTATGGGGGTGGAGCATAAAAATCGGACCAGACGGCAAACCAGAAATACAGGAATTCGGGAACGTCCCCCGCCCGTCAGCTGAGTCCCCATTATTGGTAAGGGAAGTCAGAGAGCCGCTTGTCGACATAATTGAAGGCGACAATGAAATCATAGTAGTTGCCGAAACACCCGGCGTTGAAAAAGATGAAATAACCCTTAACTGCACCGAGAACGAACTCGAAATAAAGGCGGGAAACAAATACTACAAACGCATCAAGCTCCCTGCTCTAGTCAAGGCCAACGAAGCCAGCGCAAGCTACAAAAACGGAATTTTAGAAATAAAAATCCCCCGGATAATGAAAAAAGGTCATGAAATAAAAGTAGAATGATCATTCTTCACTTTTAAACTCTAAAAATAAAAAATCCATGGAGGTGTTAAAGGATGAGCATGAGTGGAATACCTGTCCTAATCCTGAAGGAAGGCTCCGAGAGAACCCGTGGAAGAGATGCCCAAAGATCAAACATAATGGCTGCACGAGTAATAGCGGAGGCAGTAAGAACAACACTTGGACCTAGAGGAATGGACAAAATGCTAGTAGACTCCCTCGGAGACATCACCATAACAAATGACGGGGCAACGATACTTGACGAAATAGACGTGCAGCACCCGGCAGCCAAGATGATGGTGGAAGTAGCTAAGGCGCAGGACGACGAAGTGGGTGATGGAACCACTACCGCAGTGATTATTGCTGGTGAGCTACTCAAGAAGGCCGAGGATCTTCTTGATCAAAAGATCCATCCAACAATGATTGTTAGTGGTTATAAGAAGGCTGCGGACAAGGCTGAGGAGATTTTAAACAGTATTGCTATAGACGTTAAGCCTACTGATGCGGCGACCTTGCTGAAGATTGCAATGACATCAATGAACAGTAAAATTACAGCTGGCGCTAGGGAACACCTTGCCCAGATAGCGGTTGATGCTATTCTTCAGGTTGCCGAGAAGAAGGATGGAAAGTATGAGGCAGACAGGGATATGGTTAACATTTTGAAGAAGCAGGGCAAGAGCTTGCTTGAGACCGAACTGGTTAGGGGCATGGTGATTGACAAGGAGATTGTGCACCCAGCGATGCCTAAGAGGGTCAAGAACGCGAAGATTGCGCTAGTAGATGCTCCCCTTGAGGTGGAAAAGACAGAGTTTGACGCTGAGATCAGGATTACGGACCCGTCTCAGATGAAAATGTTTCTTGAAGAAGAGCAGAAGATTCTAAAAGGGATGGTTGAAAAAGTGAAGGCTAGTGGTGCGAATGTGCTTTTCTGCCAGAAGGGCATCGACGACCTTGCCCAGCACTTCCTAGCAAAGGCGGGGATCACTGCTGTTAGGCGTGTGAAGAAGAGTGACATGGAGAAGCTGGCGAAGGCCACTGGTGCCAGGATAGTGACGAACCTTGATGACTTGTCCCCTGAGGTGCTAGGTGAGGCTGGACTCGTGGAAGAAGTTAAGATAGGTGAGGACAAGGTTGTCTATGTGAGAGAATGCAAGAATCCTAAGGCTGTAACGATTGTTGTACGTGGCGGTACGGAGCACGTCGTGGATGAGGCTGAGAGAGCGCTTAACGATGCATTATGCGTCGTGAGGAACACCGTGGAGGATCAGAAAATTGTGCCTGGTGGGGGCGCTACTGAGGTTGAAGTTGCGAGGCAACTTAGGAAGTTCGCCGAGTCTGTTGGTGGCAGGGAGCAGCTGGCTATTGAGGCGTTCGCCGACGCTGTTGAGGTTGTTCCGAAGACGTTGGCCGAGAACAGTGGCCACGACCCGCTTAACGCACTGGTAGCTCTGAGGGCACAGCACGAAAAGGGCGTCACGTCCTTCGGGTTAAACATTCAGACGGGTAAGCCAGATGACATGATTAAACTTGGCGTGCTTGAGCCTCTCAGGGTGAAGAGGCACGCCATCAGGAGCGCGAGCGAGGCTGCCTCCATGATACTTAGGATCGATGATGTGATAGCGAGCAAGCCTCACAAGGAAGAAAAAAAGGAGAAGGGCGGGCCAGAAGTACCACCAGGGATGGGCGGCGAGTTCTAGTTTAGCCTGATTTTCTATTTTCTTTTTTTGCTCGTCGTGTTTTACGTTTGTTCTTCTTTGAGTTTTTCTGCTAGTTCTATGTACGTTTTGAATGATAACATGTCCTTTAATATTGGAATTTCCATTCTCGCTTTTCTTACATGTTCTAGATTTATAGTTCCGATTTTAAGATCCTCTTCTCCTGTATTACATTCGGTGGTTGTTCTTCCTAGGGGATCTATTATTCTGCTGTGTCCAAAGAATTTAACTCCACTTTGTTCTCCTGCGGCGTTGACGTAAACTAGGTAGACTGCGTTTTCGAATGCCCTGACCGGTAGAACCATGTCAAAGAAAGGTTTAGATGTTTGTGGAGCTGCTGAGATGTTGACTATGATGTCCGCTCCGGCGTAACAGTACGCCCTTGCAACTTCGGGGAAGGCGAAGTCTCTGCAGACCTGTAGCCCTATTTTGCCTAGGCTGGTGCTGCATAGTTTTAAGCAGTCTCCCGGCTTGCAATACATATGCTCGAAGAAGATCCCCTTCCCATATTTTCCTGTTGGAAGGTGCACTTTATTGTAGATATGGATTTTTTCGCTTGGCTCGACTAAGACTGCGCTATTGTGGATTACTCCTCTTCTTGCCGGGTTTTCCATGGGGGCTCCAAAAACCATATGAACTCCCAGTTCGGAGGCAAGTGATGCTAGCTTTTTCACCGGGTGGCTGTCAAGTTGCTGGACACACTTGTAAAATGTTTCGAAGTCTTTTCCATTCATCACCATGTAGCCACAGAGGGACATTTCGGGGAAGACAACTAGCTTGGCGTCCAAGTTCGCAGTAGCATAGACTATTTCACACATTTTTTTGAGGTTCTTTTCAACGTTTCCACACTCGCTATTTATCTGAGCTAAAGCCACCTTAAACTCCATAGAGCCATCCTCCTGGAGGAGGTTGTTGCCGTAGATTTAGCGGGGGGGTAACTCTTTTATTTTCTCTCTTCCTTCGGGATCTAGGAATTCTCGTTTCCCAGCGACTTTCTGGAGGTTTCTCCGTTGGTTCCCCTTGAGGCGATTGTCTGGCCATGTACGTTGAGGTGTAATGGTGTCTGCGTTCACTGCTATGTTAGAGGACGTTTCCACAGGGAGCTCGGGTCGGATGAAGGGAGGCGCCTAGTGGCTGAGGCGGCTGAGGCTGGAGCGGAGATGCTGTCATTCGCTGGAGGGGAGCCTCTTCTTAGGGAAGATCTTCCATCAATTATGAGTTACGCCGTTGATTTGGGGGTGAAGGTTGAGGTCGTGACGAACGGTTTTCTAATTAACGATGAGACTGCAAGACTGTTTTCCCGCCTCGAGGCGAAGGTTTTGTTGAGCGTTGACGGCGCCTCAAAACAGGTTTGCGAATCTATGAGAGGAAAGGGAGCGTGGGAGAAAATATTGGTTGCTGCTAAGACGATGAGGTCCGTGGGACTGGACTTCATACCAGTGATGGCTATAACTTCCTTTAACGTTCACGAGGCAGGTGACTTCGTTTCGTTTTCACATGAGGTCGGTGGGACGACAGCGTCCTTCCTCACACTGATGCCTTCTGGCGCCGCTAAGAAAAACAGGCTCCTAGCACTAAACCCGGAGAAGCTGAGACACGCCCTTATCGAGATATGCAAGGCAGCTGATGGCTTATCCTACCCGGCTGAGGTTCGCTGCACCCCCTTCGCGGAAAGAATAGTTAACTCGAAACACGTCAAAGTTTGGGGATGCTACTACAATGTGATGGACCTCAATCCCGTCGGGGACGTGCTTCTCTGCGACGTCTTAGACTTAAAACTTGGCAACATTCTCGAGGACGGGGGATCGAAGAGCTGGAGAAAACTCTATAGTGAACGGGTAAGCATGGGACTACTAGACTGGAGAAGACTGAGAGGTAAGTGTGCACTGTGCCCCACTAAAGCATCCTGCTTAGGAGGGTGCAGAGCAAGGGCCTACATTGAAACAGGATCCTTCTTTAACCCTGACCCTCTATGTCCTCTCTAACCCTAACTAAACTTCAACAGCGTATTTCTCCCCCACTATGGGACAAGTAGTTTCAGCTCCAACTTTCTTGATGAATTTGGCGAAAACCTCCGGCTGGTCGCAGTGGACTGGAAAAACCTTCTTGGGCCTTATTCTCTCCACGATACTCTTCAGCTCAATAGGCATAACGTGGCCTGAAACGTGAACGTGATACTGGGGGAGACCGTAATGGTCCAGCCAGTTTCTCATCCTGTTAAAGTCTATTTCCATCTCCTC
>Ga0105158_1001153_pt1 | contig 10361 bp, 13 predicted proteins | sample LHCtaG_FD_81567 | JGI IMG/M metagenome (GOLD analysis project Ga0105158, IMG submission 81567) | Hot spring microbial communities from Little Hot Creek, USA to study Microbial Dark Matter (Phase II) - LHC4sed_matched | ecosystem: Environmental > Aquatic > Thermal springs > Hot (42-90C) >... | reverse complement strand
TGCTGTCCTTAAAACTTGTCCGCCACCTATACTTCCATCAAGTTGTATCATAACAAAATTTTTTATTTAAAAATTTTTTAAATTTCAACAACAGAATTTTTTTACCTATTGACATTACAATTTTTTTTTACAATTATAGAAACAACATATAAATTCGGAACTAAAAATGGTGTTCTTTGAGATACAAAAAATGGAAATTTGTAATAGCAAACCTTGGTTTGCTAAAAAATAAAGCAAAGCAAGCTTTGCAACTACAATTTTTATTTATTGAAAAACGTAATAACATGGTTGTTGCAGTCCAAAATGGAAGTTTAATTATTTTTGTAGCCGCGGGCTTTAGCCTGCGTTTTACTATTTTACGCACCCTAAAGAATGCAACTACCTAAATACCATAAAAAAGTTAACAGTACTATAAATCTAAACCTATAAATCCAAGGAGGATTAAAAGTGAATGAATATTTATCAAAACTAAAAAGTTTGCTCAAGGAAAAAGAGTTTGAAAAACTTTCAAAGATAAAAAATATAGAAGTTCATAAATTCATTTTAGAAGCAATTGAATTATGTTCACCTAAAGATGTGTTTATATGTTCAGATACACCTGATGAAATTGCTTATATAAAAAACATGGCTATTGTTTCTGGTGAAGAAAAAATGCTTCTTATGCCAGGACATACTTACCATTTTGACGGAATTAATGATCAAGGAAGAGATAGATGTGTTACAAAATTCTTAGTTCCTAAAGGAGATAAACTTTCAAAAAAATTGAACCAAATAGACCGCGATGAAGGATTAAATGAAATTTTAGGTTTACTAAAACACTCAATGCAAGAAAAAACAATGATTGTAAGATTTTTAACTTTAGGTCCTGTAAATTCTATATTTTCAATACCGTGTATGGAATGTACTGACAGCTGGTATGTTGCACATTCAGTTGATTTACTTTATCGCGAAGGATATCAGATGTTTCTAACTTTGCCTGAAGAAGGAGTTGAAATTTTTAAAACATTACATTCATCAGGTGAAGTTGACGAAAATATGGTATCAAAAAACTATGATAAAAAAAGAATTTATATTGATTATATAACAAACACAGTTTATTCTGTGAATACGCAATATGCAGGAAATTCGGTTGGATTTAAAAAATTAGCGTTGCGTCTTGCAATAAGAAAAGCACATAAAGAAGGATGGCTTGCTGAACATTTTATGCTAATAGGTGTAAAAGGACCAAATAACAGAAAAACATATTTTGCAGGAGCGTTCCCATCTGGTTGTGGAAAAACGTCTACTGCGATGCTTCCTGGTGAGACAATTTTAGCTGATGATTTAGCTTATGTAAGAAACATAGATGGTGTTGCAAAAGCTGTAAATGTAGAGAAAGGTATTTTTGGTATAATCCAAGATGTAAACCCGAAGGATGATCCTTTGATTTGGGAAGTTTTAACAACACCAGGCGAGGTTATATTTAGTAATGTGTTAATAAAAGATGGTAAACCATGGTGGCTTGGTATGGGTTGTGAACTTCCAAACGAAGGTATAAACTATAGTGGTTATTGGTATAAAGGAAAAAAAGATGAAAATGGTGAAGAGATTCCTCCTGCTCATAAAAATGCAAGATATACTGTTTCACTTAAAGCGTTGAAGAACTGTGATGAAGAATTAGAAAATCCTGCTGGTGTTGAACTTAAAGGTATAATGTTTGGTGGAAGAGATTATCGTGGATATGTTCCTGTACAACAAAGTTTTGATTGGACACATGGTGTAGTGATGTTTGGCGCTGCGTTGGAAACAGAAACTACATTTGCTATAGTAGGAGAAGAAGGAAAGTTTGAAATAAACATTATGAGTATCCAAGATTTTGTTTCAATCCCACTTGGGACTTATGTAAAAAATTATATTGAGTTTGGTAAAAAATTAAGAACACAACCAATTATTTTTGGAGTAAATTATTTCTTAAGAGATCTAAAAACAGGCGAATACTTAAATTCAAGATTAGATAAACATGTATGGGTTAAATGGATGGAACTAAGAGTGCATAAAGATGTGAAAGCAAGAAAAACTCCAACAGGGTTTATTCCGTTATATGAAGATTTAGCAATGCTGTTTAAATCTGTTTTAAACAAAGATTATACAAAAGAAGACTATATAAAACAGTTCACAATAAGAGTTCCTGAAAATCTTGCTAAAATAGAACGAGTAGTTCATTTCTGGCAACAAGAAGAAAATACACCAAAAGAAATTTTTGATGTTATGGAACAACAAAAAGAAAGGTTAATTGATGCACAAAAGAAGTTTGGAGATTATATCTCACCAGAAAATTTTGAAGTAGTAGAATAAATGGAAAAAGTTGATATAACAATAATAGGCGCTGGTGTTATTGGTCTTGCGATAGCATACGAATTTTCTCAAAGTTTTAAAAAAGATATATTGGTAATTGAAAGGAATGAAAGTTTTGGTAAAGAAACAAGTAGCAGAAACAGCGAGGTGATCCATAGTGGAATTTATTATCCAAAAGATTCTTTGAAAGCAAAACTTTGTGTTGAAGGGAAAAATTTGTTGTATAAGTTTTGTGAAAAAAATAATATTCCTTATAAAAAATGTGGGAAACTTATTGTTGCAGTAAATAAATCTGAACTTGAAAATTTAAACTTTTTGTATGAAAATGGAAAAAATAATGGAGTAGATGATTTACAAATTCTTGATAGAAAACAGATTAAAAATCTTGTCTCAGAACTAAATGGCGAATATGCAATTTTCTCACCTTCAACCGGTATCTTAGATACTCACAGGTTTATGCAAAAATTAGAGTTTGAATCAAAACAAAATGGATGTATGTTTTTGTACAATAATGAAGTTGTTGAGATAGAAAAATTAAATTCTGACTATAAATTAGTAATAAAAAATAAAAATTCTGAAACAACTGGAGTTGTTTCAGAAATAGTTATTAACTCAGCAGGACTTTATTCAGACAAAATTGCAAAAATGCTCAGTATAAATGATTACAAACTTTATTATTGTAAAGGTGAGTATTTCAAACTTTCATCAAAATATAAAAATTTTTTAAATCATCTTGTTTATCCAGTAGTTGACAAAAATTTTCATAGTTTAGGAATACATACTGTTTTGGATTTATCAGGCAACATTAAACTTGGTCCTAATAGTTTCTATGTTGACGAAATTGACTATTCAGTCGATCCAACTCATATAGACGAATTTTATTACGGGATAAAAAAATTTTTTAGTTTTGTTCAAAAAGAAGATTTGTCAGCAGACACATCTGGGATAAGACCAAAACTACAAGGACCAAAAGACGATTTTAAAGATTTTGTTATAAAAGAAGAAACTGAAAAAGGATACAAAAATTTTGTAAATTTGATTGGTATAGAATCGCCTGGGTTAACATCAGCGCTTGCAATCGCAAAATATGTAAGAAACTTATTGTTTGGTTCTATCAACTAAAAATGATGTTCTTTGTGGTACAAAAAATTGCATCAACTTGGTTGTTGAAGTCCAAAAAATTGGTAGCCGCAGGCTTTAGCCTGCGTAAATTATTCGTATCCGCAGATTTCAATCTGCGCATGTTGTTATTTATCTGTTAATTTTAATTAATTTATTTTGTAGTAGCAGAGCTTGGTCTGCTGAAAAAATAAAAAATATAGCAAAGCAAGCTTTGCAACTACAATTTTTATGTAGTTTGTACTTTTGTGAGCATTAGCGTCGAGATAAAATCAGCGGATACAATAGTAATTTGCAGTCGCAGGTTTCAGCCTGCGTAATATTAATATCTCAAACGGAGGAAAAATTTATGAAAGTAAGCATAATAATGGGTTCTGATTCAGATCTACCAACAATGAAAGATACTGCAAAAACATTAGAAGAGTTTGGGATACAATATGAGATAAAAATTCTTTCTGCTCATCGGACACCTGAACAACTAAAAGAATACATAAAACAAGCAGAAGAAACTGGTACAGAAGTTTTTATAGCAGCAGCGGGTGGTGCTGCACATCTTGCAGGCGTAGTTGCTTCTTATACAACTTTACCCGTAATTGGTGTACCTATGGACTCACCACTTATGGGTTTGGATTCAATTTTGTCAATGTTGCAGATGCCGCCAGGAATACCTGTGGGCGTTATGTCAAAAGGTTTGTGGGGAGCAAAAAACGCTGCTATTTTTGCTGTACAAATTTTGTCATTAAAATATCCTGAACTTAAAGAAAAACTACAACAATACAAACAAAAAATGGTAAGTAATGTTTTGGAAAAAAATAAAGATATTGTTTTATAGATCTTTTAGATGGTTTATAAATTTTTAGCAGAGATAATTTTGGTTATACATTTTTTATGGATTTTGTTTATGCTATACGGATTTGTGTACAATTTAGTAGGATTGTTGTTTAATAAAAAATTACTTAAAAACTTTTGGCTACGCACAATACATTTAGTTGGTATTTTATATGTTGCAAGTTTAGCAATATTAAATAAATATTGTCCTTTGACAATATTAGAAACAAAATTAAGACAAAAATTTGACCCTACTTTTAGTCAACCTGATTCTTTTATAATTTATCATCTTGAAAAAATTGTTTATCCTGAGATACACCCAATTGTTATAGTTATCCCAACAGTAATAATTGCAATTTTTAGTTTTTTAGTTTATCTCATAAAACCACCAATAAAAAAATAAATAAAACAGAGAGAAAAACTATGAAACCAATATCACAAAAAATAAAAAAAATACAGCCGTCAGCAACTTTGTCTATCACTGCTAAAGCTAAACAACTAAAATCACAAGGAATAAAAGTTATAAACTTTGCTGCAGGTGAACCTGATTTTGATACACCACAAAATGTAAAACAAAGATGTATTGAAGCACTAAACAAAGGATTAACCAAATATACACCTACTGCTGGGATTCCAGAACTTAAACAAGCAATTGTTGAAAAACTAAAACAAGAAAACAATATTGAATACACACCAGACGAAGTTATAGTTTGCAGTGGTGCAAAACATGCAATATTTAACGCAATATGTGCTTTAGTTGATGATAATGATGAAGTTTTGGTCCCATCGCCATATTGGGTGAGTTATCCTGAAATGATAAACTTCGCAGGTGGTAAGTTTATTCCTATTCCAACAGATGAAACCACAAATTTTAAAATCACTGATGACATACTTAAAAAATATATCACCAAGAATACGAAACTTTTAATACTTAACTATCCTTCAAATCCTACTGGGATGAGTTATACAAAAGAAGAACTTGAAAAGATTGCAAAAGTTTTAATAGAAAACCAAATTTATTGTATATCAGACGAAATTTATGAAAAACTTACATATGACGGATTTAAACACATAAGTATCGCTTCATTAAACGAAGAAATAAAAAAGCTTACTATAACAATAAATGGTCTATCAAAAGCATATTCTATGACAGGATGGCGTGTTGGTTATGCATGTGGTCCCAAAGAAATTATAAAAGTAATGAATAACCTACAAGATCATTCAACTTCAAATATAACAACTTTTGTACAATATGCATCTGTGGAAGCAATAAAAAACTCAAATGAATTTGTTTCAATGATGGTTTCTGAATTTGAAAAAAGAAGAAATTATATTGTCGAAGAAATAAACAAAATTCCTTGTTTAAAAACAATAAAACCACAAGGTGCGTTCTATGTTTGGGTTAATATAAAAGAACTTAAAGGGAAAAAATTAAATGGGGAAATTATCACTAATTCTTTAAAACTTTCAGAACTTTTGATTGAAGAAGCGAAAGTTGCAGCAATTCCAGGTTCAGCATTCGGCAATGATAATTATATAAGATTATCTTATGCTACATCATTAGAAGATATAAAAGAAGGTGTGGAAAATATAAAAAATTTTGTCCAAAAGTTATCGTAATAATTGTATTTATGCAACAAATTTTTGTATGATAGACCGCCTTCATAGCGGTTTGATTTTTCAAACATTTGTTTAATAAATGAAAATAAATTTTTATAAAAGGTTAAAAAGAAAATTTTTTTATAACCATCCAAAAATTGTTGCACCAAAACTTTTAGGAAAATATTTAGTAGTTAAAACATATAAAGGAAAAATTATAGTAAAAATTACAGAAACAGAAGCATATGGCGGCACTGAAGATGATGCATGTCATGTAGGAAGGTTTGGTAAAACAAAACGTACTGAAACACTTTTTGGTGAAGTAGGTAAAGCTTATATTTATTCTGTACATATAAACACATATTGTTTAAATGTAGTTTGTCATAAAAAATCTGATGCAGGAGGGATCCTTATTCGTGCAGCAGAACCTGTAAAAGGGACTGATTTAATTTTAGAAAACTTAAATTCAAAAAATAAAAAATACGATATAAAAAAATTATTAAACGGCCCTGGAAAACTTTGCAAAGCACTTAAAATTAACAAAGATTTAAATGGAGAAGATATGGTTGAAGGAAACAAAATATATTTTTTAGAAGGTGAAAAAATAAAAAAGAAAGATATTATTAAAACACCAAGAATAAACATAGATTATGCAAAAAAATCTAAGAATTGGCTTTGGCGGTTTGTAGTTAGAAGTAGTTAAAATTATAAATTTTTATAATGGAGCAAAAATGAAAGTTTTAAAAACAACAGAAGAACTTGGTCTTAAACCTATAAAAAAAGGTAAAGTAAGAGATATATTTGATTTAGGTGATAAACTTGTAATTGTTACAACAGATAGGATCTCTGTATTTGATGTTATCCTTGATGATCCGATACCATACAAAGGTGTTGTTTTGACACAACTTACAAAATTTTGGTCCTCGTTTTTAAAAGATATTATTGAGAATCATATAATAGAGTTTGGTGTTGACAATTTGTCAAACGAGTTTGTAAAAAATAAAGAAATACTTCAAGATAGGACCATGGTTGTTAAAAAAGCAAAGGTGATTCCTATAGAATGTATCGTTCGTGGATATTTATCAGGTAGCGGATGGAAAGAATATCAAAAAACACAATCAGTCTGTGGAATAAAACTTCCAGCAGGACTTAAAGAATCAGAGAAATTACCTCAACCAATATTTACTCCATCTACAAAAGCTGATGTTGGACATGATGAAAATATAACTTTTGAAAAAGCTGCTGAAATTATAGGAAAAGAAAAAGCTGAGTTTATAAAACAAAAATCTATTGAACTTTATAAAAAAGCTGCTGATTACGCAGAAACAAAAGGAATCATTATTGCTGACACAAAATTTGAGTTTGGTATTGATGAAAAAACAGGCAAAATTATTTTAATTGATGAGATCCTTACGCCCGATTCATCACGTTTTTGGCCAAAGGATAAATACGAAGTGGGTAAACCTCAACCTTCGTTTGATAAACAATATGTAAGAGATTATACAGAATCCACTGGTTGGAACAAAACCTATCCTGGCCCAAAACTACCTGAAGATGTTATAAAAAACACAACTCAAAAGTATTTAGAAATTTATAAATTGTTGACTGGAGAAGAAATTGTTGTCAATATTTAATATTTTCCAACATTAACTTCAATAAAAACAAATGTATCTTTTTTAAAATTAGATTTGACCCTATTTTTGTTTTTTTCCATATTTGTTCTTTTTTCAACAATCTGTTTGTTTATAGAAAAATTTTTTTCAACAGAAACCATACATCAAATATATCTCTATTTACTTTGCCAAACCGTTTATACATAGCAACAAGTTTGTGTGCAAAAATATCTTCTATAACCATAACTTTCATTGGACCAAGATATGTCTTAATTTCATATTTTGAACCAAATTGTCCTATATTCACTTCAATTTTTATATTTGGTGTTTTCTCCTTATAAGAAAGTAATATAAACAAACTAAACCTTTTAATTGCATCATCTTTTATTTTTCCATATTGTTATGTTATTTCTAAAATTTTTTAAAAACATATTCTTTTTTTTCATCTAAAAGGTCAAAGTTTAAATCTAAAGAAAATCTTGGTAAGTTATAAAAAAGATATAACACTGTCTCACCTTTAAAACCTAAGTATGAAGAAAGAGTTGTATCTGAACAAGTATCTTTCAAAATCATTAACAAAATATTTCTGTGTTTAGAAATATCAAAACTCATAAATTTTTTTCACTCTTCTCTCCAAGATTTGCTTTTATAAATTGGTAAAACTTCAAAAACTTTTTCTTTATTCTAAAACCATAATGTTGTCAAAATAATAGTTTTTGTTCAAATACAAAATATCTAAAAATGTTGTTGCAATCCAATATGTTCCTTTGTATTCTAAACCAATAGGATTTGATAATATACTCTCTTTTATTTTCTTATAACAATACTTTTGACCATCAATCTTTATTTCTCTTGTGAGATAAGACGCTGCAAAAATCTGTGGATAGTACTGAAAAATTACACCTGCTTGAGATAGGACTGCCTTAAAACTAATATAGGAAGAAGTATAAATCTTTGTTGCTAACTCAAATCTGTCACAATCTTTGTCTTTTACATAAATTCCCCTTCTTAAACGAAGAATTTTCTTTGTTTTTACATAATAACTAATCTGTCTGTTGCCAAAGAAGTAATAATTCTTTGAAAGTAAAGACTGTGTTTTTTGATTTGAAGATTTCTATTTAATAACTACTTCCCATTATTTTGTAAACCAAAGGCTACAATTTTCGTTACTTTTAGTTTATAAAATAGAAAAAAACATTTTGTCAATATTTTGAAAAAATTTTTGACTAAATTACGCAGGGTAAAACCCGCGACTACCAATTTTTGGGCTGCAACAACCATGTTGTTGCAATTTTTTGCACCTCAAAAAACACCATTTTTAGTTAACAGAACCAAAAATTGTTACTTATAGTTTTCAAGTTTCTTTTCACATTTTTCACAGAAACACTTTGATTTACGGTCAGTATCACCAACCCAGTTGGAAAAAAACATTACACAGGAAGGATTACTACAATGTGGTAAGCCAAAAGAATGGCCAAGTTCGTGAATTATAGTTTTAACAGTCCTTTCTTTAAGAAGGAATTTTTCTTTTTCTGTATCAATTTTTGTACAAGGTTTAAATCTATAAATTGAAACAATACAAACATTTCCTGCTGATTGCCCAAATATATAATTATAACCCTCTTCATACAAATCTTTGTCTACCACTAAAAATAAAACATCTGCATCTTGTGGGACAAATTTTTTTGCAAAAACAAGAATTTTTGAAGCCGAATATTGATTTCTTTTTTTATTGTAGGCAAAATCTATATTTTTAAATGTTTCTTTTTCTTTTATGTCAACCTTAAGAATTTCCTCAACCTCATTTAGTATGGCAGTTCTATCAACATCTTCACAATCTACAAAAGAAAAATATATTGTTTGTGTTGACATGCAAAAATTATAAACAAAAATTAAAAAAATTAAAATTACCATTGTAAAACAAATTTATCCACAGGAAGAACAATTTTTTGAAGAACAGCTAGAACATACTGATGAAGATGATGAAGTTGTTTCACCCAAAGATGAATTTTCAGAAACAAAACTTACTTTTGATATTTTTTTATCTAAATTTTTTGAACTACATTTTGGACATTTCGCTTCTTCTCCTGAAAAAAGTAATAATTCAAATTCTAACCTACAGTTTTTACATTTATATTCATATATTGGCATAAATTTTCCTCCAATGTGTTCAAATAAATTCTTTAAATAAAACCTTGATCATTTTTTTCTAAACAAATTTTTCTTCTTCATTAAGTTTAACTTGTCTGTTTTTTTGTAAAATTGCAACTGTCAATGTATCTTTCTAAAATAGATAAAAACTTGAAATGTTGGACACAAAGACCTTCTGAAACTAAAAATTTCTCTTTAAAATCAATATCGTTTATGTATTCTAACACAACATTAACATACCTTTCTTCAATCTCTTTTATAAAGTTACAAATAATACAATTTTTAGTTTCAGGATAAATTTTCTTCCTTTTTACTTCTAAATTTTTTATAATATCTTCTAGCAAATCTTTATGTAGCAATGCTATTGCTAAACTATCATTGTAAGAAAGTAATTTGTAAGAATGTTGTTGACAGAATTCAAAATATGGTAAATGTTTATCTTGTAGTTTCATTGTTTAATTTATACAAAAATTTGTAATTAAAAACAACATAAGTTACTTTCTATTACAAATTTTTTCGCATAAATAAGAAGGAAGAATAAGAAGTGTTCAACTTTTTATTGTATAATAAATTCTTTTTAATTTTTGTGTTTCGACAAACTTCTCAAAAAAATAAAAAACTATAGGTTCTATTGTGAAATAAAAAAATTTACTTTCCCAGATAAGTTCTTCTAAATAATAATTAAAATAAAAATTAAAGTTTTCATCCTGTAGTTGG
>Ga0105158_1001152_pt1 | contig 10363 bp, 15 predicted proteins | sample LHCtaG_FD_81567 | JGI IMG/M metagenome (GOLD analysis project Ga0105158, IMG submission 81567) | Hot spring microbial communities from Little Hot Creek, USA to study Microbial Dark Matter (Phase II) - LHC4sed_matched | ecosystem: Environmental > Aquatic > Thermal springs > Hot (42-90C) >... | reverse complement strand
ATCTTACAAAAGCTGAAAGAGTATTCAGTCGACGACGCAGATCCGTACAGCGGGAAGCTCTTCACGATAGCCTTCGAGCCCGGAATTGAGGAGCTTAGGGACGTGGCCTTCGAGGTCATGAAGATGTTCGCCTTCAAGAACATGCTCGACTTCACCGAGTTCCCAAGCGCGATAAGGATGGAGAAGGACGTAATCGACATAGCTAATGAGCGGTACGTCGTAGGTGATGGTGTCTGTGTACACCTTCATGAAGAGCTTGGGGAGCTCTAAGCCGTTGGCGATGTCTACGCCCACCTCGTAGACGAAGCCCCCCGCACACGTCAGTTAAGAGCTCAGACTTGCAGTTGTACTTCACGTGGCCTCCAATAACGACCCCCTGAGGGTCGTAGAGGCGCCTGTACTCCCTCTTGAGCCTCCTAATGAAGTGCTTGGAGACCCCCAAGCCAATTAGGTACCTCTCCAAGCCCCTGAGGGCCAGGTCCACGAAGGGCTTGATCAACAAGAGGCCCTCGTAGAGCTCCAAGTAGCCCTCGACCCCCATCGCGTGGATCCTGAGGGCCCTCCTAGGCCTTCCACCTCTACGCTCTCCGCGCTTAGACCTAGCGACGAGCGTCGATCTAGCGACGAGCGCGGGGGAAGGTTTTCCTTCACTTCTCCCATCGAGCTCTCGACGTCCTCGACCTTCAACATGTCGGGCGACACGTCGACGACCAGCTCGTAGACGCCCCTATCGACCTTCCTAAGGAAGCCCCTCTTTACGAGCTTCTGAATCGCGTCGTGGACCCTCTTGTTGGCGTGAGCGCAGCGAAGCTTTAGAGAATAGGCCGTCACGACATCGGAGGCCGTGAACCTCTTACACTTGGAGGCGTAGAGGAGAACGAGCCTCTGGAGCCTGCCCAGCCTTACCGCAGGTTTCCTTTGCTTCTGACGATTCCCGTGATGAGGACTGGGTTTATAAGCTCCCGCACATAAGCTACTATTGGCCCCCATTCTGCTTCCCCGATGAGGAGCTTTCCAGCTCTGAGAGGCCCTGCCTTCTTATAAGCTTCGCGAAGACAAAGAGCGGTTCTTTGTCTCTTGTTTTCCGAAAAGCGAAATGAGCGTTATGGGCTCGGCGCCTAGTAGGCAAAGGAGGGCCGTCGTGAGGCCTCGCAATTCGCGAGGAGGCGCATGGCATGAGTCCCAAGCCGAGAGCGAGAAGAGGTCCGGAGCTCTGTGGAGCCCTGGCCCTGAATCCCCCTCCTAAATTCGAAGAGGTAGGGCTCGAATTCGAAAACTCGGGACCCTGAACCCCCTCCTCCCCCCTGTCAGCTTACTGGCGAGCTTGCTGACAAGCCAGTCTGCGCTACTAGAGATAGAGCGCAAATCCAGACCATCGGCCAAGTAGGAGAATACAGGGGGAATATTGGGGTAACAGTAAGACAATATAGGGGAAATAGTAGGGTTGTGAAGGGGCGCGTCCGAGCTGTCCGGGGCGTCCAAACAGAAGAAAAAGAAGGAGAGGTACATAGACAGGTGGAGGAAGCGGCACAAGGAGGTCAAGTTCTACTTCAAGAAGGAGGAGTATGAGGTCCTGGACAAGTTGGCCACAGCCCACAACATGACGGTCAAGGACTTCATCTTGAAGTTCGCCAACGATCTCAAGAAGGCCGTTGAGCGCATGGAAGATGAGGGGTACGCCAAGGCGATTAAAGACTTCATTAATGAACCGCTTCTAACTTGGATCCACGTAAGGGATATTCATAAGTACAAAGGCGACGTAGCCCTCTTCGAAGTTCCGTGCAGGTATTGCGGAAAGCCGATAGTCTTCACTCACAAGGACGAAAATTGGGAGCCCAAAGTGAAGCCAGAGCTAAGGAGGGCCTTTAGGTATTGGCGTCATACTGATTGCAAGAGAAGCCTCTCGTAGAATGACAAGCCTCAAGGATGCTTCACGAATGGAGACTGAAGGTTAGGCCCTCAGACCCCCATCACACTATCCCACTTCCAGAAATTTCTGGGAATGCGAGGCACGAGGTTGCCTTGAGGTGGCCTTGAGGTGGAATTCAAGTGGCGCCCCAAGGCCCATCCAATGGCCTGAGGGCAAGGCCTTCGGTTTCCATCACTACGCTCTACCCCAGAAATCTCTGGGGGTGCGAAGCGGGGTGAGGCGATGGCTAGCCGCTGAGGGGCTTGGGCTTAGGCTTAAGGGCCCTCTGCTCGCCTCCGGCTTTAAAAGGGCTCGCAACGCTCGCCTCTAAGGGCCCCGCGCCAGCCAGCTCGCGCGAAAGCTTTTAAGCAATTGCCATTACTTAAAAGAGGTCGTGGACCCGGGCCTATGGATTTTGGGCGTAGTGATAGCGCTGCTATCGGCGCTGAACGCGATATTCTGGGGCCATTGCGTGAGAGAGCTGGGGGACCCTCGACTTGAGCTGGACTTCCTCCTCGAGCTAGTCTTCAATAAGTGGTTTGTATTGGCGATGGGGACTGCGTTTGTAGCGGCGCTGCTGAGCTACGCGGTGCTGAGGCAAATGGGGGTGTTGGCTGGGAGGTTCTTCTTGTCGCTGGGGGCCGTGGCGACTGTCTTGGCGTGCACGTTGGTCTTGGGGGAGAGGCCAACGTTAACGGAGTGGATAGGGATACTGCTGATCATAGCGGGGGCCCTGTTGATCGGGAGGTGGTGATGAGGTTGAAGCTCTCGATAGTAGTTCCGACTTACAACGAGGCCCAAAACATTCCCGAGCTCTTCAAGAGGATCGAGGACTCCTTGAGGGGGATCCCTTACGAGATCATCGTCGTCGACGACAACAGCCCGGACGGGACGGCCTCTCTCGCTCAAGCCCTCGGGGGCGAGGAAGTGAAGGTCTACAAGCGCGGTAGGAGGATGGGCTTGACGTCGGCCGTCTTGGACGGCGTCGAGCTGGCTAAGTCCGACTTGATAGCAGTCATGGACGCCGACCTCCAGCACCCGCCAGAGCTCCTCCCAAAGATGCTCGAGAAGATTGAGGAGGGTCACGACATCGTTATCGCCTCCAGATACGTAAAAGGTGGCGGAGTTAGGGGCTGGAGCCCAATCCGGAAGCTCATATCGAGAGGGGCCATAGCCCTCGTGCACCTCTTGTTGCCAAGGACTAGGAGCGTTAAGGACCCCATCTCGGGCTTCTTCTTGGTCAAGAAGGAGCTCGTGAGGGGCTTGAGGGCCCTCAACCCCTCGGGCTTCAAGGTCTTGCTTGAAGTTCTAGCTAGGGCAAGCTACAGCTCCATAGCCGAGGTGCCATATACTTTCACGTCCAGGCGAAGGGGCAAGAGCAAGTTGAGCCTAAAAGAGGTGGTCAATTACATCCACTTCTTGTTGAAGTTGAGGCGCGCTGGACCCTGACGCAGTAATAGCACTGCCAGCGATCTGTAGCGCATCGCTTTTATGTGGAACCCTGATGTGAGATAGGAGCTATGCTGTGCGCATGTGGGTGTTAGCATGTGGAGGAGAAAAGCGTGGCAATAGGATGTAGGAGCGTGCTTAAAGGTCTGTGCTCGGCTAGAGAGCTCTCAGGCCTTGGTTGTAGGTTTTTGTTGAGAGCCTTATATGAGGTGAAGGCGGAAATTAAAGCGAATAGGGGGTTCTTCACAGCCCTACTAACCTACATATTAGCCTTATCAATTATCACAATCTCGAAGCATAGGGCATCACCTGACCAAGCATCTTTTAGATAGAGGCCACCAGGTGTTCAACGTAGACATAGCGTCAAGCAAAGCAGACGAAAGGGTGGACATAAGGAAATTTGAAGAACTCAAAAAGATTTTCGAGCTTTTAAAGCCGGACGTAGTCGTGCACTTGGCGGCCATAGCCTCGATCCCTCAGTGCGAAGAGGATGTAGATCTTTGCTTCGAGACAAACGTTAGGGGACTCTAAACGTTGCTGTGATGTGTAGCAAGCTGAGCTGCAAGCTCGTGTTCGCATCGAGCTCGGCAGTCTACGGCGAGCCCGTAAAGGTGCCGACGCCCGTCACGCACCCGCTAAACCCAGTAAACGTTTATGGGTTAACCAAGTTGCTCGGAGAGCGCATAGTTCGGTATTTTTGTCCATCACACGTCATATTCAGGATATTTAATGTGTATGGGCCTGAATGTTATAGGTCCTATGTCATCACAGACATCATCAGGAAGATATTGGCTGGGCACAACCCGGTTCCGCTACAGGGCACGGGGGAGGAGATCAGGGACTTCATATACGTAGAGGACGTGCTTGAAGCGTTTAGGATAACCATCGAGACGCCGATAACGGGGGGTTTTCAATCTAGGCTCGGGCAAGGCGTACAGGATAAGGGACGTGGCCAAGATGATTTGCGATATCATGGGCGTGCGAGGAGTAGAATTAAGGTTTGAGGGTAGAAAGAGGCCGGGAGACTTTACGATGAGCTGGGCAGACATTAGCGAGGGCAGCAGGCTCCCGGGCTGGGCCCCGCGCTTTGACATCGAGACAGGGCTGAGGGCGACCATAGATTGGTACTTAAAGAGCGCCTGGAGAAAATCGATAGTACGTTCCTAGCCTTCACCATCGGCTATGCTTTGGTCTTAATTCTCCCAATCTACGACAGGGCTTTGGTTAAGGGGCAATTGTTTGGAGCCCCCTCCAACAAGCTCGTTAGCCACGTGTTTGAGGCCCATCCCTCGGGACAGCCCTCGGGACGGGGCCCTCTGGGGCCGGGGGACCCCTCCCCCACTGGGTTGAGGCCTATCGTATCGGTGCGACGGGGCTGGACAGGCTCCTGTCTGGCTTGCCAGGGCCGCTCGGCTCCTCAATCGCCCGAAGTACCCGGCCAAGGAACAGGTAGCCTGTGCAGGCTGCGAGCGATTGGCGCTGGATGGCCCGTTGCCCTTTACTTCGGGACCTCAATCGCCTTAACGAAGGCCTTGTTGACGTAGATCGTCCTCCCCTCCGACGTCCTCACCTTGAACCAGTAGCGCCTTGCCTCCACTATCGTGCCTTCAACTGCCGTTCCATCGTCCATCGTCACGATCACTTGCCTACCCACGTACTCTTCGCTGAAGTCGCTAGGCTTGCTAGCTTGCCTCTTGGCCTTCTTCTGAGAGCTCGCCCTCTGAGCGCTCATAGTGGCCCTCCCTTAGCTTCTCCTCAAGGACCTTGAGGACGAGCTTGAGCTTGTCGACAAGCTTCGAGAGCTCCCCCTTCCCCACGTTCAAGTGAGGGAGCGCGGTCAATAGGGAGTCCAAGTACTCCATAACCCTCCTCGGCTCCACCATGCCCTTTAAAGTGAGCCCCAGGCCCTCGTGAGTTGAGCTCACGTAGGCGTACTCCCTTGGACCCAAGTAGCACTTCCTAAGGGCCTCCTTCCCTCCAGGCCTCCCCAAGTAGTGGACGGCTACGTAGTACTCCCTTCCTCCCTTTCGTTGCCTCTCTATCCAGCTGACGGGCATTCCGCAGCGGGGACACGTCCCCTTCGACCCCACCTCCTTCAAGGCCGTCGGTTCACCTCCTGCTCGCGCTCTCTACCTCCAGAAATTTCTGGGGGAACTTATGAGCTTTATCTCAGGCGCGCCCTCATCAGCTTCGCCCTCCTTGTAGCTCTGAAGGCTCGGCCTCCGGTTTCCACACTACATGCAATGGAGTGATGAAGGCTGATGGTTAGGCCTTCAGTTCCCATTACTACATCCTATCCCTAGAAATTTCTGGAGTAAGGGGCAAGAGCGGACCGCGCCGCGAAGGTCGCTGGCGGGTTCGGAACTCGGACCCCATTCCTGACAAAAAGGGGGTTTTGAGGCTTCACAAGCCCTCGAGCTTTCGAGGACTCACTTCCGTTCCTAGGCAAATTCGGCATTAGGCTTAAGAGCCCGCTGTTGTGGGAGGTAATGGAGAGGTACTCACGAAGGATAGCGAGCAAGGAGGACTTGCTCTTCCCGATAAGCGACAGGCAGGCGAGGAACGTGGTCTACAAGTTCACGAAGAGGTACTTAAGGAGGAAGCTCAGGCCCCACGCTCTTCGACACGCCTACGCTGTCTTTGTGCTGAAGCGGACCAAGGACCTGGAAGCGGTCAGGAGGTTGCTGGGGCACTCTACTTACAAGTGGCTCAAGGTGTACTTGGACTACACTCAAGAAAGACCTGGCTCAAGAGCTCGAGAGGGCCTTTAGGGAAATAGAGGAGTGGGCCTCTCTCCAAATTTGGGGAAGACTCCTCAACTAGCTATAATGCCCCTCTAGGGATGCAAAATTATTTTTGTGGAGTGGAAATGAGTTAGTTGCGCGTGGTAGTGCTTGAGCCATGTGTGGAAAAAGTGTATGTAAAAGGACCTTTCTTCCACAATCCGCTTACATCCTCCACCCCGGCGTTAAAGACAAATCCATTCCTCTTGAAAGAGGGGGCAGTAACCACAAGCGAGCGCTTAGTCCTCTCCAGGTATCCCCCTATTGATTGAAAACATTATAAGTAACACTTTAAGTTAGGCTCGCCGGAATTTAAACCCGGGCTTTCGGCTCTGAAAGCCGAAGACCTTCCTTGCTAGGCGATGGATTATTAAATTCGTTATTAGTTGGTATTCTCTCTTTAACAGTTTTAAATATTTGTTTACTTCGTGAAGTGGTACCTGTAGATCTACTCCTTTAACCAAGAGGCTTCTCTAATGTTGATATGGTCTTCAAGGCATATCTTATGGCCTACGCTAACATATAGTATTCCCCCTTTGTTTTGAGACTTTAAAAAAATAGGTATATTAATTGTATTAATTATGAAATAGGGTAATAAAGTAGTAAAAGTAGTATATGATGCAGACGTGGGAGCATGTCGAAGCAAAATACGTCATTCATAGAGCATATGAATGTTCTCATTTTCAGCCCTAGGAGTATAAGCCATAGTAAGGCTGGAGGGGCCGAAAGATATCTCCACGAAATAATTACTCGCATTAAAGGAGTTAAACTTCTAGTTATATCCTCTACTGACAGGAGAGGAGGCCATAAAATAGCGAATTATCCAGAGTACATTGTGACAAAGAAAGAGCTCTTCATCCCCATAAGCTTACTTAAGTGCATGAAAATTGCTATGCAATTCGATCTATATATCGAAAACATCAGTAAATTTCCAACCATATGGCCTTTAACCTTCTCAAAGCTGTTCTCGAAACCACTCTTAGTTATTGTTCACCACGTACACAGCAAAACACTGTTCAAGGAGCTTCCATGGCCTATAGCACTACTCCTATACATATATGAAATCCTCTCCTTGAAAATTTATTCATTATTCACAACCCTAGTAATTACAGTCTCCGAGTCTTCGAGGAAGGAACTAATAAAACTAGGGTTTCCCAAGGAGAGAATCATAGTAATACCCCCTGGGCATTTCTCGAAAAAATCTATAATGTGCTCAAGTACTTCTAAAGCCGAGTATCCTCTCGTTGTATACATTGGTAGAGTTAAGAGATACAAGAGAGTTGATGAATTAGTCAAGGCCATGTCCACAATTAAAACCATAATACCAAGTGTTAAATGCATAATAGCTGGAAATGGGGATCACAATGTTTACAAAGAACTGAAAGAACTAGCCAAAAAACTGGGACTAGATAAAAATATAGAGTTCAAAGGAGCCATTAGCGAAGAAGAAAAAGCCAGATATCTAGAAAAAGCTTGGGTCTACGTCATGACCTCGATGAAGGAGGGATTTGGAATTAGTGCGCTTGAAGCACAAGCATGTGGAACTCCTGTTGTAGGGTATAAAGTACCCGGCCTCATCGATAGCGTAAAAGACGGCGAGACAGGTTTTCTAGTTCCAGATGGAGATCGAGTAGCACTGGCCAAGGCCGTATTACGTGTACTCATGGATAAAGAGCTTAGAGTTGAGATGTCGAGAAAAGCTAAGTTATCCGCTTATATCTATAGCTGGGAATCAAGTGCTAAGAAATTCTTAACGCTCATAAGTGAGCTCGCTCATAGTGAGTTACCGAAAAAGGTGGATTGAATGCAACTACTTAAGGGTTTCTCGAGAATCGTAAAGAAGCCAGTGGTTAAGTCTATTTTAGCGATAGCGCTCTATGATGCACTAATTTTCTCGTTATTTCTAATTACCGATCCCAACACTCTTGGCTGGCTATTTGACGACAAATACGTCTTAACCAATGGCTTGGCTCACTATGTGGATTTTAGACCTGGCTACCCGCCCATTGGGAAACTACCGTACACATATCTCTACAAGGCACTTGGTAGTGCTGAAATTATAATACTCTATAATCTCGTTACAGCTAATCTTACACTAATTGCCCTCTACAAGTTGCTTAAAGGAATAGCGTCTCGAAGAAAAGCAATTGCTTTAACTTCAATTGTAGCATTCCACCCAGTATTTATCTGGGCTATTATATTCAATCCACATGCAGATACTTTGGCACTCTTCTGGCTTGTCCTTGCTATTTACTTCATAAGGGCTAGGAGACCACTAGGGACTGGGCTATCTATTGCTCTGGGCTTTCTGACCAAGATATACCATGCCGTGCTATTGATCCCCGCATTATTCCTGTTTAAGAGATGGGATCGAATAGTACTAGTGAGCTCGTTTCTATTGATCGTTGTACTTATATCGGCTCCGTATCTCGTATCTGATCCATTAATGTATGCGACCACATGTCTTCACCACTTATCGAGAGGACCTAGCGAGTCCATATTCGCACTTCTAGATGGTTACTACTCGCACACAGGTTTTCTCCACCCCACATTCGAAGCGATGATCTACGCTTGGCAATTCAATGCTATCTACACCCCCTCCAATATAGATCACTTCAATTACGCGTGGAATAACCCGCACCTTCGCCATATTAGCTTTATTCTTCAGGTATCCTACCTTTTGTTGTTCTCTATTCTCCCAAGCAGAATACATCACGAGGTGGAAACAACTAGAGCAGTGGCGCTTTCAATGCTTTCTTACTTTGTGTTCTCGCCTTTCTGGAACCCTGTTATTGCTTTACCCACCTTGATACTATTAATCCTTGCCACACCACACGTAAAAATTGCGTTTAATGTACTCGCTCTTATTTGCCTAGCGGCTATAGACCTACTTCACCTTGCGACGTGGTCTCCAGCAACACCTCTAGGAGTGCACATGGGGCTCTTAACTGTAGTTACATCCCGTGCACTATTAATTTCTATGACGCTTTACATGGCTGGAAAGACCATGAGGTGAGGTAAGTGGAGAAAACAATAGATGCCCTCTTCGCCGCAGTAGTCCTGCTTGCCATAGTAGCGACGTCAGCTATTCTGGCTATAGAACTATTGAACTTCGTGAGAACGGATACAGAGGTCATAGCTACCTATCAACGAGTTAACGCTGGGGTCTCCTTAACTATTGAGGTGCCAGGATTAAACAAATTCGATAGAGTTTACCTTATCCTAAATGCAACCACACCTATCTACAACATGACAGTGCAACCCAGAGGCGTATTGTTGCCTCTACCGCTAGACGTAGAAGGATCCGAGGTCGATGTAGCTTACCCGATAATGATGACTAAACGCTACTTCTTCGTGGCGAACACTAGCGGGCAGGCTAAATTAGTGATATATCCTCAACCAAAAACACCCTACGCAATCAAAGACCTCGAAGGAAAGACGAGTTTTACAGTGTTCAGCTATGTTGAGAACGAAGAGGAATGCATAGGTATTAGCATTAAGGTCTTAAAGTTTAGAGAAAATAGGTTCGCCCAGGTAATCCTAGTAATTCCATTTGATGAACTTATTCAACCAGATTTCCAGGTTCAAGGAGTTATCAAGGTGCTCGAGGGGAAGGTAGCCTATGCAAACCTCATTATAATGACGGACATTGATTGGTATGCTATTAACGTGATCTCAGACGCTACTCAGCCAACTACTATAAGTTTTAACGTCAATGCAGGCTCTCCAGAATTATTTGATAGAACTGGTGAATACCTGGGACGGAGGGGGATGTATTTAGCTTTAGGTGTAGGGCTTTACGAAGGACACTTTACTACTAACGAATCACCTCAAGCAACGATAGCGATAGGGAATATTACAATTATAAACGGCGGTAAAATCATGACGGTGCCCTCTAAAGCACTCTACGAATATGACTTATACTACCGTCTCTACATTTTCCGCAAGTTTCAACCCACGCATGAGCACGTCGTTCTCGTCTCTTCACTAGTCTTAGAGGTAGTGGTATTCAATTATATTGTAATAAAGCTTTGGAAGGCTAGGATGAGGAAGTAGTTATGCTATATAAGTTCCTTCAAGTAGTTAAAAGAGCACTTGGCACTATTGGGGAGTCTGATCCAAGGCCAAATACTTTTCTAGCCAAGCTTTTCCACGAGCCGCGATACAATGAGGTCTGTAGTATTATTAGAGACTTCGTAGGCTTTAAGGTAAAGGTGCTTGT
>Ga0105158_1001149_pt1 | contig 10369 bp, 6 predicted proteins | sample LHCtaG_FD_81567 | JGI IMG/M metagenome (GOLD analysis project Ga0105158, IMG submission 81567) | Hot spring microbial communities from Little Hot Creek, USA to study Microbial Dark Matter (Phase II) - LHC4sed_matched | ecosystem: Environmental > Aquatic > Thermal springs > Hot (42-90C) > Sediment... | reverse complement strand
TTTTCTATATTCATAAAATTATATTATAAAACATAAATTTTTATTTCAATAATACATTTTACTTTTCTGAACTTTCCTCTTCTGCCCAACTTTTGAATTTAAATCTTGGTTCTATCTGAATTTTTATATCTGAACCATATCTTCCAGTAGCAAGATCTTTTAATCCATAATCATAAACACCTTTGATAAAGATATTATTCTTTATCCTATAACTTATTTCAAACTCATGTTTAAGACTGAGTTTGTTTTGTAATTCAGCAATTGTAATACTATATCCTATTATCATGTCAGAAGTAAGGTATTTCTCAATACCATATTTTGTATTTTTAAATATATCAACAAACTTTATATTCTCTTCTGTTTTAGCACCAATATCAACACTTTGTGATACAAAATCTGACCCTATTTGTGAAATCACAACATTATCTGCTATACCCCATTTCTGTAATACATTTCTCACTACAGGTGTTGCTAATGTTGTATCTACAAGTTTTATGAGTTGTGTTCTAAGTAACGGTAACACATCTATTTTTTCTGATGATAAAACTTCAACTTTATCCTGAGATTTTTGTATTTTCCCCACACCTATCATTAATGCAGCAATATCTTCAGTCTTTAATTGTGGATATGTTGACGAATACAATTTTGGTTTTATATCTTCAATTTTACTTTTAGATATTACAAGTTGGACGTTAACTTTTTCTTTTTCTTGTGTTACAATATCTGTTTCAGCTAAAAGTTCAAGATATACATCTCGATTTACTATTTCTAAACTGCCAGATTTAATATTGAAATAAGTATTTAAAAAATTAACTTTTCCACGAGTTGCATCAACTTCTCCATTTATATTACTTTTATCCATATCTTTAAGATATTTAAAATTAACTTTCCCTACAATGTTAGCTAATATAGATTCATTTTCATACCATACATTATTGTTTGCAACTAAGTTTATATCATAAAATATTTTATCAAATGTTTTTATTTTTTTAGATGAAATTTTACCTGGATAAGTAAAATATGTGTTGTTCATTATAATATTTCCGGTTATTGTAGGTACTATTTCTTTTTTATTCTTAGTTATATTTATATCAAAATGTAAATTTCCGTTAGAAACAAAAGTCTGTTCACCTTTTATAAAACCTAAAAACTTGTTTACAGGTAAAGATAATTCTGGTATTGAAATATAAATACCGCTGCCATTCTGTGTTTTTATATTTATTGAATAGTTATCATTTATCTCATACTTTCCTGATACAAAAATTTTTGTTTGTTCATATTCACCAACACAATTTATGATATCTATTTTGTTTTTGTCAAACATTAATTTTAAGTTTATATTCTTTAAATACTTTGCGTATCTATCAAAATTTATTTTTCCATTAGATATATTCAAATATCCGTATAATTGTGGATTATTTTTTTTACCCTTAATATGAATATTTATTGACAACATTCCTTCTGCTGTTTTTATAATGTTATAGAAATTATTAAATATTGATAATTCACATTTATTTGTATAAACGAAAAAGTCAAGTTCTTCATTATCAAAATTATAACTTCCTTTTAATGATATTTTTTGTTCTGGTTTAAATAGAACATCAAAATACTTTATTGTTAGATAATTTTTATAACTTGATATTTCTGTTTTAATTTGTTCCATCTTGAGATTTAAAAATTCTATATTACTTGCAACAAAGTTTGATTTTATCTTGTATGATAGAATTTTGTTTTCCATTGTTGATATAACTTCTATATTTCCATCTACTTCACCTTTGATATCTGTTCGTAATATATTGAATATGTTTACAAATGTCTCTATTGGAAATTTTTTTATAGATATTTTTAAAACATCTCCGTGATTTCCTATTTTTCCATCACAAAACAAGACTTGTTCTTTAGATAAAATAAGTTTTAAATTGTCAAATTCAACATTATTTTTTCTAAAAACAATTTTGCCCGTTAAATTCTCGCTGTCTACAAATTCAACATATTTTTTTACAATGTTGTAGAAACATTTTATTTTAAATTTTTCTATAAAATAATTATTTATCCAAAAATTATCAAGGAACAAGTTTATTTCAAAAATTCTATCTTGGGGTTCAAAAATCAAACAAGAAAAGTTTGCAACAAAATTGTTATTTTTTATATTTAAATTTTTTATTCTTCCAGCTAATGATATAATATTTTTATCAGATATATATGTAGATGAGGAAATTACTATTTCGCTACTACTGTTATACAAACGTCCTGAAAAATATTTTATTGGTTCGTTTTTCAAGATAGAATCTAGGTCAAAACTAATTTCAGCATTTATCGTTTCTGATAAATATTTATGAGAAATAAAATTTTGTACTTTTATTTCTATTTTTTTTGTTTTCAGCTCTATAATAGATGTAAACGAATATATATTTTCTCTATTTAATGCTGTACCTACCAATATAATTTTTTCTTTATCATTTTTAATTTTGCCTTTAAGTTTATCTACAATTTTTTGTTTCCTAAACAAGATCTCATCAAATAAATATTCTCCTGAGATTAAAAAACTTTTATCTTTTATAACTTTTAATGTTGAAACCAAATTAGTTTTTATTTCACCTATAACAAAATTTTTTCTTTTTATATCAATATCTACAACAAAAAATTGTTTGTTTATGTTATACCATCCTTTACTATAAAACGAACCATCTTTTTCAGCAACATTAAATTCTATTAAATTATTTTTGTATCTCCCGCTGAGTTCTGCATCTTTAAAAACTTGTATTTTATCGATAATTAAATCCTTAACATCTATTTTATAATTTATATCATTTTTTTTAAATTCAGTTTTACCATAAGCAATAAAATTTAACTTTTTATTTGCTAAATAGAAATTGTTAGAACGAACATCAAAAATTATGTTTTTAGACAACTCTGAATAAGCATATAGTTCTGCGGAAGAGCCAAAAACTAAATTATTATATTTTGTGTTTAAAGCTGCGGTAGAATAATTGGTATCAAATTCAAAGTTTATGTTTTCAGTATTTGACTTTGCACAACTTTTTATTATAAAATTTTGTTTATTTATAACAAAATATGTTTCTGTTTTATAATCAAAGACTGAACCTTGTATAACAACATTGTTTTTTTCAGCAAATTTTATTTGTAAATCAAATGGTATATCTTTTTGATTACTTGCTACTAAAAAAGCATTTTTAGTATTATCATATTTTATTATTCCGTTAATAATTTTATCTTTATATTTAACAAAAAATTTTCCTTTATTGTTAACAATCTCAGTATTAAACATAAAATTGTTATTATTCAAATTTATTTTTAACTCGTAATCTTTATTAGCAAAAATTTTTCCAAACAACAAAGTTTTTATTTTATTAAATTCTGTAATATTAAAAATTCCTGTATAGGTGAGATAATATATATCTTCTTTTTTATATAATTTTAATTCGCCATCAAGATTGTTACTTTCTATTTTATTATAAATTTGAATTGGTAAAAAAGTGAATTTTCCAAGAACTTTTATATTTTTTTCTTCATTCTTTTTTGATACTTCCAAAAAATATTCATGTGGATAGGACAAATCATAAATTCCTTGAGCACGAAAGTTTATATGATAAAAACTTGTTGGAATAATTGATAAGAAAATATTACCTTTTAAAAACCATGTAGATTTATTAAGATCAGAATAAAAATTAAATTTTGCATTTACTGTTTTTCCTACAGAGGTAAAGAACAAATTTATCTTATCATTTTTTATATCGTCTCTTACAACATTGTTAATAGTTATAACTTTATTTTTATACTTAACTTTAACTTCATTAATTTTTATCTTTGTTGGAATGGTGGATAATAACCGTTTTAATTCTTCTTTAAAGTTAGGTTGTTCTTCGGCAAATGAAGTGAATTGTGGTATCTTTTTTATTTCTAAAAATAGGTTATTTGAATATAAATTTTTAATTACAAAAATTTTCTTTGTAATTTTTAATATATCAAAACCTAAAAATGTATTTTTAATACTTAGTTCAATATTAGGAGAAAAAGTTTCAATTTTATGCATATATAGCATATTAGGGAAGATATAGAACATATGAGTAATCTTATAGTTTGCAAGAAAATGTTTTAATATTTTATTCTTGTTAACAAAGATATATAAATTTATTAGTATCTCTGTTATTAAAAAAGAAATTATTAAAAATAGAAACACAACTTTTAATTTTTTCATTGAGATAAATTGTTTTTGTAGCAATTAAAATGAACCAAGCTTAATTTTTTATGTGCTTTATGTTTAATTAATTTTACTGTGAGAAGAACAAATAAAACCAAAGCACTATTTTGTATAATGGAAAGAATTTTCTTCAAGTTACTTCTTTAATATCAGGATGTGAACCATATAATTCAAATTTAACTTTTTCATTAACAGGATCGAGATATGAAAAAACTTTATATACCTTATCTGTAGAAGTGAGGTTGTGTTTCAGTAAAATTTCTTCTGCAATTGCATCCTCTACATATTTCTGTAACACACGTAGCAATGGTCTTGCACCATAATATTGATCGAATCCTTTTTCTAATAAAAACTGTTTAACTTCGTCTGAAAAAACAACTTCTATATTTTTCTTTTGTAATTTTTCGTTAATTTTTGCTAACATAAGTTCTAAAATTTTATTCATTTCTTCTTTTGTTAATGGTTTAAATACCACAATTTCATCTATACGGTTCAAAAATTCTGGATTAAACACTTTCTTAAGTTCTTCCATAAGCAATGTTTTCATATTTTTATATTCACTTTCTTCATTTTCAGATTGTACAAAACCAATTGATTTTCCTTTAGATATAAGTTTTGCTCCTATATTAGATGTCATAATAAGCACAACATTTTTAAAACTAACTTTATGTCCTAAACTATCGGTTAATACACCGTTATCCATAATTTGTAATAGTAAGTTGAACACATCAGGATGAGCTTTTTCAATTTCGTCAAGCAAAACTACTGAATAAGGTCGTCTTCTGATATGTTCTGTTAATACTCCACCTTCTTCGTATCCAACATAACCAGGTGGTGCACCAATTAATCTTGATACATTAAATTTCTCCATATACTCTGACATATCAATTCTTACCATTGCGTCTTCGTTACCAAACAAAAATTCTGCTAACGCTTTTGCAAGTTCTGTTTTTCCAACACCGGTTGGCCCTAAAAATAAAAAACTTCCTATTGGACGTTTTGGATCTTTAATACCGGTTCTTGACCTGCGAATAGCATTTGCTACAGCTTTTATAGCTTCATCTTGCCCAACAATTCTTTTATGCAACTCATTTTCTATATTTAATAACTTTTGACTTTCTTGTTCAGTAATTTTTGTGACCGGTATATTGGTCCATTTTGATACAATATAAGCAATATCTTCTGCAGTAACAACAGGTATTTCTTTTTCGCGGTTCTGTTTCCATTGTTTCTTCATTTCTTCAATTTGTTTTCTAAGAGCCATTTCTTTAGCTCTATATTTTGCTGCTTGTTCAAAATCTTGTTGTTGAGAAGCCTCCTCTTTAAGGCGAGAAATAGTTTGCAATTCTTCCATTTTAAGTTTAATTTCTTCTGGAAGTTGTGTTGCTTTTAACCTGAGTCTACTTCCTGCTTCATCAATTAAATCTATTGCTTTATCTGGTAAAAATCTATCATTTATATACCTATCTGAAAGTTCAGCTGCTGCTATTAAACTTTCTAAAGAATATATAACTTTATGATGTTTTTCATATTTTTCTTTAATACCTTTTAATATTTCAATTGTTTGTTCAACAGTAGGCGGTTCTACCAAAATAGGTTGGAACCTACGCTCTAATGCAGGATCTTTTTCAATATATTTTCTATATTCATTTATAGTAGTTGCACCAATACACTGTAATTCACCACGGGCTAATGCAGGTTTTAACATATTTGAAGCGTCAACCGCACCTTCAGCAGCTCCTGCTCCTATTACTGTATGTAATTCATCTATAAAAAGTATAATACTATTTTTACTACGACGTATTTCTTCCATTATATTTTTCATCCGTTGTTCGAACTCACCACGATATTTTGTCCCTGCAATTACTGCACCTAAATCTAAAGCTACGACACGTTTGTTTTGCAAAATTTCAGGAACATCGCCTGATGCAATTTTTTGTGCTAAACATTCTACAATAGCTGTCTTCCCTACTCCTGGATCACCTATTAGTACAGGATTGTTTTTTGTCCTACGAGACAAAATCTGTATCAATCGTTCAACTTCATCTTCCCTCCCTATAACAGGGTCTAGTTGCCCATCTTTTGCTAATTGTGTAAGATCACGACTGAATTCATCTAATGTAGGTGTTTTTGGAGTTTTTCGTAAATGTTTTACTGTTTTTGAAGACTTGAAAAATGGCATTTGTGGTTCTACATCACCTAATAAAGAATAGATTTCTTCCTGTACATCTTCGTAGGTAACACCTAAATATTCTAAAACACGTGCTGCAATACCTTCCTGTTCTCTCAACAAACCTAAAAGAATATGTTCTGTACCCACATATATATGTCCCATAAGATTTGCTTCTTCAACAGCATATTCTAAAACTTTTTTAGCACGTGGTGAGAACGGTATCTCTCCTAAAACCATTACATTATCTCCAGGCGGGACAATTTTTTCTATCTCATGTCTTATTTTTTTTAAGTCAACACCAAGATTAAGCAAAACTTGTACACCTAAACCTTCTCCAACAGATACCAACCCTAACAACAGATGTTCAGTTCCAACATAATCATGGTTAAGACGTTTTGCTTCTTCTTGTGCTATTAAGATAACCTTTTGTGCTCTATCTGAAAATTTATTCATAATTTTTTAATACATTATTTTTTTTAAAAAATCAATATTTATATAGCATCCTATTTTTGTGTAAAAAAAATAAAGCAACAATTTTTAATTATTAGTTAGATATAATTGTTTGTTATTATCAAGTTTTTCTTTATATTTTTTTAGTGATTCTAATATAGAATATGGAAGTTTCATACTTCCAAGCAAAAGAGTATTACCATCGATTGTTCCGTGACAGTCACTACCTCCTGTGATTAATAATCCAAACTTTTCTGCTAAATTTGTTAGTTCTTCAATTACATTTTTATGATGTTTGGAATGATAAACTTCAATACCTTTGATACCGTATCTAACAAATTTTTTTATAGTTTTAGAATCAATATATATACCATAATAAGGATGTGCTAAAACAGGAATACCTTTTGAATGGAGTATCATTGATATAGCTTCTTGTGGTTTCAATTTTACTTTAGGTACATATGCTGGTTTGTTATAACCTAAATATAAATCAAATGCTTCTTTTATAGACGCGGTAATTTTTTTCTCTACCATATATCTTGCAAAGTGTAGTCTTCCGATACTATGATTTGAATTTTTGTTTTTAAAAATTTCTTTTTCATCTACAAAGATATTTAGGGATTTTAGTTTTTCAATAATTTTATATGCACGTTCTTGTCTTGCTTTTCTAAAAAGTTCCAATTTTTGTTGTAAAACTTTATCTTCAAAATCAATGTAATAACCAAGTATATGTACTTCACCTTCACTCGATTCTTCATACTCTGCAGAAAGTTCTACGCCAGGTATAACTTCAATACCTTCCTTTTTTCCTTCTTCTATCGCTTCTTTAATGCCGTCAGTTATATCATGGTCAGTAATACTAACAGCTGCAATATTTAACTTTTTACAGTATTTTATTATTTCTTTAGGAGAAAAGCTACCATCAGAATATATTGTATGTACATGTAAGTCAACATATTTTTGTTCTTCTTTATTCATAGCAGTTTACAAAAGTTCAGCAACGAGTGCTGCAAGTTGTGACCGTTCAGTTTTTATAAATGTTATATGTCCAAAAATTTCCTGCCCTTTAAATCTATCAATTAAATAAACTAAACCGTTGGAAGAATCGTCTAAATATGGGTTATCAATTTGGTACGGATCGCCTGTAAGGACAATCTTACTTCCTTCACATGCACGGGATATAATAGTTTTGACTTCGTGCGGAGTAAGATTTTGTGCATCATCTATTATAAAAAACTGATTTGGCAAACTACGTCCTCGTAAATATGTTAACGCTTCCACTTCAATTAGTCCAGATTCAAAAAAATACTGTATTGTTGATTGAAGTTTTTCTGTATCATATTTATACATTTTACCAATTAAAAAATCTAAATTATCATATATAGATCCCATCCAACTTGAAAGTTTTTCTTCTTTAGTTCCTGGCAAATATCCAATATCACGACCCATTGGTACTACAGGTCTACTTATTAATAATCGTCTATATACCTTTTCTTCAATCACTTTATACAACACGCAAGCCAAAGCTAACAATGTTTTACCAGCACCTGCTACTCCTAACAAAGTCACTAAATTTAGTTTATCATCTAAAAGAAGTTCTATTGCAAAACGTTGTTGTACATTCAAAGGTTTTATATTAAACACTGACACATCTTGTGATGATAAACAAACAATTTCTTTTTTTCCAAAATCACCTTTTTTTATCCTACATAATACACTATGTGATTTACCAGATTTTAATATTAAAAATTCGTTATATACTAATTCTTCTTCTTTAATATTAAATTCTTTTAACTCTTCAGCAGATATTTTGGCAGAATTATAAATTTTGTCAATAATTTCTTTACTTACTTCGTATTCCTTTATACCGCTATATATTGATTCAATACTAACTTTAGCACGTTCATAATCTTGTGCGACAAGACCCAATGCTTCTGCTTTAATTCTAAGATTTATATCTTTGGTTATAAAAATAACCCTTTCACCATTTTTTTAAGTTTTACTGCTACTGATAGGTTTCTGTGATTTGCTTTATCTTCAATAAACTGTTTAGGCAATTCTTTATCCCAATCAAGTTCAATTTTTATTATTCCGCCATTGTCAAGTTTTACACCCTCAATTATATTCCCTTTAGAACGTAACGAATCAATTTTTCTTAATACCAACCTTGAGTTACGACCTAGTTCGTCATTACGACGTTTCAACATATCAAGTTCTTCAATAACAGTCATTGGTATTACAACTTTGTTATCACCAAATACAAAAAGTGCATTAGGATCGTGTAATAATACATTTGTGTCTAATACAAAAGTTTTTTGTCCCATAAATTTAATACATCATCCCTATATTAAAAATTAAATCTTTTGCATCTTCTGTTATACCTAAAAAGATAGCACTAAAAAATTTACGATATTCGTCTAAATCATAATTTATTCCACTATATATATATGATTCAAATTTTTCTGAATTATTAATTTCTTTATTATTATATTCATCTCTTTTCTTATTATCACCTTTTAAACCAAAGTAAACTCTGAAATTATCAGTTAAGTTAAACCAACTGCTAAAAGAATAAAATAAACTTTCACCAAATCTGTAATTATCAGGATTTGTCGTATTATATTTATATCCTAAATTAATTAAAATATTGAAATAATGTTGTGTTTTTAAAACAACTTCTTTCTCAAAAAGCCATAAAACAATAATTCCTACACCGCCTGTGCCAAATCCTTTTTTATAATTACCTGTAGGAAAACTTAAACCAAGTTCAGCAGATATTGTTGGCCAAGTTTTATTTTCTTCTTCTTTTAAAAAGGTATATTTTGTAGCAAATAAAATATCTGATATACCTTTATCAACAGTTTCTTTATAACTTCTGCTAATACCACTTACTGATGTACCAATTTCAAGATTGTCCATCATACTCCAAAATAAACTCACTGGTATTTGTAATTCAGCAGTAGTTATATCTAAAATAGAATAATTTATCTGCAATTCTAACCCATATGTATTTACAGGACAACAAGTTGTTGCTTGATATGGTTTATAAAAATTGGACAAATTTATTTGAGAAAACATCAATTGTGTAGATACTAACACTGAGTTAATTATTAAAATAACTTTTTTATATTTCATATAATTTAAAATATAAAATTATAAGCACTAAAATCAACTTTTTGAATTATTTTTTTGAAAGTCAAACTATTTCTCCACTTATAAGTATTCTGCCGAAACTGTCATATACAACTGCATATTGACCTTTAGTTACAGCTTTTACTGGTTGTTCAAACAATATTTTAAATTTGTTGTTATCTATTTTATAAATTTTGCATTTAATTGGTAAGGATTTATACCTGATTTTACAAAATAGGTCAAAAGAATTTATTTTTCTTATATCATTTTCGTACAAGACAGGATTTGATATTGTGAGTTCTGTAGAATATAAATCTTTTTCTGTAGAGACATATATAGTATTAGTTTGTGGTTCTATTTTTACAACGTACATTCGCGACTTGGCACCTTTA
>Ga0105158_1001147_pt1 | contig 10370 bp, 4 predicted proteins | sample LHCtaG_FD_81567 | JGI IMG/M metagenome (GOLD analysis project Ga0105158, IMG submission 81567) | Hot spring microbial communities from Little Hot Creek, USA to study Microbial Dark Matter (Phase II) - LHC4sed_matched | ecosystem: Environmental > Aquatic > Thermal springs > Hot (42-90C) > Sediment... | reverse complement strand
GGACGATGGCATGCCGCTACTGCTCGTGGAGACCAAGAAGAAGTACGAGGTACGCGGCTATAGGGTGGAGAGGAGGTTTATCGTTACGTCTAGGGAGGTGCTGGGCCAGGTATTCTCCTACGCGGCTATACTCAAGAGGAGCGGGGTGCACGTCCCCTTCGTAGCGGTAGCGAACGACAGGCAGGTAGCTGTGTTCATGGTTCCCGAGGACGTAGACAGACACGTCGACTGGAGAGCCGTGAAGGCGAGGGACTACGCCCGCGTGCTACCCAGCGACTACGTATACTATGTCCTCAGGCAGCAGTACCTCCTCCTTCACAGGCAGATAAGGTTCTCGGAGGACTTCTTCGCCGAGATCCTGGAGGTACTTACAGGCATCTACGTGAAGAGGTACGGCGTCGAGGAGAAGAAGCAGGAGCTGCACTGGGTCCTGATAGAGGACCTCCGGGGGTTCGTTGATTTCCTAGCACCGTTCATCCAGGACGCTGTAGCACCGGGGGGTAGGTATAGGGGGGAAGTAGCTGAGCTCGTTGAGGAGTACGGTAGGACTAGGGGCTACGCCCCTACGCCGGAGCAGCTGGCTAGGGAGATGGCCTACGTGTTGCTCAACAAGGTGGTGTTCTACAAGGTTCTCGAGAGGCACTACAAGCTCGAGCCCCTAAAGCCGCTGTACAGGGAGGGGGTCGCGAAGTCCGTAAGCGAGTACTTGAGGAAGCTTAGCGAGCTCTTCTCTAGAGCTGTTGAGGTTACCAAGGACTTCGAGCCCGTGTTCTACACTGGGATATACGACCGCGTAGATATTGTTGAGAGCGAGGAGGTGCTGAAGGTCCTCGACTGGCTTGTGGAGCTGATCGATGCGTACAGGATCGAGAGGTTCGGGGATATCGTTGGCTACGTTTACGAGGAGCTGATACCCGCTGAGGAGAGGCACACCCTAGGGGAGTTCTACACCCCTAAGCCCGTAGCTGAGCTCATCGTTAGGTGGTGTGTTAGAACACCGGACGACAGGGTCCTAGACCCCGGGTGCGGGTCGGGGACGTTCTTGATAGAAGCCTACAGGAGACTCGCTGAGCTCAAGCTGAAGAGAGGCTTCGGCGAGATCAAGTACGTACCGAGGGATGTCCACGAGCAGATCCTGAGCCAGCTGGTGGGCGTAGACATAAACGAGTTCCCGGCACACCTAACCGCTATAAACCTAGCGATGAGGAACCCCAAAGCACCTAGCACTAAGCTAAACGTAGTCGTCGAAGACTACTTCAGCATCAGGTCCGGGCAGAGGAGGCTACAAGCCTACAGGGTTAAGGGTGTTGAGGGGGAGAGGCTCGCCGAGATAGCGTTCAAGGACTTCGACGCGGTTGTGGGCAACCCGCCGTACACGAGGTGGACGGAGATACCTAGGCCCACCCAAGACAGGATACTCGAGCTGTACCGCGACACGATACCTAAGTACGGGCTGACGCCGCAAATTGTTAGAGGGGTTGAACCTGGGATATACACGTACTGGATCGTGCACTCCACGCAGTTCCTTAGGGATGGAGGTAGGCTCGGCATGATAATCAGCGACTCCTGGCTCCAGACAGATTACGGCATAGGGTTCTTCAGGTATCTCCTAGACCACTACAAGGTACACGCAGTGATAGATGTCTCCGCAAGGGTTTTCCCGCTACCGCTTATAGGTGCATGCATAGTGCTTCTAGAGAAGTGCTCGAACCAGGACGAGAGGTCGAACAATAGGACTGCATTTATGTACTTAGATGTCTCGCGAGGGGACCTAAAGGTTGATGAGGTTCTAGAGCTCCTAGAAAGAGCTCGCAGTAGCAACGTAGAGAGCCCCGAGCATTTGTTCCCATCGGGAGCTAGGGCTCTCGTGAGGGTGTATAAGCAAGGAGACCTCCTTAGGTATGAAGACCGGTTGATAAACCTCATATTCAGAGCTGATGATGTGATCGATAGGCTTAGGAGACACCCTCTAATCACTGGCCTTGCAACGTATTTCGAGCCTAGCCGTGGAAACACTGTGTACTCCTACTTTGCATCGAAAGGTGTTGTTCGGGGTGTGAGAGATGTTGGTGGTGAGGAGTTCTTCTACCTAGCCGAGAAGAGGGTCGGCGAGTACGGTATTCCACGCGATTACCTCTACCCCCTACTCTCGTCGCCCGACTACATGAAGTTCTTCACGTTTACCGGGGATGACTGGGAGGAGATTAAGAGAGCGGGTAAAGAGTGCTACCTATTCCTAGCTCATAAGCCTAGGAACCAGCTACCAGAGCCTGTACGTAGGTACGTAGAGCTTGGAGAAAGAGACTCTGATCAGGGAGGCATAGCCCTCACGAAAGGTAAGAACAGGGGCAGAGCAGTTGCGAAATCTGCAGCAGCGCGAGTTAGGAGGGAATATGGGCAGTACTTCTACGACTGGTACGATCTCGGGGGTGTTATTGAGGCCCCAATATATGTGGCTCGGTATGTTAGGTACTGGGTCAGGTTTGCTCTTGCTAGCCTTAAGTGCGCTCTAGATAGTGATGTCCTAGCCCTGATACCTAGGGAGGGTACCGCCCTCGATGAGGTGGAGCTAAAAGCTCTATTAGCATTCCTAAACTCCTCTTTTAGCCAGCTCCAAGCCGAGGCAAAGTGTAGAACAGCTGGAGGTGTTGCACTACTGGGGCTCGACATCGCCCCGTTGAGGGAGTTTCTGATCATCAATGTTAAGAAGCTACCTAGGGGAACTGTTGAGAGGCTCGCCCAGCTGTTCGATAGGCTAGAGGCTGAGGCACGCAGGTTAGGCAATGCTAACAGTGCTGAAAGCGTCTTCGGTACTGAGCTAGCTAAAGAGCTGGTGGGGAGGGAAGTCAAGCAGGGGGTTGCCGGGCTTTTCAACACCGTTATTAAGGAAGTAGACTACGAAGTAGCGAGAGCCCTAGGTCTTGAGGATTTAGTTGAGATGGTTAGAACGCTAGTCATCACCATGGCTAGGAGGAGGTTGTCTAGGGCGGGTGAGGCGAAGTTAGGTGCTCTGAAGGGCACTGAGCCCGCCGTAGCCCCGAAGCCCGCGAGGTCGCGGAGGTCGGAGAGGCATAGCTCCAAACCCCCAACCACAAGGCTCGACAAGTGGCTTAAGCCTAAGTGACACACGTCACAGCTCATAGCATTACCCTATAGCCAACACGGTCCCAGCGCACTAGCCCGCGGTTACGTGCTAATAGCGCAGGAGGGCTTCCACCGTAGTAGGGAAAGAGATCTCGTAATTAGCCTCTCGAAGGGATGCTGTAAAGCACGCACTTATCCTCCTTTGCGAACTTTATCTGGGAGCTTGTTGTGAGTGAGGTTCCCAAAGAACGAGCTATCGAACAGCTACTCTCCATACTTTCCAAAGCGTTGCTAGGCCGAAACCAGTACTACACCAACAAGGCGGTGGAATTCCTCAGGAGAATGGGCGTTAGCGGGTATGTCATCGTCTCCAGTTATAGGTCTGAGGAAATCCCATACTGTGGGCTAGCGTGCTCTATGGGGGTTGAGGGCTAGGTATAATCTTCGTAGAGAGAAGCGTCCTAGAAGGGGCCATCCCTGAGAGCCTAAAGGAGTTCATTGTAGCACACGAATTAGCTCACATCGTGCGGAGTCACGTAGTGGCAAGGCTTATCGCGAGGTCGCTACTTGAAATCGATCTAGAAGCCCTCGAGAAAGTCGTTGAGGAACTTACTAGGTCCAAGATGTTTGTGGAAGCCCTTCCAAGTCTTTTTCATACTATCCTTGCTGATGTATATGGCCGGCTGGTTATTGAAGGTCGACGTGGAGGAGGTCAGAAGGCAGGAGTTCGAGGCCGATGGCGTAGCAGTTCAACTAGCAGGGTGCGAGGGAGCTCGGCTCTTTTATAGACTTCCTAAGGAGCGCTCAGAGGAGGGGGTACTACGTAAGCCATGAGGCTGTCTTGGGGCTCCCGGCGTTAACGATCGAGGAGCGGATCAAATACCTAACGCAGTACTGCTACTAGCCCGTCCTAGTAAGAAGCTCCACCCCGTGGTTACTACTTACTCCCTATAGAGCGTCGGGTTGATCAAGAAGTAGCCCTCCGCCCTTTCCTACCTCCACGTACCACAGCAAGCCTTCCTCCCTGGTCTTCATCAGGGCGTACCTCACCGGGCCGCTCTTGAACTCCCCCCACGACAGCCTCTCCCCCTAGCTATCCTCTCGAGGACCTCCCTGATCGCAGACCTGTTCACCTCGCCGATCCTCTCGAGGAACCCCTAAGGCCCTCGGTAGGTAGCCCCTGAAGTGCCTCTCCAGGTCCTTCACCACTATCACGCACCTCTCCCTACCCCTACCCCGTAGCACTAGAGCTATACTCCCCGAGCATCCTGCGGACCTCCTCCCAGCTTAGCTCAGCGCAGTACCACGGACTGTCAGCGTACCTCCAGCACAGCCTGAGGGAGGTAAGCCCCTCCACCAGCTAACCTCTAGGTAGGGACTCCTACTCTCCCTGCAGGAGTAGCCCGGAGACCTCTTGGGGTGCTTTACCGCTAGGTTAGGGTGCCTACGCTCCAGCCAGACCCTCAGGGAGTCTAGCTCCGCGAGGTCCGCTGGGTGCCGCAGGGCGGACCCCACAGCCTGGGGAGGGGGTTTAAAAGGCATCCTCCGGAAGCTGGAAGGCACCAAGATGCTGGAGCGACTCGGGTTAGGTCTCTCTATGGGTAGAGCTTTTAATATGTTACTACCCTAACTAACCTAGTGGGGTAAGGGTTACCCTACTCAGGTGATAGGTATGGTGAGATCCGATGAGTTTACGAGGGACTGGACCCTTAGGTGGGTTAGGGGGTCTATGGAGTCCTACATTGCGGGTAGGACCCGCATAGGGGTAGTTAAGGGTAAGATTAGGAGGGCCGTTAGGTCTTACGGCATAAGGCCGAAGGAGGTAGGAGAGATTATAAGTCTACTACAGATAGATCCATCACTGAATGTTCCAAAAGAGTTAAGAGAAGAGAGGGTCAGACCTCTGCTAGAATTCATTAAGGAGTTGGAAGAGGAGCAATAAGCTTAGTTAAGGGCGTACGCCATGTCGTCGGTAAGATCTCATGAGGATGTCCGGGTTAAGGTAGCGGTGTTCCTAAGGGATGTACTGAAGGAGATTATCGGCAAGAAATCTGCTTCAGATCCCCATTCAGAAACAATGCTAAAGCTTCTTGACTCGCCGGAGATCACAGTCCTAATGCCTCAGGAGATTAGTGTAGATGGGGGGAGGAAGCGAGCGGACATGGCTCTCGGTACCACCATAGTTTTCGAGTTTAAGACCAGCGAGAGCGAGTTTGATGAAGCTGAGAAAGCAGCTAAAGAGAAGTACTGGTCAATAGTCTCTAAGGCGAAATTCTTTATAACTACTAACTGGGACAAGTGGAGAATATACAACGTTACTAGTACTGGGCTAAGCCTCGTAGAGGGGGGCGATTTGAAGAAAGCTACGGAGTTCTTAAAGACGCAAGTAATTCCTCAGGTAAAAGAAATCAAAATACCGCCACTACCAAAAAACGTCGAGGCCCTTTACAAGCTTGATCACGAGGAGCTTCTTAGTAACTTAAAGAAGGCTTTCAGTTACGTCAAAGGGGATGATAGAATCAAGCCCCTCTACGAGGCATACAAGAGCATAATGAGCGCTCTCTATGGAGAAGCAGGTGAAGAGTTTTTCGAAGATCTGTTCATAAGACACACATATATGCACATGGCTGTTTTAGCCTCTCTCGCAGCTGCTCTAGGGAAAACAGGGAGAGCAGAGGATGTATGCAGCGGTTCTCTGAATAACATTGACATAGCGCTTCCCTACCTAAACTGGTGGAAAGTAGCGTTAGGTAATAAGGATGCGGAGAAACCTATTAAGGAGATTCTAGAGAAGATCGTAACAAGATCGAATCTTGTGGACTGGTCTCTTGAAGTAGCAGAAGACGTTTTTAGAAATCTTTACGAGTTTCTCGTGGAACCCTCCGTTAGGAGAAAACTAGGCGAGTACTATACACCAGAGTGGCTTGTAGAGATGATGCTGAGCGAGTTCGACATCAAGGACAAGGTTGTTTTAGACCCGTTCTGCGGATCGGGAACATTCCTAGTGAAAGCATTTCACATAAAGATTAAGGCGGGCGAGGATCCTGATAGAGCGTTGAACGAGGTTGTAGGCTTCGACATTAACCCGCTCGCTATAGCTGTTGCTAGAGCAGAGCTTGTAATAGAGTATAGGAGAAAGCAGGGTAAGGAGCCTGAAAACCCGCCCCACATATACCATGTAGACACATTTGCAGCGTGGTTTGGCGGCGATGTAATACCTACTATGGGGCTTAAAGAACTAATGGAAAATGCGAGAGAGTATTTACAGACATTAATTAACTTTAAGCAAATAAAAGCAGGTAGTGCACTTGAAATATTGAGGAATCTTGAGAAAAACCTTACATACGCTATAAGGTTTTCATATCATGAGTGCGGTCTAGATGCCGAGTGCCTCGAAGGAAAACTTAAAGAAAAAATTGGGAGTTACTTGAAGAAATATTTGGAGGACGCTAAAGATCTATTTACCCAGAAATTCTTGGAACACTTTGAGAAACACCACGTGGCGGGATCTATTGCTAACTTGATTACGAGACACGGAGGTAACGATGTATGGGCTACGGTGTTAATATCGATTTACACGCCCATTCTAATGACGAAGTTCAAGCCGGACATCATAATTACAAACCCTCCCTGGATACCTGTAACTGAATATAAAGCACCGTACTCTGGTAGGGTAAAAAAATACATGTTAAAAAAGATAAGAAAGTGTGTACGTAAAAAAGCCGCCCGAGTCCTCGCTGGAGCAGACATAGCTGCAGCAGCGCTCGGCAAGGCCATAGAGCTTGCTCTTGACGGCGTGGGGTTCGTAATGAACAGGGATCAGCTGTTCAACCACAAGCACTCTACACCGGCCGGCATAGTAGCAACGTACTGCATACTAAAGGACTTGTTGGAGAGCATTAAGGCTAAAGCGATACTATTTGACTTCGACTTTGATGTTTTTCAGCACGGCATATACCCCGCAGTTATCATCGTGAAGAAGGGGGGTAGAAGATGAGCTGGGAAACAGAGCTATACGTAGTTAGGCTAAAAATGCCCGAAGATAAGAGATATAGTAAGAGCTTAAAACTCGAAGATATTGAAAAACACCTAGAAAGAGGGGCTACTGGTAAAAGCTACGAGAGCTACATTAAGCCGGGAATACTATACTTCACAGGAGACCTTAATACTCTCGCGAAAGAGCTAGGCGTTGATAGAATAGTGTCCAAGGGTCTCTACATAATGGGTATTTACGGTGGCGGGAAGGAGGAAGAGGAGAAATATGCTGGCCTTGTGCTCTTAGAGCATTCAATCGATGATTTTACTTTCAAGTTTAAGCTGTACAATACGAGGGATCTCCTAGTCGTGCCCATAGAGTCTTTGGATAAGTATGGGATAAAAGTATACAAGATGATTTATGTTGGGGAGATAAACCCGTTCAGGATCAATAAATATCTCGACATTATTCTATCCGAGCAGGGAAAAGATTCACTTAAGAGGTTTCTCGAGGAAGCCATTAAACTGAATGAGCGTGATATTTCTGTGGAGACTCGCGACAAGGTGAGAAAGCTAGTCAATGAGCTACAACAGCCTGCAGAGGTTAAGCCATTGGACACGGATAAGTACTACGTTATATACAGGTGTGATAGAGTGTTCACGGCATCTGCATGTAAGCCCGTTGACAACACTATCGTTTACTCGAATACCGCCTATGTTGAGTGCAGGGATGAAAGCGTGGCGTACTACTATGCTGCAGTGCTCAACTATCTCGCATACACCGTTGTAAGTACTGGAAGAGCGTTCGTTAGACATCAGTATGCCAGGCCCCTGTTAGCTACCTACATCGCCGGCCTATCGTGGAATAGCGTAGATGCTATAACGAGGAAGAAAATCGTAGCTCTCTCCAGGAAGCTCCATGAGAAGTCTCCAAGCAGGGAGTACGCGGATCAGAAAGTAGCATTGAAGAAAATAGCTCGGCTCCGCAAGTTCAAAGAGATCGTGGAAACACTAAACTCCAAAGTTGATAGAGAGAGCCTAGAAGAAGCCTTAAACGTGGTGTCCGGTAAAGGTGTTAAAAAGTAATATACGTCTTCGCAGACTCTCGCTATTATAGTAGGTAGGGGGAGCGTACGTGTCTGAAGATCTTAACCCTATAGATCCCCTAGGCGTCTTTAAGGTCCCTGTTGTTGACGGTTTCATAAAAGAGCTTCTAAGACCTGAGGACTACTTTAATCTCTATTAACCTTTTCAACAGCATTTCGATCCTGAACATCTACTTAAGTATTTACTCTTAAGTACATGACGCTTCCTCTCTAAGCAGCCTACTCAGAGACAAAACTATACTTTGCCATGATAGGCTAGCCGATCACCTCTTCTCATCGCTAAGGGAGATAGGGGTTAAGGTTCATAAAGTTCGTAAAGCGCTTGAAGAGGCTAAAGAACACGGAATTGTAAGTAAGAGCGATTACGGACTTCTCACCGAGTTTAATAAGCAAGCTTAGAGGTCAGGTACACCACGGTACTTACCTTTCTTATTATAGTGGGAAAAGCTTAGAGGAGTTAGAATGCGAAGTAAAGAATGCGGAGAGAGTTGTTAAACAGATTATTGAAAAGGGTAAGGCGGAATCCGGGATTTTAAAGGACCTTGCAAAATGCCTGGAGGAATCACTACCTCTATTGGATTTAATTCTTAGCCCATTAATAGAATAGCAATTTTTGTTTATTGGTTTTCTACGCGGAGCCTCCGCGCCTCATTAAAGTCTCCTACACTATCCACCCCTGCTTATATTACAAACACTCTTGACTCATAAAGGTAGCATAGAAGGCTTAAGTTAATAAAGTTTACTTAACACCAAAGTAGCAAATATCTCTGTATTAGCGGAGGTTAGCTTCACCGAGGACTCCGTAGAAAGCGCTTCCCACGGAGCCTGCACTCCTGTTAGTTGGAGCCAAGCACCACCCAGCACTAACTAACGCCGCCTACTCCCGCTAGCGTTAGCTGGACTGCAATCTAACGGGCTTCTAGACGCCGTCACTGGGCTGCAGCCAGCCCAGCTGAGCCACCAGCCAACACGGCTTCCGGTGGCGTTGGTAGGGGCCAGCACCAGGTTGCACCACTTAACGTTGCCGTTGCTAGCCCCGCGGACCGCGTGATCTAACGCCGGTACCGTTAGTTGGTACCGGCGCTGCCTAGCACTTCTAGGAATGGTCCGCGCCGCTCGGCACCAACTAACACGGCCACGTTAGTTTGCGCTGATATCGTGCGCGATATCAACCAACGGGGGCGTCGCGCTAGCTGTACTCTACTTAGCTAGTAGTTAGTAGGTACCAACTAACGGGGCTGGGTGCTTTAGCCGGTACCATCTAACGGCCTGCTAGTTTGAGGCTCGCGGCCTTGGCCGGAACGGGGAGGTGTTCCATAGTATACGGTAGCGCTGAGTACCCTCTCCTCCAGTTAGCTAGTAGACGGGGCTCTAGCGGGGTTGGTAGTAGCTAGGGGAGGTACCGTCTAGCGGGGCGCTAGCTAAGCGGGCTACCGCCTAGAGAGGCTTTAGTAGGCGTAGGCTACTCCTAGGGGCGTGCTAGCTCGGGGTGCTGAGCTGGGTAGGTTGCGCCTAGTAGTTAGTAGCAAAACCTAGAGCTGCTTAGTAGGCACTGTAGGTGCCGGCTACCTAAGGCTGTTGTAGCTGCGCTAGTGGTAGCTAGTAGGTAGGTACTGCCTAAGAGGTCCTCCAGCTCGCGCGATGTACTCAACCCCGCTGTCGGGGTAGATCCTCCACCCCTCGCTCACACACTCGAGCAGCTCCTCGCTCGTCGTGATGACCGTTTTACGTCCTTAGCACCATTGATTTAGCTCCGGCGCTAAGTCCTTAGCACTCGGTGCTAGGGAGCCCGGTGCTAACTGTGGTGCTAATGTGATTTAATGCTCGTGCTAAAAGCGTCAGCGTTTATGCTAAGTTTCTCTCAACATAGACTTGGCATTGGCTTAGCACCGTTGTTAGCATCATTAGCACCGAGTGCTAAGAGCTACAGCAAGATCGTGCTTAACACCCGGTGCTTAGCGCATACGCATAGCACTCTGTGCTAAGTGCTAGTGCTAACTACCCCCTTGGGGCGGGGAGGAGGTCAGCGCCTTGGTGAAGGGGGTCTAAGGAGGTTCTACGTCGAGGTTAAGAGCCATCTAAGGTACGTACTGGTGGCTGAGCTATCTGAAGCTGAGACGGAGCTAGCGGAGTCCCACCCCTACGACTACGTAGTATGCAACGTTATGGGTCTCGAGAACCCGGATAGCTCTACCTGGGTACCTC
>Ga0105158_1001145_pt1 | contig 10387 bp, 9 predicted proteins | sample LHCtaG_FD_81567 | JGI IMG/M metagenome (GOLD analysis project Ga0105158, IMG submission 81567) | Hot spring microbial communities from Little Hot Creek, USA to study Microbial Dark Matter (Phase II) - LHC4sed_matched | ecosystem: Environmental > Aquatic > Thermal springs > Hot (42-90C) > Sediment... | reverse complement strand
CTACTGTGGCCATGAAGAACGCCGCCAACGAGACGGTAATCCAGCCTAACCGTCCTAACTCTTTCCGTGCAATTTCCCCAATAGATTTTCCATCATTTCTAACTGATAGAAACATGACCATAAAGTCGTGAACTCCACCAGCTAAACAAGTAGCCGTCAATATCCATATAATACACGGAAGCCAACCGTATTGAGCAGCTAGAGTTGGTTCTAGAAGGACGCTGGCACCAGCTATTGTTGCATAGTGGTAGAATAGAGCCACCCATTTATTCGTGGGTACGTAATCCTTGCCCTCGTTAAACTTCACAGCTGGCGTTGGATTTATATCATCTAACTTAGCGATTTTAGTGGCTAGAAACTTCGAGTAGAATTTAAAACCCAACGCAAACACCAATGCCGTTAATGCCATTATAGTTGCTGAGTTCAATGCTGTTCCCCTGATGCATTTACTTTGTAATGTTTATTTAAACATTATGTTAACTTTAAATTAACATTTTTTCGAAAAAGCCATCTAATGTTCTGTTTAGAAGACAGAACGTTTCAAAATATAGGAATATTTCAACGTAAAGTGGCTCTACTACTTTATATTTTCAACGTACTATGCTGTTAAAGATTCTCATACTCTCCTCTTGTGCATCTGTTATAAGTTTTAAGCCTTCGTTAAACCTGCTAACCCTTAATAGTGCTTCTCCAGATTCAAGCTTCCTTCTAGGTTCAGTTGCTAGGCTTGGATTTCCACGCCGTACTATCCCCTCTATAGCTTCTCTGGCGAGGTAGATCATTTCATCCGTCATTCCATATTTCATGTACGGTAGAGACTCATAGTAGGCTATTCTTTCGGCTAAGTCTACGAAAGGCTGACTTTTCAACTCTGTGAGCCTCCTCGCTCTAACTCTAGCTTCAACGAGGGCGACGTCTAAATTGTACCTTGTAACTGGTAGAGGATTTACAGGACGGAAACCTAGTATTACAAGCCATCTGCAGATGTCTTGCAGAGCTGATATGCATCCTTTACCTGTACCGCCAGCTATAGCTATGGCTAAGGCGGGTTTCCCATTTTCCCCGTAGCTTCTCATACTATCCATGAAATCTTTAGCCAGACCGTTGACTGAGAGGAAGTAGACTGGTGCTATGAAAACTAAGCCGTCGGCGTCATTGAGCCTCTTCCTAAGCTCGAGGGCATCGTCTCTCACTTTACACTCCATCTTCTGCCAGCAAGGAGGGTCTTTACATGCGAGACATGGGCTAATGTGTTTTTCAGCTAGAATGGCAAGCTCAACTTCGCCACCTGCATCTTTAACGCCTTCCAGCGGCTTCTTCAGCAAGTCTCACGCAAAGCCCATCTTTATGGGGTGAGCCGGATACTACTAAAATCTTCATCATATAACCACCTTCTTTAGGAATATGCTCACCAAGCTATTAAGACTTAAATTCAACCTGTCTATTGTTTGATTTCGATTGGTCTACTGGTGTTTAAACTGCAATGTTCCACTAATAGGTAAAAATTGTTCCCTCTGTGGAGGTGAGGGTTTAGACGTTAGGCTTTTCCGTCCTGAAGACCCTAGGCCTGCTTTAAACTATGACTTAAACATTCTTAGAAATGCTGTGGAATTTGAGTTTGGAGCAGGTGCTTTTAAGAAGATAGTAGATAATGGTATTATTCTCTTAAATAGAGCTCCTTACGCCGACGTTGGCTATGAAATTGTTGGCGATGGTTATCTTCTAGGAAGCTTATTTTACGATATTAGATTTTTTAAGTGGAGGTTTAAACCGGTTAAAGTTGGATGTTTAAGGCTTGTTGAAGATGGATATATGGAGTCCATTAAACTTAACGGTGTTTTAATGAAAGGTCAGGAGGTTCCTTTAAAGGTTGTAGACCATGGATATGTAGCAATTAAAGACCATTATGACCGGATTATAGGAGTCTCTGAGCAGATGGGGGATCATTTAAGAATACTGAACTTGTGGAAACCGATTGAAAGTTTTGAAAAAAGGAAGAAAAGCAGTTTAACAGATGTTTTAAAGGCTAATAGAGATGCTCTTTCCTTGATAGAGTCTAGGGGAGCTACATCCCTGTATAGGCTACACGTGAGATTTAACGGTGAACTCGTTTTATCCTTCTCAGGTGGTAAAGATAGTCTTGTAAGTTTGAAGTTGGCCCTTGAAGCTGGCTTAGAGCCTACAATACTCTTTACAAATACGGGGGTTGAACTGCCTGAGACTATTTCAAACGTCTACAGGATTTCCTCAAAATTTGGGCTTAAAATTGCTGAAGCAAATGCTGGAGACGCATTCTGGAATGGGTTTAAACTGTATGGTCCACCAGCAAGAGGGTACAGATGGTGCTGTAAAACGTGTAAGTTGATACCAACGCTTAAGATTTATAGAAGCACATTTAAAGGGAGGGTTTTAACGATAGTTGGTCAAAGGGCTGCGGAGTCTAGGGCTAGGCGGAAGAGGGGAGGCGTATGGGTAAACTATTGGATACCTAACTGTTTAGATACAACGCCTATCAATGATTGGACTATGCTTCACGTTTGGCTATATATATTCTCAAAGAAGCTTGAAAACCTCGTGAATCCACTATACTTCGAGGGGTTTGATAGAATTGGATGCTACACTTGCCCATATTGTAACTTAGCTGAGTTTCAAGAGGTTAAACGTCTACACCCGGAGCTATGGGATCAATTAAATGAGAAGATTGAAGAGTGGGCTTTCAGAAACGGTTTTAACTACGATTATGTAAAGTTTGCCTTATGGAGGTGGAGAAAAACTCCTAGAAAGATTGAAAAGCTCATAGGCCTATCGTTCAAAGATACCACCCGTACGTGTCTCAAAATTGAGAGCGTTGAAATTGGTAAAGATGTTTTAACAGTTAAGCTTAATCATCAGATACCATTTAATAGAGTGCTATCATTAGCGTCAACTATTGGAGGGTTTAAAGAAGCTTTTGGAAACATGCTAGAACATCAGGAAGATGATGTTTCAATACGACTGTACCATAATGGTATAGTAGAGGCTTATGGTATTAAAAGCTCCAACCTCAAGCCCCTAATCAAAGTATTGAACCTCTTAGCTAGGTCCGTAATGTGCTCAAGATGTGGTTCATGTGTTTACTGGTGCAGTAAAGAAGCGGTGAGATTAACTAATGGCTCCATAACGGTAGACGTCATGCGATGCAATGGATGTGGATTATGTAATGATAAATGTCCCGCCACCGTCTACTTTATGGAGGAAAATCTCCCAATCTTAGTTAGAACAGTCGACTCATACGACTGAAACATTATGGAAATTTTAAAACTTTTAAGTAAGGAATAAGTAAACTACGTTTAAGTTTAAGGAGATGGTGTTTGATGTGGGAAATTTTCTGGCTTGGCAGAGCTGGTCAAGGTGTAATAACGGCTAGTTATATCCTATCTATAGCTGCTATCCGAGAGGGAAAACACGTTCAAGCATTTCCACAGTTCGGTGCTGAGAGACTCGGTGCTCCTGTGAGAGGGTATACTAGGATAAGTGATGAACCCATAGAGATTCACAGCTCCATATCTAAGCCTGACGTAGCCGTTATAATGGACGTAAGCCTTTTAAGAGACCTAGCTAGAAGCAGAAGCCTACCAGAGGCCAAGCTTCTGGTAATTAACAACGGTGGGGACGAAGGACTTGCAAAACAGATTAGAGGTCAAAGGCCGAACGTATGGGCTGTCAACGCCACTGGAATATCGACGAGTATATTCGGTAGGGCTGTGGTGAATACCCCTATGGTGGGTGCTTTAGTTAGAGTAATACCTATAGTCTCTTTAAAATCCGTTGAAGAGGCTGTTATGGAGAGGTTTAAAGGTGCTTTAGGTGAGAGGAATGTTGAGGTTGTGCATAAAGCGTATGAATCTGTATGGGAGGTTAAACAATGAGCAAGTATGATGTAGTTATGGGAGCTGTAATACCTAAACCTAGAAGTTCTGTTGAAAATAAGACTGGTGGATGGAGGACTAGAAGACCGGTCATAGATGTGGAGAAATGCGTAAACTGTCTAATATGTTGGATCTACTGTCCAGATGCCAGCATCATTAGGCTTGAGAAGTACGTTGCAGTAGACTACGACTACTGTAAGGGGTGTGGTATATGTGCTGAAGAATGTCCTAGAAAAGCCATAACCATGGTGGAGGAGGGTTGATGGATGGGTAAACGTATGGGTTTAACAGGGAACGAAGCCGTAGCATATGCCGTTAAACAGTGTGACGTGGGACTTGTATCCGCTTATCCGATAACGCCACAAACGATAATAGTTGAAAGGATAAGCGATTACGTCGCCAATGGAGAAATCGACACGGAGTTTGTATGCGTAGAATCCGAACACTCGGCGCTTTCAGCATGTATAGGTGCTAGCTTAACTGGTTTAAGAGTATTCACAGCTACAGCTAGTCAAGGCCTAGCTTTAATGCATGAAGTTCTATATGCGGCTTCCGGGTTAAGATGTCCAATAGTTATGGCCGTTGCCAATAGAGCCTTATCTGCGCCTCTAAATATACATTGTGATCACTCAGACATGATGGGGTCTAGAGACTGTGGTTGGATTCAGATATTTGCAGAGAACGTTCAAGAAGCCTACGATTGGACTATTCAATCATTCAAGATAGCTGAGCACCCAAATGTTCAGCTTCCCGTAGCTGTGAACTTAGACGGTTTCACTTTAACCCACTGTCTGGAAGATATAGAGGTCTTAGAGGAAGAGGATGTTAAAAGGTTTCTACCTCCTAGAAAGCCCATCTATCGCATAGATGTTGAGAGACCTATGACTTTCGGAGCGTGGGCTATGCCAGAGTACTACTACAAGTTTAAGCTTCAACAGCAAGAAGCTATGGAAAATAGCATTAAAGTGATTAAGCAGGTAACCGAAGAATATAGTGAACTTACGAGTAGACGTTATGGAGTAATTCAAAGCTATGGATTAGAGAATTCGAAATTAGCGGTTATGGCTCTTGGAAGCACGTGTGGAACGCTAAGGCATGTTGCTAAGAAGCTTAGAGAGTCTGAGGGTCTTAAAGTTGGTGTTATAAAACTCTGGCTTTACAGACCTTTACCTGAGGAAGACCTCATATCAGCAATTGATGGCGTGGAGACTCTAATAGTCTTAGATAGAGCATTGAGTCCTGGAGCGGTTTTCGGTCCTCTTGGAAGCGACATAGCCTCAATAATCGTTAAACATAATTTAGCTACTAGACTTCTAAATTACACTTACGGTTTAGGTGGGGATGAAGTTTCCATAGATCTTGCCGAGAAGCTCCTTAGATTAGCCGTGAGAGTAGGGGAGGGTGTTAAGCCTCCTAGCTTAACCGGATATGTAAGGGAGGTGGTGTAAAAATGGTTACGATAAAAGAAGTTCCATTGGAGGAATATTGGGGGCCTGGACATAGCGCTTGTGCTGGATGCGGGCCATCTATAACGGTTAGATTAATACTAAAGGCTTTAAGGGGGCCAACTGTGGTTGTTACGCCTACTGGCTGTATGGAGATCGTTTCAAGTTCTTATCCTCAAACTGCTTGGGGCGTACCATGGGTTCACGTACTCTTTGAAAACGCCGCCGCCGTTGCCTCAGGAATAGAAGCAGCATATAGGTATATGGCTAAAAAAGGCCTACTTGATAAGAAAATCGATATAATTGTGATAGCTGGTGATGGCGGTACCTTCGACATAGGCATACAAGCACTTTCAGGTGCTTTGGAGAGGTGGCATAAATTCACGTACATATGTTACGATAACGAGGCCTACATGAATACTGGGATTCAAAGGTCTAGTGCTACGCCTAAGGGAGCGGCGACTACAACAAGCCCAGCGGGGGAGGTTATACCTGGTAAGTTAGAGTACAAGAAGAACTTGATAGAGATAGCTGTTGCACATCATATACCGTATGCAGCTACCGGTACAATAGCCTATTGGAGCGATTTGATCGAGAAGATCCGTAAATCCTTAGAAGTCGATGGGCCTGCTGTATTACACTTCTTAGCTCCATGTCCATTGGGCTGGAGATTTGACCCATCTCAAACAGTTAAATTGTCTAGACTCGCCGTTCAGACTAGGTACTTCCCAATATATGAGGTTGAAAACGGGGTTTACAAGTTAAACGTTAAAGTGACTAAGCCTCTACCTGTTGAAGAGTTTCTAAAACCTCAGGGAAGATTCAGACACCTATTCACGCCGAAGTTTAAATATGTCATAGAAGATATTCAAAAAAATGTAGATGAAAACTGGAAGCGTCTTCTAGAAAAGTGCGGTGTAAAGGAGTAGATGTCATAGTTTTATTTAATCTGAAGTACTTTCTTCTTCTTTTTCTTTCTCCGGAGCTTTTGATGGCTTTTCTTCTTTAATCTTACCAGCCGCTATAACATCGTCTATTCTAAGTATACTCGTCGTCGCTTCAACAGCGGATTTTATGATTTGTTCCTTAACGACTAAGGGTTCTAAGACTTCAAGCTTATACATATCCGCGATCTTCCCGTTTAAAACGTCCACACCGTACCATATATTGCCTTTTTCGTGAGCCGATCTAAGTTCTACAATAGCGTCAATAGGTTCTAAGCCTGCATTTTCAGCTAAGACCGACGGTATAACTTCTAAAGCTTCAGCGAACTTGAGAACTGCAAGTTGCTCTTTACCTGAGAGTCCCTCAGCCCATCTTCTAATTCTTAAACTTAGTTCGAGCTCTGGAGCACCGCCCCCAGCTACTATAGCGGGGTTTTGTACAACATCTCTAACTACGCAGAGAGCGTCATGAATGCTTCTCTCAGCTTCTTCAACGACTTTATCGGCTCCGCCTCTTATTAGAATGGTGACGCTTCTAGGATTCTTACAACCTTCTATGAAAACCCACTTATCCTCTCCTACTTTACGCTCTTCAACAAGCTTAGCATAGCCGAGGTCTTCAGGCTTTAAGTCTTCAATATCAGTAACTATTCTAGCTCCAGTGGCCCTTGAAACCTTCCTCATATCTGATTCTTTAACCCTTCTAACGGCTAGTATACCCCTCTTAGCTAGGAAATGCTGAGCCATGTCATCTATACCCTTCTGGCATACTACGACGTTAGCACCAGTATTGGCTATTTTATCAACCATATTTTTAAGCATTCTAGTTTCCTCTTCGAGGAAAGCTCTTATCTGATCTGGTCTCTCTATCTGGATTTTTGCATCTATCTCCGTCTTCTCTATCTCAAGTGGACAGTTTAACAGAGCGATTTTAGCCTCTTTAATGGTTTTAGGCATACCGGGGTGAACGACCTCCTTATCCAGCACTATACCTTGAATAAGCTTTGTAGCTGTTATATCTTCTCCGGCTTTCTTCTCAACTTTTACATCATCTAAGTCAACTCTATAGCCTTCTTCAAATTTCTCAGCGACTTGGAGGATTGCATCCACTACAATATTGGCTAGAAATTCTTTGTTTTCGGCTATAGCTTTCGTCCCTAGGGAGGTCATAGCTACCTTCTTTAAAACTTCCTTATCCTCAGGATTTACCTTGATGGCAATTTCTTTTAAAACTTCAAGGGCTTTGCTAACAGCTGCCTCATACCCCTCGGTTATGACACTAGGATGGATATTTAAATCCAACAGTTCTTGAGCTTTTGAAAGAAGTTCACCTGTTAGAACAACTACAGAAGTTGTCCCATCACCCACTTCACTATCCGTAGCTTTAGCTATTTCAACCATCATTTTAGCTACGGGGTGTTGCACATCCATTTCTTTAAGGATTGTGGCGCCGTCATTGGTTATCGTAACGTCTCCTAGACTATCTACGATCATCTTATCCATTCCTTTAGGACCTAGAGAAGTTTTAATCATTTCTGCAACTGTTCTAGCAGCCATTATATTCGTTGTTAAGGCTTCCCTACCCTTCGTTCTAGTAGTCCCCTCTTTAAGGATCAATACTGGTTGACCGCTTTCAGTAACAACCGGTATTGCTTCCATAGATGCCATAAGTCTACCACCTAAGACTTCAGAGAAGAAAAAAGAGAAATATAAAGATTTATCCGAAAAGACCCGTAAAAACTACTGATTTTCCCCTTTTCCCTTTTCTCGACCGCCGTACTGCTAAGTAGCTCAGCTTTATAGATAAACGTTGACCTAAACAAAGGATACCTTACGTTAGGTTAAGTAAGTATCCATAAATTTCAAGGGCTTTCGACAGACTTGGAAGCCTAACACTGATGGAGAAAGAACCTGTATTATTAGCTAATAGTGTTAAGCTTAAAGCTGATAGGTAGGTATCGTTTAACATAAAAACCGATTAGTATGAGGCATTCATCGATGGAGAAACGAAACGTTATAATGTGGAAGAATCCGATTTCATATCCTAATTTATGAGGAGATATCAATTACGTCTCTTCTCCAGTCTTAGATTCCACTTTTCCTACTTTCGCGGGAGCTGTTTTAGACTTTGAAAGTCTAAAGGCGTATCTACTTCTTTCAACCTCTACTCTTAGAGGTACGTTTCTAATGGTTGTTGAAAGCTTTTTAACAGTTTCAAAGTCTATGGGGGTTCTCTTACCCACGTAAGAGACGACGACTTTAACTTCATTCGTTCCATCTGGAAGCCAAATTCTATTAACGGTTCTTATGCTTGCAGGTGCAAGAAGTTCTTCTAAAAACTCTCTAAAACTACTCCTGTAACTTAAGACTCTAACCTTCTTACCGAAGATTTCACCAAGCTCTCTAATAGCTCTACTACCCTTAGATATGAGTTTAGGTACATCTTTTTGATCAACTAAAATCGCTAAAACGTCATCGACTATGTAAGCCTTATGAAACGTAACGTCTTGAAGCAACTGACGGTATTGAGATTCAAGCTTTAAAAGAGCTTTTGCAACTTCTATATCCAACTCTGAAATAACGCCCGTTTTAAGCTTCTCTTCACAACTCGGGCACAGTATTCCAGTTTTTAAATCGAAGAGACATACTGGTGTCTTGACCACGTCCACCTACCTTCTACACTCTCTTATCATTATGAAGAGATTTTATTTGAATAAATATGTTTCGCTTAAATGATAAGGCTCAGCCGGTCGATCCTTCATCACGATTCAGCCATATAAAAATCATCACAGCCTAAAATCAAGTGAAGAAAAGGATTAAATTAATTTTTCCCGAATCTACTGCCTCTACTCTAACTCTGAAAATGGTTCAGAGTCTGCTCGCTGATTTCATCCACAGAAGTGTCATTAGACAGTGTCGCTCATCATCACCATAATTTTGGATGTCATCCCCATATTTTAACTCTTCTATTTTCGCTTTCTGAACAACATAACACCATTGAACGTGGTCATGTACTCAAAGCCGTCCTCAATTGATAAGTATTTGTCAACAGTTTGTATGGCTTGCTACAAATCCTCTAGAAAACCGCATTTGTAAGCATAGCTAATAATACTCCCTGCAAACCCCCTTCTTTTCCCTTTTTAAGAATCTCATTTTAATGATGCGTTAGTGAACGGGATAATCATGATAAGAAGGACTTAAGCCTAGCGTAAACTACTTCGGTTTAGACCGTCTACTTCAGCACTATCCGAATTGTCATAATTGACATAATACGAAGTAACGTAGATGTAAAACATTTTATTCTCTTACCTTTCAGCCTTAACGTAGAAAAGACGTCCCCAATCTTCCCCATCAGCACATGCCTCTGTATCCCAGGCAACTTCACACGCTAGCCGCTGTCTAACATGTGACATGACGCGGGGCGAATAGGAGGTGGGGTCGATGCGAAGACGCTTCACGCTCAGCCCTAATCTTAAGAAGATATACTAGAAACTCGAAAGAAAAGTAGCTAAGACTTATAAGTTATCACCGAACAGTTAAAAAATGGTGGGAAAACGTCTGCGTCTAGTCAGCGTTTTGAAGAGTTGAGGATCACTGTTCCAACGTTAACATGGGCTGTTGTCATAACTGCGATTTTAACAGCTCTTGGAAATTTGTTTATCTTCTTCCTGCCTTGGCCGTTCTCATGCAATATGAACGCTGGGACAACGATATCGACTCCCGGCTTTGAAATGCTGGGTATGCCATTTGTGGTATCACTGGTTATTGCTTTGCTCATGCGTATACCGTCTGCCAAAAAGTACTTGTCAGCGGGGAATCTCGTCCTCCTATACACTACTGCTCTAGCAGCGTCAGCGTTTGCGAATACAAATTCGCCTTGGAGGGAAATATACGCGTTAATGACGGCCCGCTTGGCTACCGCCGAATCTGTCATGATATATGTGCCCGAATTCGTATCGCCTCCAAGGGAGGCCGCGGAAGTGCTTATCAGAGGCTCAGGGAGTATAACAGCCATACCTTGGAATCAATTCATACCAGTTATGGTATGGTGGTTCTTCATGTTCGCGTTCTTCGCAGGTATAAGCATAGG
>Ga0105158_1001144_pt1 | contig 10387 bp, 8 predicted proteins | sample LHCtaG_FD_81567 | JGI IMG/M metagenome (GOLD analysis project Ga0105158, IMG submission 81567) | Hot spring microbial communities from Little Hot Creek, USA to study Microbial Dark Matter (Phase II) - LHC4sed_matched | ecosystem: Environmental > Aquatic > Thermal springs > Hot (42-90C) > Sediment... | reverse complement strand
TCATGCTTACTCCTCACGCGGGCACCCTCTCCTCCGCGGGCTTCTCCAGGAATACTTCCACGTAGAGACCGTCGAGACCCCTGCCCATAGCCACTGCGAAACCATCCGCCACAGGGTGCGCACACGAGATACGCTCGAGGGCCTGAGAGCTTTCAGCCTCATAGGATCTCGGTCTCTGGTTTGGTGGAACATGGTCCCAGCGAAACCCGGTTAGCGGGATCGCGCCTACGCGCTGCCCTGTGTATGCGCAGGGCGGCCTCTGGCCCGGGACGGCAGCCGAGCCGGTGCAGTGGCGGATATTCACGGGCTGCGCGGGGGCACCAGGCTGGAGTCGAGCCACCAAGCCCCACGCGCCCAGCCGAGGCGGGTGGCAAGCAGAAGCGGGGCAGAGAGGCGCAGGTCAGCCGCGCGGGCGCGCGCTAGAGCCGAAACCCAGCGACTTGAGAAGCTCCTCGAAGAACTTCTCTCGAGACAAACACAGCTCCTCCAGCTCCACGCCCTCCTTCAGCGCTAGGTCTACTGCTAGTAAATGATAGCACTTATCCTTACTACCCCTGAGAACTACTGAAAAGAGAAAATCCGGGCATGAGCAGTAAAAACCCGGAATAACCACATAGTAGCGCCTCCTATCCGCGCTGAGCACCGCGTAAATGTAGGCGTCTTCGCCGCCCCCACACTCCAAGCTGATCTTTCTCACTCTTCCAGCAGCTAGGGCCTTCCTAGCTCGAAGCAGGTCGCTCATCGCATACCACTGGCAGACTAGGGAACCAGCCTGAATCTATCCCGTGGGAAGAGTACCGCCTCCCTTATATTGTGCAGCCCTAGTAGTGTCATAAGCAGCCTGTCGAGACCCAGGCCAAAGCCGCCGTGAGGGGGCATTCCGTATTTGAAGGCCTCCAGGTAAAAGGCGAAATCCTCCAAGTTGAGGCCCTTCTCTCTCATGTTACTCAGCAGTTCCACGTAGCGGTGCTCCCTCTGCCCACCCGACGCAACCTCTATACCTCGTATGTCCAAGTCAAACGACTTACTGAGACCTCCCTCCGATTTCATTATGTAGAACGGCTTCGCCTCCCACGGGTAGTCGGTAATGAAGTACGCGTAAACGCCCTGCTTCTCCAAGTAATCCCCGAGGACTTTCTCCGCCTGAGTGTCAAGGTCGTCGCCGACCCTCACGTTAAACCCTAACCCTTTGAGTATTTCAATAACCTCGTGATAGGTGTACCTGGGTATCTTCTTTATTGGAGGCAGAAGGTTAAAGCCCTGCTCCCTTAGAATACTACCCAGCTCCTCGTTAACCCTCCTCGTGACATATCTGATGTAGTCATCCAGCACGCCCAGCACATCCTCGAGCCCGTCGACGAAGCCTATCTCCACGTCCAGCCCCCAGCTCTCGTTCAGGTGCCTAACCGTGCTGAACCTCTCAGCTCTAAAGTAGGGAGTTATCTCGAAGACCCTAGGCACTCCGCACATCAGCATCTGCTTGTAGAGCTGGGGGCTCTGCGAGAGGTAGGCCTTTCTCTCGAAGTATTCCACCACGAAGAGCGTCGCACCCCCTTCAGCCCCCGCCCCAACGATCTTCGGGGTATTGACCTCCAGGAAGCCCTTCGAATGAAAGTACTCCCTAGTTAAACTCATCAACGTGCTACGCGCAAGGAAGATGGCCCTGTACCTCGGCAGCCTAAGTGCCAGATACCTGTAGTTTATATATGCCTCCGGGCTAGCAGGGGTTTTCCCGGTTGGGTCTATGGGTAGTAGATCTACAGGCTCTGCCAGCACTTGAAGCGCCCGCGCGTGAAACTCCCTGCCCTTTCGGCTCACTACACGCTCGGGCTTCACCCCCTCGACTCTGACCGCACTTCCCAGCTTGATACTGGTAGCCGCCCTCCAGACCTCGTCCTCAACCTCGTCCTTTTTGACAACAACGGTGACCGGCTTAAGAAATAGATCATCCATCACCTCGAGGAAGGCGATCCTGCCCACAACCTTAGCGTTAGTCACCCACCCTTCGATGACCTCCTTGTTTTCGAGCATTCCAGTCCTCAGAGAGCTCCGTAGGCTGCGCTTTTAAACCATAGCGCAGCTGTGCGCAGGAAAGTATTTTTATTTAAGAGGCTACTCCCTCCCCGATCCTGCCATGGTGCGCCCCTCGCTCAGGTCTAGAACCAAGAAGAGAAAGCTTGTGCGCACACCAGGAGGGAGGCTGGTACTCCACGTCATCGACAAGAAACACGACGTACCTAAATGCGCCATCTGCGGCAGGCCCCTGCAGGGATTCCCGCGAGTGACCGCTAGGGAGGAGCGCAAGGGGCTGAAGCCTCCTACGAGGCCTTACGGCGGTTACCTGTGCCACGAGTGCCTTAGGCAAGGGCTCAAGCGAGCTGTGAGAAGCCTGGCGGGGCAGAGCTAATGCCATGCCTAGTGGTCGCTGTTAGCGGTACTCCAGGGAGTGGGAAGACCACGTACGCCAGGTTCATCGCCGAGAGATACTCGCTCCGCTACGTTTCAAGCGGAGCGCTTTTCCGGAGAATCGCCGAGGAAAGGGGGGTGAGTTTCCTAGAGCTGCACATGCTCGCCGAGCAGAGCGACGAGATCGACCTGGAAATTGATAGAAGAGCTCTCGAGGAGGCATCAAAAGGCTGTGTAGTCGTCGAGGGTCATCTTTCGGTATGGGTTCTGAGAGATGTTGCACACGTTAAGATAATCTTCGATGCCCCGCTTGAGGAGCGCGCGAGGCGCATAGCTGCTCGAGACGGTAAAAGCCTCGAGGAGGCTATCAGCGAGATACGGAGGAGAGAGGAGAGTAACAGGCGACGGGCGCTGAAGTACTATGGCTTCGACATACGGGACTACACGGTAGCGGACCTCGTCATAAACACCGGGCTCCTTGGGGAGAATGCCGTAAAGGAGATTCTGGTGTGCTTCTTTGAGAACCTTAAGCACTCGCGCCGGGAGACCTTCCGCAGCGCTAAGTAGGCGGGCTATCCTCCCTCAATTTTCTGATAGCGCCGGCCACGAGTATCGGGAGCAGCACGGTTACATCCCCTGGGACGGTTACGTGCCTTGCGCTCGGCTTGACTTTACCCCAGCTTATCGCCTCCCTAGTTCTAGCCCCAGAAAGAGAGCCGTCCCACTCAGGGGCGGATGTTATAGCGACTGCGTAGTCAAGCCCTCCTCTGAACTGAGCCCACCATATTACATGATGCTTAGAGATACCTCCTCCCAGCATCAGTCCGGCAAGGCATTCAGCCTCGTAAACTATGCTGGCCAGCCTCTCCATGTCCTCGACCACGTCCAGCCGGACTTTTCTCTTACCGCTAGACACGCGCGCGCTCTCGTTATACGTGAAGACGGCTGTACCGAACGCTGAATCAACGATACCGGGCGCGAAGACCGGGGTGCCGCTCTCGGCGCAAGCCTTCAGTACAGAGTGTCTATCTGTGAGCCTCTTCCCAGCTTCTACCGCTAGCTCGCTCGGAGACCAGGTCTCTTTCACTTGTATCAGCTCCTCTAACAACCTGTGCGTGAACGACTCCACGAGGGAGCCGTAGCTCTCCGACGGCACGAGCACATTGCCGAGCCTGTGCACACCTATCTCGTGTAGCATGACATCGTCCAGCTCAAAGTCGCCTACATAGTACAACCCTCCGAGGGACCTCGCGATGTCATGGTCGAACGTGCCACCTGTAGTCACCACGGCCTTCACATAGCCACCTCTGATGAGGTCCGCTAACAGTCCCCTGAGCCCCGTCGCGATGATATTCGCCGGAAAAGACAGCAGCAGCCAGCATTTGCTCCTCAAAGCCTCAAGTAGGATTTCAGCAGCCCTGGAGAGGTAGCGTACGGAGAAACCCCCAGCTTTTTCTAAGACTCTCAGTGTTTCTCCAACCCTCTCTACAACCTCATCCAGCGTCAGATCCTGTAGGGGGGTCTGCAGCAGTGCCTTACGCAACTCCTCTCTCCCCGACCCCATAGGGAGTACACCCGCGCCCGGCTTCATCTAGCCTTCAGGGCGTACATGCCCCTCTTCTGTATGCCGAGAATCCTTGCCGCCTCGCTGGAAGAGTTAAGCACAACAATTACTCCCTCCCAGTTATCGGTGAACTCTCTGCTCCCGCAGTTTGGGCACACGTCAACGTCCTCATCTACAAGGAGCTTGCACTTTACACATGCCTTAAAGGGGAGTTTCCTTCTACTCACTTTTCACCGCCTCCTTCTTTTCTATCTGCTCTCTAATGTAATCCAGCTTGCCTAGGTAGGGTTGCCTCATGGTGAGCCGTACTCTCAGCATGCCCTTCACTTCGTCGTAGCTCACACCCACTACTCTAGCCCGGACGATATCGCCCCTCCTGATCACACGCTTACCACTCTCAGCAATAACAATCCCCTGATCCCTGTCGTAGATTACATCTCTGGTCGGGAAGATCTGCGACTTGTGGACAAAGCCGTCTATAACCCCCAGCCTGACCGTTATGCCGACGTTCTCCACGAGAATGACCTCGCCCTCGACCACCTCCTGCGGTATGGCGTTGAATACAAGAGCTGTAAACCTGCACTCATGGTAGGAATTAGCATCGCCAAACGTAAGGTAGCCTTCGGGCGAGGCCTCGACTCCCAGCACAGAGATTATCAAACCCACTCCTTCGACTACGCGGCCTTCGTAAGTGTCGCGTAACACCTCTAGGGCTGCTTCTTCTAGCGGTCTATCGAAGAGCCTAGGCGGTATCCCTACGACATCCTCGAGCGTTACCAGCTTGTACATCGCCCACACCTCGTAGCGCGATACTCAAAGGCTCCAGGTGTCAAATCTTTTTATAGGCTTCTGACATACTAACTAGGGGTCCGGCGGGAAAGCCTCGGGGGGCTAGCCCTCCCCTGTAACCGCAAACGGGCTACATGGCGGGAGGCGTTAACCCGCAGGGGCGCCCAGGGGCCCACCTGCTCCGCGGAGGCGACCCTGTGATGCCGGCTCCGCGGGACGCTCTGTCCCACCGGGTCTCCTGTAGGGGAGACCCAAGGAGGGTACGGCCGAACTGGGTTAGGCCCGGGAGGGAGCGGCCCTAAGGCCGGCAGGGCGTGTTCGCGGTAGGCTGGGTTGAGGGCTACGCCTCCGCGGGAAGGTGGTCTCCCCTAGGGCCACCCTGCAGGGGAGGCCGCCGGACCCCTTCCTGCAATACTGCCTTATACACGTTGTTACGTGCTTGCAGCGCCGTCGCTACACTAATCCGTGGACCTGGTAGATACGCTGCACACGCTTTTCACCGTCAATGGAGTCTATAACCTCGACAACGGGCTTTGGAACTAGCTCCCTCCAAGACTTATCGCCCTTCGCCATCAGGTTTCTTACATAGGTCCCCGAGAGCCGCGATCTTTCGATTAGGGGGACCTCTTCTACCTCGTAGCCATAATCCCTCATTAGCATTAGTGTAAGGGGGTCGTTGCTATACACTTTTGAGAACGGGGGGCTGCACATCTCAACATAGGCTGGCCAGAGAGCGTGCACAGAGTCTGTATCCGGTATTAGAGTCACCATGACCCTACGAGCGAGACCCTCGGCCTTGAGGCTCCTGTATATCATCAGTAATCTTTCGCCCGCCGTGAACGGGTTCTTAGGTAGGTAAGCGTACTGGGCTGAACCTATGCCGATTATTAGCTCCTCTACCTGCTCAAGAATCCACTTTACAGCTCCCAGATGACCGAGGTGGAATGGCTGAAACCTCCCGATAAATAGTGCGCGCAAAGTCCCCCGCACCTCTAGCGCTTTGGGGTAGATACACTAAGATAAGCTTTCCCACGGAGCCATTGCATGCGCGCTATGACTTTAGCACTCGCTGTATCTCGCTGTAGAATTCGCTCAGCACCTCTTTGTAATCAGCAAGTCCGTTCTCGACGGCATCCATCTTCTCCAGCACCTCTACGGTCTTATTCTCTGAAACTAGGTTGCCATGGTTTTCCGCTAGGAATTTGTACACATGCATTCCTAGCTTTGTGGGCACGAGCTTGCTCCGCTTTACCGTAATGACATAGTGCCTGTCGAGCAGCTTCTTCACGACCTCGGAGTACGTGGATGGCCTGCCTATATTCTTCTCCTTCATCAGCTGGATGACGTCCGCCTGAGTGAAGAGAGGAATCAACGCCGCCTTCTTGTAGCTGCAGCCCACAGCCTTGTAGACACCAGGCTCAAGCGCTGCCCATACATCCCTGAGCGGCTGAACTTCGAGGAATCCTTTGTACACCACGCGTTTGACCCGGGTGAGCTCCTTTCTGAAGTAGGGACCCTTCACCTCCAGCCGCTCCTCCTCAATCACGGCCGGCTGCATCTGGCTGGCCATGAACCTCCTGAAAACTAAGTTATAGAGGGCTAGGTGATCCTTAGTGAGGGGGGTTGGGAGCTGAAGTACACCCTGCCTAATCATCCCCTGTAGCGTGTCCACGTCGAGCGGCCTCGTGGGCCTTATGCACTCGTGAGCACCTCCCTCTCCCCATCTCCTAGGCTTAAAGTATTCATCGCCGAACTTCTCAGTAATGTACATCCTCGCTACGGCTAGGCCGGCGTCAGAGACCCTAGTGCTGTCCGTCCTATGGTAGGTAATGAGGCCCAGCTCAAAGAGATCTTGCGCGAGCTTCATCGCGTAGTCTGCGCTGAAGCCCAGCACCCTGTTGGCTTCGCGTAGCAGAGTATCCGTAGCGAAGGGTGGTAGCGGCTGGAGTTCCTTCACAGTAACCCCCAGAGAAGATACTACTACCTCGGCGTCTTCAAGCTCTCTACAGACCTCCCGAGGCTTCTTACCGTCCAGCTCTAAGTTCTCGATAAGTATTCTGTAGGAGTTACTGAGCTCTACTGTGAACACCGGGCGGACGCTTTCCGCCGACTCCCTGTACCGCGAGATGATCCAGCCCAACACGGGGGTCTGGACTCTGCCTGCCGAAAGCCACTTCATGTCGAATTTCTTCCAAAGCCGAGAACTCAGAGCGAAGCCGATCCACCTGTCCTCGATCCTCCTGACAAGCTGCGCTCTGACGAAGTTGATGCTTATCTCGCGGGGGTTCCTCAGGGCCTCTTCGAAAGCTCTCTTCGTGACCTCGTGAAACTCTATCCTCCTGATAGAGTTCGCGTAAGGCTTGAGCACCATCGCCACGTCCCAGGCTATCTTCTCTCCCTCAGTATCGGGGTCTGTGGCTATAAGCACCTCATCTACCTCCTCCGCGAGCTTCCTCAGAAGCTCCACTATCTCGACCTTATCAAGGATCCGTGTATCCTGGCAGTAAGGACACTGTTTCATCACTACTTTCTTGCCATTTTTCTCGACGACTGGATAGTCTGTGAACTGCCTGCCGCACCTCAAGCACTTCTTTATCGTAGTGAAAACGGGCAGGTAGACTTTCCTGTCGGGAACCACCACCACTCCGTAAAGATCCTCAAGGTGGTCGAATCTATACATCGACGTGGTCAGGTCGAAAACATGCCCCATGGTAGCGATTATTTGGAGCTGGTACCCGCCCGTGCTGACCTCGTAGACTACATACCTGCCAAACCTCCTTTTGGAAGGCCTGCCAAAGAAAGACGCTATCGTCCTAGCTTTCGTGGGGCTCTCTACGATCACCAGTGCCGTTCTCATAAGCTCTTTAACCTCCCCAGGCTTGATCTCGCCCTTAATGATCCTCCGTATAAGCTCCCTCTCCTGGGAAATCTCCTTGATGAGGATATCCAGGTCGATCTCCGAGAGCGGGCGCCAGCCATCCTCGCCTATGTAAAACCTGGATGCCTTCTCGAGCTTCTGGACGAGGACTGGATCGTCGCTGACGACCACGGAGAGACCCTTAGAAATACCTCCGGCATAAAGCCTGGAGGATCTTCCCGAGGCCTGCACGTACGTGAGGACGTCCGGCAGCACTAGTGTCAGGCTGGCATTCTCCTGCACCAGCTGAACCGCGGTCTCTCTGCTTAAGCGCTCCAGGTACTCCTTCGAGGAGAGATACTTCCCTACAAGCTCTTGAAGCCTCTTGACCAGCTTTACAACCCCGGCAAGCTTCGGCGGAGCCTCGCCTTGCTTTAGAGAGTTGAGGAGCTGCTGGTACTGCTGTGGCTCAAGAGTTGTTAGAACCCTCCTGAGCGCGGCTACAAGCCTCTCGATCTCGACTTTGTCCTCTCTGGTTGCTACCTGTGCCACGTTGGCGGCCAGCTGGATGACCCTGATTGGGGATAGAGATTCCACATCTGTCTTGAACCTGAAGCAGGGGACGCCCGCGAAGAGCACGTACTTAACAACATGCGGCATGTCGAGCCCGCGCACCAGCAGCCCGTAGTAGCTGGCCACGCCCACAAGCACGTTTACCTCGCCACCCTCGAACTCCTCAAGCACACTCTTCCTCAGCTTACCTCTCATCAGCTCTGCTCTTAGCCCCCGCGCCTGAAGTTCGTCTACGAGCCTCAGCAGCTCGCCCTCATCAGTGCCTATAGGGGCGAAGATCAGCCCCCCAGAGCCCAGGCGCGCCGCCAGGTTCACCACTTCCTTGAAGACCTCTCCCTTGGGCACCACGACGTACGCGTCTACGACCTTGCGCAATAACTCACTCCTGCTGCCCACCTCGAATCCCAAGAGCTCTCTGAACAAGCGCACTCTCAGACCTCTGGGCCTGCCCGTGGCCGTTGAGACTAAAAGCACTCCGTGCCTCTTGGCGGCAGCCTTCTTCACCTCTTCCTCCAGCTGCCCGATCCTGTCAAGGAGATCTTGGGGAGGCTGACCTCGCCTAGCGGCAGCTGCAAGCCTAACCCTGGTATACACGAGCTCCAGCGCCTTTCCAATATACTCCTTGGAGAACCCAAGCAGCTGCAGTATCTTATTGATGCTCCTGGAGGACTTCAGGACGGCGTCTACGTCATCGACGAAGACCAGGTCAAAGGTCGCCCCCTCGAGCTTGTCGAAATGTTTGTTGAGGAACTGAGGGGTTGAGAGCAAGATATCGTAGTCTCTCGAAAGTATTCTCTGAAGAGCCTGCTCCTTCTCGCTCTTGGAGAGACCCGCGTAGTACGCTATCATCCTGGAGTCCTCCACACCAGCCGCGCGGGCTAGCTCGCTGAGCCGCTTGTGCACGTGAACCAGAAGCGCGGAGTTGGGGAAGAGGAGGTAGGACTTCTTGCCCTGTGAAGCAAGGAAGAGAGATAGCACGAGCCCGAAAAGCGTTTTACCCACGCCAGTTGGAGCCAGGATTGCGAAGCTAACGCCCTTCAGAGCCCTGAGAGCCCATGTCTTCTGGGCGGACCATGGCTTGTTGCCGACAACCCTCTCGAAAAACCTTGAGAACTCTTCAACGACCCCCCGCGTCTCTACTATCTCCGCTACGCCTTTCGCCTTGCCCCTCCTACGTAGCTCCCGCGCCACTTCCTCCAGGCCGACCTCTTCCTCTCCGGGAGGCTCCCTCAGGCAGCTAGCGCAGGGGTACTTTCTCGCTAGCCTGTAATCCGTTATGTCGCCACCGCAGTTAAAGCACATTTCCTTGAATATGGCGTGGGAGAGCTCCAGCTCCCGCTCTACCCGCTCCATGCCCTTCTGTGCGCGATGCAGAAGCTGGAGAGAAAAAGCTATCGCTGCTTCGAGAAGGTTCTCAGGACTGCTGCGCCAGCTTAAGCAGCCTGTTCCAGTTCTCCTCCACTTCCCTCTTGATCTCCTCGAGAAGCCATCTATTCTCAGGCTCCAGCAGGTGGCGGAAACGCCCTTGGAGCTTGAAGTACTCCTCTATGGGCTTGGGCTCCTTAACGGGCACGGTGATTCTGTACTTACCGTCCTCGTACTCGTAGAGCGGCCAAATCCTGGTCTGCACAGCCAGCCTAGCCACCTCGATGCTCTTCGAGGGATCAAAGTACCAGCCGGTGGGGCATGGTGTGAAGTAGTGCAGCACGGTAGGCCCTTGGATGCTAGCCGCCTTGGCTATCTTGTTGTACATGTCCACAGGGTATGCCGGGTTCATCGTAGCCGCATACCTGATGCCGTGCGCTACAGCGATCTCGATGAGGTTCTTCTTCCTCTCGAGTTTGCCCGGAATCACCTTGCCTGCAGGGCTCGTTGTAGTGTGCGCTCCCTTAGGTGTGGCACCGGACCTCTGGATCCCGGTGTTCATGTAGGCCTCGTTGTCGTAGCAGATGTAGATTATGTCGTGGCCCCGCTCCAGCGCTCCGCTGAGGGCCTGGAAGCCTATGTCGAATGTGCCACCGTCTCCCGCGAACACGATCACCTTGGGTCTCTTGTAGCCGTACTTCCTCTCCAAGACTTTGAGCGCGGACTCTATGCCGCTTGCCACGGCGGCTGCATTCTCGAAGGCTATATGCACCCAAGGCACACCCCAGCTCGTGTACGGGAATATTGTGGTAGCCACCTCTAGGCAGCCAGTC
>Ga0105158_1001142_pt1 | contig 10395 bp, 9 predicted proteins | sample LHCtaG_FD_81567 | JGI IMG/M metagenome (GOLD analysis project Ga0105158, IMG submission 81567) | Hot spring microbial communities from Little Hot Creek, USA to study Microbial Dark Matter (Phase II) - LHC4sed_matched | ecosystem: Environmental > Aquatic > Thermal springs > Hot (42-90C) > Sediment... | reverse complement strand
CGTTGCATTTCTCCTCGTTAATGTAGCGGCTTCTTTTTCGAATCTTTACTTCGAAGTTTCCAGCTTCGCCGCTTAACCCAAGCACTTCGCTGTTCGTAATCAACGAAATGTTGGGATGCCGCCCAGCAGCTACAAGCTTAGGCGCCAAAATACACATGGAACAATCGTTTGTCGGAAAAGTCTTGTCAAGCTGAGCCATAACCCCGCCAATGCTTGGCGACTGATCAACCAAGTACACTTTAAAGCCAGAATCAGCCAAGTCCAAAGCAGCCTGTATTCCAGCTACGCCTCCGCCAACAACAAGAACCGCGCCAACTCTTTCATTCGCCATCTTTACCGCACCTCCAAAGCCTTGTATAACGGTGTGTAGCCTTCAACCCTGTAAAGGGCTATCATGCCCTTTCGCCTCATATTGGTTATATGCCTCAAAACGGCGGACGGCTTTATCCCAAGAATTTGAGCCAACTCTTTAACGGAGCGAGGCCTAACCCTCGTCAAATAGTGGATTTTGTACCGGATGAATTCAGCCTTAACAATGTCGTCAAGCAACGCGTCAAACTCTTCCTCGGGAATTTTCTCGCCATAAGCATTCATGAACTCTGTTAGCTCTTCTCCCCTCCCCAAGAGCACCCTAAGCCTAAAGGCGGACGCTGCCTCTTTGGCGGCGGTTAAGTTGATTATGATGTCCTCCCGCTTTAACGGACTGTCTCCAAGCCTCCAGACTTCTTCGGAGAAATCTTTCGCATACTGGCCGAAATCCTTGTCTTCCAGTGGCGAAATTAACAGAAGCTTCAAACGTTCAGGTTCAAGCCCAGCTAAAGCCAAAAGTTTCTTCAACATTTTAGCTGCCCGCTCTGCATGTAGGTTCCCGTCGACAAAGTGGCAGTCTGGAGGCTTGCAGCCCACAAGCATCACGCCTTCAGCCCCTTTCAAAAAAGTTTCCAGAATAAGCGCTGGATCCATTCGTCCAATACACGTGACCCGTATCACATCGACGTTGTAGGGTATGCGCATCTCCTCTTCGCAGAAAGCCCAATTACACATGAAACAAACAATTCTAGGCGGATTGGAACTCATCCACTTTCACCTCGCCAAGGCTGTTAAAACCATGTCTAAAATCTGCTCGTTGGAAAGCTTCTTCATGGATATGGCTTGCTCTGGGCAGCGAGCCGCACACAAGCCGCATCCCTTACAAGCATCCTCGTTGACTTGAGCTACGCCCTTCTCGTTCTTCTTTATGGCGCCCACCGGACAGACAACAGCGCAAACATTGCAGCCAACACATTTGCCTTCATCCACAACAGCCTTATCGCCCTCACATAGGTCCATGCCGGCAAGACATTCAGCACATGGTCCACAGCCCAAACAGCGAAACGCCTCAAACCTGGCTTGACGCTTCAACTTTTCAAGATAAGCCCTCGCCTCTTCAAAGCTTAAGTGCGGCTTTTCGATAGGAGGCTCGTATCTCCGCTCCTTCTTTTCAAGCAGCCTCCAATCCTTAACCCAAGTAGTCTCCTCAACAGCCTCCTCTTCCCGGTCTTTACGCAAATCTTCACCCCTCAAATAGCGGTGAATGGAAACAGCGGCGCGTTTCCCAGCAGCCACAGCTTCAATAATGCTTGCCGGTCCAGTGGCAACATCACCACCAGCAAAAACACCCGGGATATTTGTTTCAAGCGTTAATGGGTCAACTTGTAATGGTGGTCCACGCTTTTCCTTGCTTAAAAGTTCCGGAGGCAGAACAGATGTTTCAACGGTTTGTCCAAGGGCTGGAATAACCATGTCCACATCATACTGGTGCTCCGAGAAGGCTATTGGAATTGGGCGTCTCCTTCCGCTTTCGTCTGGCTCGCCGAGACGCATCCTCAAACATTCAACAGCCTTAACCCTCCCATTTTCGCCGATAATACGCTTGGGAGCCACAAGGAAGTAGAACTTTATCCCATCCTTTTCAGCCAGCTCCACCTCATGGGGAAGCGCGGGCATCTCCTCACGGGACCGCCTGTAAAGAATCATAACTTCCTTGGCGCCGAGTTTTTTAGCCGTTCTTGCGGCATCGATGGCTGTGTTGCCTCCACCTATGACAGCCACTCTCTCGCCGACGGTGATCTTCCTTCCAAGGGCAACAGCCTTCAAAAAATCAACGGCGTTTATAACGCCCTCCAAATCTTCGCCGGGCACGTTTAACTTCAAACCAATTTGGGTTCCAATCGCGATGAAAATGGCTTTGTATCCCTCATTTTTGAGACTTTCAATGGTTATGTCTTTGCCAAACTCCACGCTTGTCTTTATTTCAACGCCTAAGTCTTTTATGTAGGCGATTTCGTTAGACACAACAAACTTTTCGAGGCGGAAGTCTGGTATGCAATAGCGCATCATGCCGCCGGGCTCATCCATCCGCTCAAAAACAGTCACAGGATAACCAAGCTTGGCTAGCTCGTAGGCTGCTGTCAAGCCGGCTGGTCCAGCACCTATTATGGCGACTTTTTCGCTGTATTTTTTGGGAACTGGTTGGGCTACCACTCTTCCCTGTTCGCGTTCAATGTCAGCTACAAGCCTCTTCAAGGCGCGTATAGCCACTGCTTGGTCAAGGTTAACACGCGCACAGGCATCCTCGCATGGGCTGAAACAAACCCGCCCACAAATCGCTGGGAAAGGAAGATCCTTCCTTATTACCTCAACAGCCTCTTTAAATTTGCCTCTTTGGATAAGCGCCACATAGGCTTGAACATTTACATGCGCAGGACACGCTGCCCGACAAGGCGGCAATTTCCTAACCTGTAAAGCTTTTTCCGTCAAGTAGACCCATCCCTTCAGAAGCATATTTGAATGTTAGCCCCAATATATTAAGACATCTAAACCAAGTTTAGCACAATTATAACTTAAAATTTCGGTATAAAAATAGGGGGAATCTGGGTTTTACTCGCGGAGTCTTCCTTCAAGCTTGCTAACCCACTTGTTGTATTCTCTGGAGCTAAGAAGGCTTTTGAGCTCCTCCTCAAGCGTCAGAGAGTTTTTGGGTTTAATCTCCACTATCCAGCCTTCACCGTACGGGTCTTCATTAATCAAGTAAGGCTTATCCTTTAAGTTCTCATTAACTTTAACAATTTTGCCGCTTACAGGCGAGTATAGGTCAAACATAAACATCCAAGTTTCAATAACACCGAACGGCTCCATTTTGGCCACTTCTTTTCCAACCGATTCTGTCATAACATTGGCTATGCCTTTGAGATGTCTCTGGGCGTAGTCTGAAACACCCACACGAATGTTGCCCTCAGGAGTTATTTGAGCCCAAGTATGCTTTGGAGTGTACAATAGCTGCTCTGGAATTGCTAAAAGCTCCTCACGTTTGGAGGCTGGAATTCCCTCAGCTCGCATGAGCTCTTCTAGGCGTAGCCTAATGGCTTCGGAGACAAACTCTGATATGCTGCGGTAGCGCCCAGTTCTCAAGATTTTCTCGATTTCCTTTACTAGCTCTTGCCTTATGCTTACGGTTTTCCATTCAGACATTTTTCACATACACCTCCTTCACATCTGCGTGATATATAGAGCACAGCAAAAAATATATATCTAACGTAAATAGAAAATATAGAATAAATAAATCCGTTAAAGTAAAAACGGTAAATAGAGGGATATGTTTGGAAATAAGAAAAGTGCAAAGGGTTGGCCACTCAACAATGACCATTTCCCTCCCAAACGAGTGGGTTAAAGAGCAGGGAATAAAACCAAAAGACATACTGTTCATCATTCCCGAAAGGGATGGATCCCTAAAAATAATGCCTAGACACGTGGCCCAACGGGAGGAAGCCGACGAATACATTATTAATGCAGACGCATGCGACGAGTCGGGGATGCTTGAAAGGATCATTGTTGGAAGCTACATTCTTGGACGCGACGTAATACGGGTGATTTCCGCAAACCGTATCGGGAAAAATCACGTTGACGAAGTGCGGAGAATAGTTCAAAAGCTTATAGGCTTAGGGATTCTTGAGGAAACACCGAAAAACATTCTTCTACAGTGTTCCATCGACTCCACGAAGTTTAAGCTTGACATGCTTATCCGAAGGCTTGCCCTCATAGCTTCAACAATACTTTCCGAGGCAATGCAAGGCTTCAAGGAAAAGCACTACGACCTTGTCGAAGAGGCCATAGCCCGAGAAGACGAAGCGGACAAGATATATTATTTGGCGGTTCGACTGCTTTTGTCAGCTCAGGTTAAACCAGCTGTCGCCGAAGAGGTTGGTATGACGGACATGATTTTCATACCCGCCGCAAGACTCATATTACAGTATCTTGAATTGGTGGCTGACTATTCCGAAGACTTGGCCAGGGTAGTGTTAGAAATGGATGTTTACAGGAGCATGATACCAGAAGACATCGTGGACAGAATATTCCATCTAAGCGAGCTAACTCAAACCATCTTTCAGAAATCTATCGAATGTGTTTTTACGCGAGACCTGAGAATTGCAAATCAGCTTTTAGAAATGCAAAAAGTGCTTGAGGTGGACTCAAACAGGCTCATGCGAGAAGCCCCAGAAATCCCATATGTAAGATCAATTCTTTCATGTTTAAGCAAAATTGCAGATAAGGGCGCAACAATAGCTGAAATAGCCATAAACAGAGCCCTCGAAGATCCAAGCAAGTATGCAGGCGAGGTTGTGCGAGCGGTCAAACATGTCAGAACCTTGCCCATAACTATTGGCAAGAAATAGCCTTCCAAAGATAAACCAGATTTCAGTCATACTTAAAATAAACAAGTTTAAATAAAATAGTAAATATTCTATTTACTTAGAGGAAGACGTCATGAGTGATGATTTTGAAGAAGCTTTAAGAAATATAGACGTCTTCTGTAGAGTTCTGGCTAAAAAGCTGGTTGAAAGTCTCAAAGAAGAGGAGTATAATAAAGAAAATCCTCTAGAGCCCATGGAAAAGCTCTTGAAAAGAAAATACGTAATTGAGGAGAGATTCGAGCAAACTCCAAAAGGCAAACATTTTATTCCGCTCCCTCACGTTGAGGAGCCTTTGATAGATATTTTTGAAGACGAAAACTATGTCAAAGTTTTAATGCAATGTCGCTGTAAAGACCAAAGGATAACAATTAACAAAATTGATGATGGATTGCAGATATGCCTAGAAGACGTTTGCTGGAAACTGAACCTTCCCATTAAGGAGTTGCATGTTGAAAACATGGTTATGAAATGCAACAACAACAGAGCTTTGGAAGTTGAAATTCCAAAAATTAAAACAAATGTAAATTTATAGAAATTAGAACTTCGCCTTAAACCGTTACACCTTTCTGCCTAATCCTTCTTCGACACGCTTCTTCTTCAGCGCATTTTGCACACGTGTAAATGACATCAAACTCGCTTTTGCTTGGATTTTCAGGATTAACAATAAATGCAAAGCATTCTTCGCCCTTTTTGATGGTTCCGCCGCAGCAAAAACACTTATGCTCTTTAAGAGCGGTAATCTTCATAGAGCCTCCCACAAAGCATAATTCGGTAGCCCGTTTTTAACATTTTCTAAGCCGGCAGAACCTTTTAAGCTATAAAAATGTGTTGTCAGCCACTTTACAAGATTAGAAAGTTGGGACAAAAAAAGAAATGAGATTTTAGACTATTTTTTCCAACACTTTGTCGATTTTTATCTTGTGGAAGTCTAAGGCTAGTTCTTTTGGTTCGACACCTAGGCTTAGGCTTAAGAGTTCAGCGTAATGAATTATTGGCATGTTATATTCTTCCTTGTATGTGGTTTTTATTAGCATTTGTCCAAGGTCAAGTGTCAAAAAGCAGAAGGGACAAAGCGTTGATATGCAGTCTGCCCCGGCGTTGTAGGCGTTGACTATTTTGTCTCGGGCTATGGCTAGGGCCACGTCGTCGGCGTAGCCTCTTAAAAGGCCTCCACAACATCGCAGTTTGTTCTTGTATGGTATGCTTTTAGCCCCCAAAGCCTCAATAAGCGTGTCGAATATGCGGGGGCGTTCTGGATCATCAAAGCGGAGGATTTCGCTGGGCCTCAGCAGGTGGCAGCCGGAGAATGCGGCCACTTTAAGCTTGCTTAGGGGTTTAACGACGCTTTGTTTTAGGCGTTCCACACCAACATCGTTCACGAGTACTTGAAGATAGTGTTTAACTTCCCTTGTGCCTTTGAACTCTTTCCCAGCGTTGGATAGAATTTTGTTCACCTTTTCGCGTAGTTCAGGCTTTTCTTTTAGGAGGCGGTTTGCTATGGTTAAGGATTCGAAACATCCGGTACAAAGCGTTAGAATGTCGAGGTCTGCCTCCTCGGCTAGGCAGACGTTGTAGGCGGCTATGGCTAGGCTTGTTTCGAGGTCTATGGACTGTATGGGCGGCGGTGCACAGCATGATGTGCCCTCCATGTCTACGAGTTCTATTCCAAGTTTTGTTAGGGCTTTTCTCGCGGCTAGTTCGTAGTGGGGCTGGCGGGCAGGTATGGTGCAACCCAAAAAAAGCGCATAAGCCTTCATGGAGAAGCACCCTCCTTTTTGAACATGATTTTGTCAAAGCCCGTGGCGGCGAGAATCTTTTTGAGGGCTTCAATGCCTGTTGGCTTTAGAGGCGGCAAGCCATATTCTGGTCTTTTCTTTTCAACAAATTTTGATATGGGGGCGAGGCGCCCTTCGTTCATCAGCCCATTTGCGAATTCAGTGTATACGGCGGGTATGTTACCTTCGCGGATGGCTATGTTTCTTAGGGCGTATATGACATCGGCTATTTCAACCTTTTGGGGGCATCGTTCCTGACAGTTGTAGCATGATGCACAAAGCCAAATAGCGTCTCCTTTTAAGACTTCGTCTCTCTGGCCTAAGAGGGCGAGCCTTATTATTTGGCGTGGATTGTAGCGTTCTGTTGTTCTGGCGACGGGACACGTGCTGGCGCATGTTCCGCACTGGTAGCACCTGGTTATGGTTTCCCCGCCGTGTTTGCTGGTGATTTCCCTTGCAAAGTCGAGGGGTTTTTCTTCAGCCATTCATAAGTCGCTCCTTGTTTGACTTTTCGTTAGGCTAGTTGTAGAAAACCGAGTTTTTCCACACGTTCGGTCATGGCTTTGGCAGCTTCGGCGAACTTGTCGCCTTCAATGAAGATCAGATTGAACATCTCAAGCCTTTCTGGTTCTATGCCGTAAGCCTTAAGCAAAGCCTTAGCCATCTCCACTTTCCGTTTGGCTTTTTGGCTTCCAACCTCGTAGTGGCATCCGTCGGGCTTGCAGCCAACCACCATTACGCCTTGGGCTCCAGCCTTGAAGGCTTCTAGGATATGTTGAACTTGGATTACGCCGGTGCATGGAACCCGCAGAACCCGAACGTTGGCTGGGTAGTTCATCATAGCCATTCCGGAAGAATCCACAGCGGCGTGACCGCACTCTGAACAGCTGAACGCCAGCACAAGCGGCTTAGAAGTGCCATTCACGGACAACAACGCCTTTATTTGGGCTGACATCTGGCTTGGCTTTAAGTGGCGAAGCTCTATGGCGCCCACTGGACATGTCCCGACACAGACACCGCAGCCTTCACATAGGAGTTTTGAAACCTTGGCAGCGAAGTGGCCGTCTCCTTTAGGCTCGAGGGTTATGGCGCCGTATGGGCATGTCACCGGGCAGAACTGGCAGTTTCCACAGTAATCTTGGTTTACGACGGCCACTTTTAAGTCTTTGACAATTTTGCCATTCATAAGGAATTTAGCCGCCTTAACAGCTGCTGAATGCGCATGAAGCGAAGCCGTCGGAGCGTCCTTTGGGAAGACAGCGCCTCCGCAGATGAATATGCCCCTCCGCTTTGTTTCCGTAGGCCTAAGTTTGGCGTTATACTCCTTAAAGAAGCCGTCTTGATCTAGTTCTATACCGAGAATCTGCGCCAGCTCTTTCGCGTCTTCGGATGGGACCATAGCTGTGGCTAAGACCACAAGATCTGCTTCAAGCTCCAGAAGCCTCCGCAGAAGCTCATCTTCAACCTCAACAACTAAAGTGTTTGTGGCAGGATCGTGGACTATTTCGGAAGGCCTTCCCTTAACGAATTTCACGCCCATTTCTCGGGCCTTTTCATAGTAGTATTCATGTTCCCGTCCAGTTGTGCGAATGTCTATGTAGCATATAGTTACGTCAGCGTCTGGAAAAGCCTCTTTAATCATTGTGGCATGTTTCAGCGAAATCATGCAGCATATACTTGAACAATAGGGGTTCCAGCGGCGATCCCTTGAACCGACACACTGCACAAAGACTATGCGTTTGGCTGGTTTACCGTCAGAAGGCCGTATTGGAACGCCGCCTGTTGGGCCGAAGGCGTCCAGCATCCGCGCCAGTTCTAGGTGGGTTATTACGTCAGGATATTCATCGTAATGATATTCTTTGATGACGCTTGGGTCGTATTCGCGGAAGCCCGTCGCCACTATGATGCTGCCAACGTTTAACGTCAACTGTTCGGGTTTCTGGTCGAGGTTTATGGCTTTTGTCGGACAAACAGCAACGCATTTCGCGCATTCACGGAACTTGCAAGCCTTCGCGTCTATGGCGTAGGCTGGCGGGTAAACCAGCGGCTTATCAATGTAGATGGCTTTGCGCTTTGTCAGTTTAGCGTTGTACTCATCTGGCACTTCAACGGGGCATACAATCGTGCACAAGTCACATGCAACACATTTCGCTTCGTCAACATAGCGGGGTTTGCGCTCCACAACCACGTGATAGTTGCCAGGGCCACCCTCCACCTTTACAACTTTGGCGTTTGTCAAAACTTTGAGGTTTGGAATTTCAGAAAAGCCTGAACGGTAGACACATTTCCTCGAAGTCTGAGTCACCGTTTTGAGGTCTGTTGTTGGGGACTGAATGCATATAGCACAGTCGTCTGTTGGGAAGAAGCGGACGGCCCTAGCCGCCAAACCACCCAAGAAAGGCTCTTTTTCAACTAGGAATACTTGGAAGCCCATGTCCGCCAAGTCTTCAGCCGCCTGCATGCCGGCTAATCCGCCGCCGATGACGAGGACTGATTTGACTGCTGGAAATTCCGCCTTCTCAATGGGTTCTTGAAGTTTCACTTTCTCGATGGCGGCCAAGAGCATGGCTTTAGCCTTCTCCGTAGCTTCTTTAGGCGTGTCACGGTGGGGCCATGCACAATGATCTTTTAAGTCTATAACCTCCACCAGGTGGGGGTTAAGCCCAGCCTCTTCAACGGCTTTCGCAATGGCTACCTCGCTTATTTTGGGAACTGTCTCAGCCACAACCACGCGGTTTATCTTTTTGGCTTTGACAGCGTCCAATATGGTTTTTAGACCTTCACCTCGCCAGAACTCGCTTCCCATGGCAACTAATGCAACACCTTCAACGCCTTTAACAAAGTTCGTTAAGGCTTCAAAGTCTAGGATTTTGGCTATCTGCCCACCACAATCGGACAGGAAGACTCCAACTTTGGCTTCTTCCACCATTTTCCCTCCTTTCACCTACCTCTTAATTGTCTGAATAAGCCTCTTCTGGCTGTCATAAATTTCCACCTCCAGAGGCATTTGCCCTATCGCGAAGTGAGTTGCACATGCAAAACATGGGTCGTAAGCTCTGAAAGCCATCTCAACCATGTTTAAAATGCCGTCGGTCACCTTACCCTTCTTTATTAGGGCTTTAGCTGCATCCCGAATGGACATGCATATGCCTGGAACATTGTGCGTCGTAGCCACAATGAGGTTCACCTTCTTCGCTAAAGCATTCTCATCCAGCTGATAATGGTGAATTAATGTTCCCCTAGCGGCTTCAACTATGCCCACGCCTTCTCCGGGTTTGTCCGGCTTATTCCGAAGGTTGGTGCTTGTTATTTCTGGGTCAGTTACAAGCTCAAGGGCGCGTTCAGCTGCGTATAAGAGCTCTATCAGCCTAGCCCAGTGATAGGCTAAAGTGTTGTGGACTGGTTTTCCGCCCAGAGTGGCGTACATTCGTTCATATTCGGCTTGTGCAAGCGGAGTTGCCATGCCATCCGCCGCGTTGAGCCTTCCGAGGGGTCCCACACGGTATACGCCGTTTTCCGGTCCGTCAACGAAGCCTTTCCAACCAACCTTCTTCAAGTACGGAAGTTTCACGTAGGTCCATGGCTCCACGCGTTCCTCGATAGCGTCTAGGTATTCTTTTGGTGAGAATTTGACGAACTCGTTCCCGTTGGGGTCAACCACGCGGACTTTCCCGTCGTAAAAGTTTACTTTGTTGTTTTTGTCCACCAAGCCCATGTAGTAAGTTTTAAGCGTGTACGCATCGCTTTTGATTAAGTTTACGTAGTTTGTGTTTTTGAGCACAATGTCGTCGAAAAGCTTCAGCGAAAACTTGGCGAATTCAAGGCAACTTCTTACCATGCGCTCAATTTCGCGGCGTTCCTCCTCAGAAATTGGTCTTGCAAACCCGCCG